>Ga0193747_1000126_pt1 | contig 35907 bp, 22 predicted proteins | sample L1m2metaG_FD_143048 | JGI IMG/M metagenome (GOLD analysis project Ga0193747, IMG submission 143048) | Soil microbial communities from a riparian zone of the East river system, Colorado, United States - L1m2 | ecosystem: Environmental > Terrestrial > Soil > Riparian zone | place: USA: East River... | reverse complement strand
GACCACGCGAACGCAATTATCGCCCTTCGTTGTTCCCAGCTCAGTGGCCGCTGGGAAGAATTCTGGGAACAACGCGCCGCTGGCTGATATCCGGCCGGTTTTTCACCTACAAATTTGTCGCACACCCCCACCGCTGGCGAAGAAAAACATGGAAATCATGGGCTTTTTCAAGACTTCTCGAAGAAATTTCCCGCCGGCTACGTTGACGCTTTGCGCCGCTTCCTGTACGATGAATTGGCTAAGGGCGCTTAGCTCAGCGGTTAGAGCGTTCGGTTTACACCCGAAAGGTCGTCCGTTCAAATCGGACAGTGCCCACCATTGTGACGCCACGCCCTTCAGCGGGGACGTAGTTGATCAGAACGCCGCCGCCGTCATCACAATCCTCGAAAAATCTTACTATGCAGCGAGCTAATCGAAATATGGCATAACATGTGACATCTTACAGGATGTCACTATGCGCAGGGTTGATCTACGAACGATTTCACACAGAGTGGTCGGATGACAAATGCGGCTTCCTCTCTTCCGACATTGCGCCGCCAGACAGACCTTAAGGAAAAAGGGAAAGCCTCACTATGAGTGGCGTTAGAATAAAAGACGTCGCCAAGTTATCGGGCGTGTCAACCGCCACCGTCTCGCACGTCATCAATAAGACGCGCTACGTCAGCGATGAAACGAAACGACGGGTTCTAGGCGCGATTGAAAATGTAGGCTACACACCGAACATACACGCGCGCAATCTGGCCTCCGGCCGGAGCCGGACTCTCGGCCTGATTATTTCGGACATAACCAACCCATTCTTCCCGGACCTTGTTAAGTCCATTCAGGAAAGAGCGCTCGAACTGGGCTATGACGTCATTGTTCTTAATACGAATTATGAGCCTGAACGCGATGCTCCGTATGTACAGCGTTTGCTGGAACTGCAAGTTCGCGGAGTGATGATCCTGACGACGGAGATGGACCCCTCCGTAATCGAGCGCCTGTCGTCCCGGCGAATCACCGTGGTGTTTCTGGACATTGGAAAGGTGGGGCCACATACCAGCAACATTCGTGTGAATTATGAAATGGGGGTCCATCAGGCGGTTGAACATCTCCTTGAGCTGGGCCACCGCCAGATTGCGTTCATCGGTGGACCGGAGCATTTCAAGTCGGCGCAATTCAGGCATCAGGCCTTCCTCAAAACGATGAAGAAGCATAGGGCGTCTTTGCATACCAAGCCGGTGATTTGCAAAGGGGATTTCAAGCTGGAGAGCGGACAGCAGGCCGTCAGAGGACTCCTGGCATTGAAGAACAGGCCGACGGCAATCATCGCCGCGAATGATTTGATGGCGATGGGAGCTTTGCGCGAACTGGGACGTGCGGGATTACAGGTGCCAAAGGATATTTCCGTGATCGGGTGCGACGACATCTGGCTGGCAAAACTTACCGATCCACAATTGACGACGATCATGATCCCGAGAGCCGAGATTGGGGCAGCTGCCGTTGAGGCGGTATTGCCTACCAATTCGGGAGAGGGCCGCTCCGGCCGTGAAATCAAAATCCGCACCGAACTCGTGGTCCGGGAATCGACGGGCGCAGCGCCACGTTTGACGTAAGTCTTCAGCTAATACCGATGCCACGGCCTGCACAAGGAGCGCCCTTTGCGGACGAACTCCCGAACGCGGGTTTTCGAAACCAAGGCTTGTTTAGTATTCCTGAACCAAAACTTTAGAATTTCGGATTTGACATCCCAAGTGATTGCTTCTAACTTCCGCCAACAAGCAGCAATTCAAAGTTTTGATGGCAGCCACCGAAAAGTAGTTTCAGTTTGTGGCGCAGTCTGGGTCTGCTTCCGTTGGCAACACCGAAGAAAAATCAGCGTATTGGGACCTGTCCCGCATGGGGCTGATTGGCTTTGCAAGAGACTAGAACTTTGGTGGCCAGTCGCCGCAAGGAGGCGCGCGATAAGAACGATTGGAAAAGCGGATAGAGCAGAGCAGATAAATTCATTTTGGGCTTGACAGATGAAATGGAGACGGGAATAATGCAAAACCACTAGGGGACGTAAGCGGTTACGTCTGCGATTAATGTGTTTTCGGGGGTGGCTTCTATCCTTAGTATTCAGCGACACAGCTCAACTGTGAGGTGAAACCATGTTCGCGAAAGTGGCGCAATCGAAAGGTATTGTTGTTGGCTTTGTTTTTATTCTGTGTCTCGGGCTGTGGACTTTTGCTCTTCCCGCGCTAGCTCAGATCGGCAACGCATCTCTCGGCGGAACGGTGATGGATCCGTCTGGGGGTGTGGTAGCCGACGCCGAGCTAACGCTGACCAGCAAGGCGACGGGGTTCGAAGCAAAAGCCACATCCAATGAAAGAGGAGAGTATACCTTTCGGAATCTGACGCCGGGCACCTATGATTTGAGGATCACCAAGTCTGGGTTCCAGAGCTATGTCCAGACGGGCATCGTCGTCACCATCAACCAGTCCGCTCGTGCCGATGCCACTCTCAAGGTAGGCGCAGCGGCAGAAACCATCACGGTTGAGGGCGAGAATACGCTCATCAACTACGACAACGGAACCCTGCAGGGAGGCGCCGACCCAGAAACAATCAAGAACTTGCCGCTGGTCATTGAGGGCAAGCCGCGGTCTTCGGCGGCCTTGGCCCTACTCCTTCCTGGCGTCTCGACCGGAGGCGGTAATCAAGCCTTCCAGGCCCGCATCAACGGCGGTCAGGAATCGGGCGATGAGGCGCTCCTCGACGGTGCAACGATGCAGGAAGGCTTCATGAACCAAAGCGGCATGACAGCGATTCAGCAGGACTTCCAGATGTCGCCCGACATGGTTCAGGAAGTCAAGGTCCTCACATCAAGCTACGATGCTCAGTATGGTTCATCTACATCCGGCCAGATTACGATGGTCAGCAAAGGAGGCACGTCACAATATCACGCGGCAGCGTTCGAGTACGCCCGCAACGCGGCGCTGAACGCCGCCCAATGGGGCGCCCCGCATCGCTCCCCCGACAACGAGCACAACTTTGGCGCGAATGTTGGCGGTCCCATTAAGATCCCGTGGCTCTATCATGGTACGTCCAAGCACCATTCCTTCTTCTACTTTAACTGGGAGTCCTATCACCAGGCCGGTGGTTCCAACAGTCCCACCCTTTCGATTCCTTCGGCCCTCGAGCGAACCGGGGATTTCAGCGACTGGGGTTCCCCGATCTTTGTTCCGGGGAATGCTTTCGCCGCGCCTGGGGTGAACGGAGGGCTTAGTACCGGTTGTCAGGCAGCGCTCAATTCGGAAGGGGTGACGACTGGTGGAGTTCAATTCCCCAACAATAAGATCCCCCAGGCCTGCATCAGTACCGTCGCGACGGGCTATCTAGCAGCGTTGCCGACACCGACGAATACGCAGGCAATCAACAATTATCGGCTTCCTAAGCCCGTGCCGGATACACTCACTAGCAATTCCAACGTTTTCATGACGCGTATTGACCATAACTACGGCGACAAAGATCACTTCTATTTTTTCTGGTGGCGGCAGTTTACGGGTTGGAATACGGCTACTGCACTTCCGGTCTCGATTTCGACGGAATCACCGACCAGGCCACAGAATTCACCGATTGCACGGTTCAACTGGGAACATACCTTCTCCGGGACGCTGACCAATCATTCGACATTCGGATACTTGAATCGCAACGAAGGTTATGGCTCGGAAAACCTGGCCTTCATCAATAAGCCGCTGCTCCAAGTTCAGATTCTCGGGGCACCGACGCCGAACGCCCTGCCAGCCTTTACGTTCTCTGATGGATTCACTCAGATCTCCAACGCCAACGGACCGCCAAACACCAATATTACGGCGCGTCCGACATGGGTTTTCAACGACATGGTGAACAAGGTTCACGGACATCACACCTTTACCTTTGGGGGTGAATGGCGATCGGTACAGGGAAATATTCACCAGTCCAACAATCAATCAGGTACCTTCAACTTCGACAGATCGACGACAAGTCTATCCGGGACGGGCGGAAGTCCCGTTGCGGGGTTCCTGCTGGGAGCTGCCAGCAGTGCCAGCGTGGATCGCCGAATTGTGGGAGCCTGGTATCCGAGGCAGACTGTCTTTGCACTGCATGCGAACGACTCGTGGAAAATCACCACAAAACTGACTCTGAACTACGGCTTGCGTTGGGACTACTACACACCCTCGCGCGAAAAATATGACCACTTTTCCTTCGCCGACCTTGTGGGGGAAAATCCGGCCGGAATTGCGGGTCGCCTAGCCTTCGCCGGCAACAACTCTGTTTGCCAATCTGCAGCCACGGGGGACGCATGTTTCGGCGCGCCCTATCCGGAGCAGCCTTGGAAAAAGGGCTTTGCGCCGCGACTGGGCGTGGCCTACGCATGGGACCAGAAGACGGTAGTACGCGCGGGCTACGGCATATTCTTCGGTCAGGCGTTCTACCCGGGCTGGGGCGGTGGAATGTCGCTCGACGGGTTCAACCTGCATCAAGCGCTCGGCACGAGCCCCAATGGCGCCTCTGTTAACCCGGCTCTTTATCTGGACAATGGAGTCCCGGCGCCTACGCAACCTCCCCCATTCATAGACTCGAGATTCGATAACGGCCAAAGTCCTCTCTATCGCACCTTAGATGGGAATAAACGGCCCTACTCCTCACAGTGGAACCTGACGATCGAGCGGCAGCTCCCCTATGAGGTCTTTCTTAGCCTGGCTTATGTGGGGAACAAGGGCACGCGCCTGCAGTCCAGCTTGAATGCAGTGAATGTGCTGGATCCGTTTAGTTCGGCGATCCAGGCTCTCGAGGCTCCTATAACTCCGGTACCCGCCGCTTGCTTTACCACTCACAGTAACACCCTCGACTGCAGCTACACCCCGGAACTAAATGCCAAATTCACGTCCGATAGTCAAACGCTCTATGGCGTGAAGGCTCCGTACGCGGGGTGGGTAAATGACTTGACGAGCAAAGGCAACTGCGCTCCCACGGTCGCTCAGGCACTTCTGCCGTTTCCACAATTTTGCGGCGTTCTGCAAGGACTGAACGAGAATCATGGCAGTTCGATTTACCATTCCTTCCAGCTGAAGGCTGAGAAGCGCTACAGCAAAGGCCTTTACATGCTCGTGGCCTACACGAACTCGAAGCTCCTTTCCGACGCGTCAGACAACACTCAGCAGGCCGGCGGCTCTTGGAACGCCACGCAAGGCATAATCTCGCCTTACGAGGAACGCCGCGCCCGCTCGCTATCGTCCGACGACGTCCCACAAATTCTGTCCGCAGCCTTTGTCTACGATTTGCCAGTTGGCAGAGGTCAGAAGTACCTAAACCAAAACGGCGGCCTTAACGCACTCGTGGGAGGCTGGCAACTGAGCCCGATCTTCCACCTGCAGAGTGGCACTCCGATGTGGTTCCGTTCGAGTAATTGCCAGGTGGTGGGGCAGTTTGCCCAGGGTTGCCTGGTCGGCCTTGCTCCCGGCGTGAATCCCTTCCTTCAGGATCCGAATAGCTACGATCCGAGTAAGGGGCCGCTGCTTAACAGCGCCGCATTCGAGTCATCCAACGCCTTCTGCGTCGCCGGAACTGCGCCAGCCGGTAGTACCTTATCTTCGACCTGCACTGGCGCATACGGTTACACGGGCGCCGGCCCGCGCATCGCAAACCTGAGAGGTCCTCACGGCAAGAATCTGGACTTTTCGCTGACCAAGAACACCCGGATCGGGGAACGGATGAACTTCCAGCTCCGCTTTGCGTTCTTCAATGTTTTTAACCAGCATTATTTTTATCCCGCGGCATCCGTTAACAACCAAGGCTCAAATTTCGCCTTCAACAACGACGTTAATAAGGTATCTTTCGGCAGTTGGAACGGGGGCGTCAGCTCACCGCGTACGATTCAGATCGGCGCGAGGGTCGAGTTTTAATCGACGTACACCCTAAACACCCCACCAGCGCCCCGACGACCCAGTCGGGGCGCTGTTTTTGTGAGGCAAGTGACCAGCCGTCGCTAGCTAGTTCAGCGATGAGGAAGACTTCGCGGCGGGCTGCGCTTCACTGGCTTTCTTGAGCTCTTGGAATTGCGCAATTTCCTTCTTCGAAAGTTGGTCTTCACCCAGGCGGTGATAAATGCGGCCCAGGAGATAATGCGGCTCCGGGTAAGACGGGTTTAGTTCGATGGCCTGGTTCAGAGACTGAACGGCTGCCTGGTAGCCGCCCTGCATCTCCAAGACGCGGCCGAGTTGGTAGTGCGCCTGCGGAAGGCGGGAATCGTAGGTGAGCGCCTCGTGGAGATTCTTCTCTGCTTCCACCAGTTGATTTAAAGAGATGAGCGAAATGGCCCGGTCCACGTGAGGCCAGGGTGAAGGCTTGGATTGGAGCCGATTCAGCTCGACGGCACGATTGTAGTGCTTGATGGCCTCATTGAATTGACCCAGGTAGTCATAGCAAAGCCCGAGGCTGTCGTAAGCGCGCATCATGTTTGGGTCCAGTTCAACGACTCTTTGCAATCGGGTAATCGCGGCTGCGTAGTTCTGTGAATCGTAATCAAGGCGAGCAAGCCAGTAGAGGTAGAGCGAATCCTGCGGATGGGTGGTGGCGAGCTTATCCAGTTCCGGGCGCGCCCAGTCACGATGGTTGACTTTGATCTCGGCCATCGCAAGAGTGAACCTGCTGCGGTCGTCGAGAGAAATAATGGCTTCCGCCTTTTTCCAGGCGATCACGGAATCTTGAAATTCGCCATCGAGGAAGAAGATCCCTCCGGCCAGGACAAGGACTTTTGCGGATCGAATTGATTTTGCATCCTTTTCGGCTTCATCGAGAAGAATGGACTCGGCACGTTTGTAATCTCGACGACGAAACGCGTCTTCGAGCTCGAGCCGGCGCACGTCCGTGAGCTGCAGACCGGATAGGTCGGGCGATGCGCCCTGTGGGGCGGGGTTTTCCTGCTGGGGGATGCAGTCTTGCGGCGGCAGGGGAATTGGCAGCCAGGCGCCGAGAAAAATGGAGACAGCGATGAAACCAGATATTCTCATCGGGCTTTTGACGGTTCCCCCTGCAGGTGCTGCGGGCAGCAACGCACGAGACACTCTCAATAACAGGCTAGCTCAACGGCTAAGGCGAAGACGTGGCCATGGCGGCTTCAATTTTCGTTTTTGTCGCCGCCGCTATTTTGCTCTCCGGCACAAGGTTCAGCTCGAGATCGATTTCCGCGAGGGCTTGGTCAAATTTTTTCAGTTCGAGCAAAATCAGCGCCATCGCCAGATGAAGCTCGGGCATTTTCGGGTCGGAGCGGGTCGCCTGCTGGTAGGCAGCGAGGGCTAGATCATACTTTTCCTGAATGACGTATTCTTGCCCGAGAGCCTGATGCAAGCGCGCAGAATCCGGATTGATCCTGGTGATTTGGCTGTAAGACCATCCGGAGAGCTTCCCCCAGGCGGTCCCCAATTGAAACGAGTACTCCGGTTCCTGCGGAGCCAACTCCACAAGCTTCTGGAATTCCTGGACGGCGGCTATCCAGTTATCAGTGGCCTCGTAGGCTTTCGCCAGCTGCAGATGGGCTTGGGGCTCTTTCGGCATCAGGACGACGGCGCTCTTGAGTTCTCGCACAGCCTCGGAATTTCTGTGGAGGGCCAACAAACTAGAGCCGAGCAGCAATCGCGAGGGGCCATAATTCGGCTGGAGAGAAAGCGCTTGACGAAATCGGGTGACCGCTTCCGCGTGGTTGCCGCGCAACTGAGCAAGGACACCGAGGTTGTGATAGATAAGCGGATGTTTGATTCCCTGCCGCAGGGCATCGGAGAAGACTTCATCGGCGGTATTCAGATCGCCGGACTTCAGCGCCTGAACGCCCGCGCCGATTTTTGTTTCGAGGGCCGGTGGCAGGTTCTCTTGCGCGAGGGCACTGGCTGCGATCCAGAAAAACGGCAAGAGAATGATCCCAAGGCGCGGGACTCTCAATGGAAGTACAGCAGAGAGCACCGGATCGGGCCAGCTACTCGACATGGTGATTCTTGCCGCGAATCCGGCACTGCGGCCGGCTTGATTCGAGCGCGTACGATTGAAAAGGGCAACCATGCAGAAAACATTGGTGTGCAAGAGATAGTATAAAACAGTGCGATGTTTCAGTCCCATAGTAATTATTTAAGCGCTTACGTATAATCGTGCCGTTGAATTTTCAGATCCTTTCTGGAAACAGGCTCAGCTATTGGTTGACTATGCGATTGCGCCGGCCGATTCCCGTTGTGGCCCTGACCGTTTCCTTGTGTGCCACGCATTTTGGCTTTGCCAGCTCCAGGCAAAACCACACGAGCGAAAGAGATCAAAAAATCCTACAGATTCAACAGTTGATCCAGGATCACGATCTGGAAGAAGCCAGCCGCGAAATCCTTGAAGCGGCGAAACAGTATCCTTCAGACGCCGGTTTCGACAACTTGCGGGGCATCGTCGCGGCACAGCAAGGCAACTACACGGCGGCGGAAAAGAGCTTCCATGAAGCCCTGAGGAGGGAGCCGAAATTCACAGGCGCTTCCCTGAATTTGGGGCGGCTTTATCAAGAGAACTATGTCGTGGATTCACAGGCGCGGCGGAAAGCGCTCGAAGTTTACTTGGGAGTGCTGGCGTACGATCCCAAGAACGCGGAGGCAAATTACCAGAGCGCGGCGCTGCTGTTGGAACAAGGGAAGTACCGGGATTCACTCGACCATATTTCGCAGCTCTCCGAAGAAAGCCAAGCCAACGCGCAGGTTTTGTCCATCCTTTGCGGAGACTATGCTGGGCTCGGCGACAGAGAGCGGACGGATGATGCTGCGGCGCGTCTGCTCTCTCATCCAAATTTCTCCGAGCCGGATGCGCAACAAGCGTTGTTGGGCCTGAGAGCGGGAAAGCGCAACGACCTGGTTATCTCTCTTCTAGAGGGCTTGCAGAAACGTCAGCCGTTGTCGCTTGAAATGCTGCGCGCGCTGGGTTTGGTTTACGAAGGAACGGGGAGGCTGGGGGAGGCACGAGCGGCGCTGGAAAAATCCATCACACCGGAAAGTCTTAGGGTTGGTTCGTTACTCGAGTTGGCACGGGTCGCGCGCAAACAGCTGGATTATCAGGGCTCGTTGGGTTACCTGGCCCACGCGCGAGATCTCGAGCCCAACAACGCCGGCATCCATTATTATTTTGGTCTGGTGTGTATGGACCTGAACCTCGTCGCGGAAGCGCGTAATTCCTTCGAGAAGGCCGTGCAGATCGAGCCTGAAAATCCGGAATACAACTATGCGATGGGGGCGGCTTCAACGTTCCGGCACGATCCGGGGGAGGCTGTGCCGTACTTCGAGAAGTACCTTAAGTTGAAACCGCAAGACCCGCGTGGAACGCTGGCGCTGGGAGCAGCGCTTTTCCGTGCGAAAGATTATGACGCCGCCGTTCCGCGACTGAAGAAAGCTGCCATGATCCCCGAAATCGCGACGACGGCTCATTACTACCTTGGGGCCATTGCGCTGCAGGAGCGCCGGCTAGATGAAGCTCACATCGAGCTGGAACTAGCATTGAAGAGCAAACCAGATTATGCGGATGCTTTGGCTGAACTGGGCCAGTACTACTTGGTGCAGAAAAATTACTCGGAGGCAGAGAAACAAATTCGACGCGCGCTGGATATCGACGCGGATCACTACTCGGCAAATTTTTACCTGCTGACGCTCTACACGCGCACCGGGGATGCGCGGCAGGAAGCACAGTCTAAACGCTTCGATGATCTCAAGAAACTCTTGGCGGAAAAGAGGCAGGAATTCCTGCGCATTGTTGAAGTGCGGCCTATCGAAACTCCATGAAAACGCTTCGCGGCATGTTCCCATTTCGGACTTTCCCTTCTGCGCTGCACTTTTTTTGGTTGCTTGCGCTGGCGGTCATGATTTGTTCGCAAGCGCATGGCCAGTCTTCAGGGTTGGCCAAGTGTACGCGAGCCTTTTATCGCGGTGATTATGTGCAAGCCGCGGAATCAGCAGAGAAACATCTGCGCCAGCATCCGAATGACGGTCCCGTGCGCGTGATTCTAGCGCGGGCAGAGCTTGCCCAGGGAAAATTCCAACAAGCATTTGAAGGGCTTCAAAAAGTTCTGGCGTCCGATCCGAAAAACATTGAGGCGCTCTACTATTTATCGATCATTGCCCGGGAGCTTTCCCATCGGGAATATGAAAGGCTTTTCTCCCTTGCACCTGACTCCGATCGGGTCCATCAGCTCCTTGCCGAAGCGGCGTTGGCAGTCGAGAATAAGAGCGAAGCAGAAGAAGAATTCCAGAAGGCATTGAAAGCCAATCCACGTTCCATCGAAGTGTCCACGGAGTTAGCTGAACTGAAGCGCTCCCAATCAAAATTTGATGAAGCGATCGTCTATTACACACAGGCGGAACAGATCGGCCCGTTGAATTATGAAATCGCGTATGGTTTGGGCGCTTGCTACACCTACATGCAAGAGTACTCCCGGGCGATCGAATGGTTGCGCAAGGCTGTCACTTTGGCTCCAGATTCCGCGGCAGGCCGGTTTGCGCTCGGGAACGCGCTGTTTCAAAATGGCCAGTCCGACGCGGCCATCCCGGAATTGAACGTTTCGCTCCAGCTCGAGCCACGGATGAAACAAGCGTATTTCCTGCTCGGACGGGCCTATTCGAAAGTCGGCCGTCTGGACGAAGCCAAGGCCGCCCTTAAGAAGTTGGACGAACTAAACCGTGCTGAAATACCGGGTCAGGAAAAGGTTCCACCGGCGACGCCAATCCAAAACCGGGCACGCCCTAAGTAGACTCAAGGATGATTTCCATGGCTTGAGTGTTTCCGCAGCAGGTTTATTTGGAAACTTTCACCAGCACTGTGCCGTGGGTTGGCACTTCGGCCGAGTAGGAGTTCTGCGCAGTGCCAAGATCCTTATGAGCCAGAAGATTGCGGAGTTTCGCAGAGGCGGGAGCGTCGATGGCGCCAAAGTAAATTGCGCTGAACGGCTGCAAGCGTTCCAGCCCGTCTTTCGGGATCATCGCGCCGTGTTGCTTGTAGTAGTCCGAGCCCCAGGGAAACACTTCTACTTTCAGGTGAAAAAGGCCAGGTTTTTGGGCAAGTTCCTGCAATACTTCCAGACCAGCAGCGATCACTTCCCGCCCGATGCCATCCACGGGGATGGCCGCAATTGCATATTCTCCCATTTCACACTCCTAGAACAGACTAGCTGATGCGATGTCGTGGATGGCCCACGTTTCATCATCGTTTTTTGCCTCAAACGCAATTATTCTTTAAGGAAGAAAGCCCAGTCCCTTTTTTTGGGTATACTACGCAGCGCAAATTGTGAGCCGCGAAAAACCATAAATCCTTCAGGATACGTCCGCCGATCTCTGCGTTCTTAGGAATTGAGGGAACATGCTCGTCACATCTCCCGACCTGGCGGTCGCTCAGCGCACACGGAAACGAATTACGTGGCGACTCCTTCCCTTTCTGTTCCTGCTTTATGTCATTGCGTTCCTGGACCGTATGAACATCAGCGCCGCAGCTCTTCAGATGCCCGGTGACCTGGGCTTCAGCGACCGCGTAGTTGGTCTAGGCGCTGGCATTTTTTTCCTTGGTTATTTCTTGCTGGGCATTCCGGGAGCTTTGATTGCAGAGCGATGGAGCGCAAGACGATGGATCACGCGCATCATGATTTCCTGGGGAACCCTGACGGTACTGATGGCCTTCATCCGCACGGCCTGGCAGTTCTATTTCGTTCGATTTCTCGTGGGGGTTGCCGAAGCTGGTTTTTTTCCGATCGTCATTGTGTACCTATCCCACTGGTTTCGAAACGAGGACCGCGCCAGAGCCGTGGCAAGGTTCTACGCTGCCAATCCTCTCTCCTTTGTCATTGGCTCTCCGCTTGCCGGTTACTTGCTCGGAATCTCTTGGCTGGGCCTGAGGGGCTGGCGATGGTTATTCATCCTGGAAGGGATTCCGGCGATCGTGTTTGGAGTGATCACCGCTTTCTATCTCACGGACTGGCCGCGCGAGTCGAGCTGGCTGCGGAGCGACGAGCGCGACTGGATCACCGAGCAGTTGAGCCGGGAAAAACAAGAGAAGCAACAGGTTCGGTCTTACACCGTCTGGCAAGCGTTAGGTCACCGCGACGTTCTGCTGTTGACGTTTGCCTACTTCTTCGCGCTAACAGGAAATTATGGCATTGCTTTCTGGCTGCCAACCATTTTGAAGCGCGTTTCCGGTCAGAGTAACTTGCGAGTGACCCTGCTTGCGGCTTTGCCTTATCTTGCAGGTTTTCTAGTGCAGCAGTTCAACGGCTGGCATTCCGATCGAACAGGAGAGCGCCGGTGGCACGCCGCCCTGCCTCTCTTAATGAGTGGAGTGACACTTTCCTTGGCTGTCGTACTTGGATCGAACCTCCCTCTCTCCGTCATGCTATTCACGATCGTTGGCGCCTGCTATTTTGCGTTTCACCCTGCATTCTGGACAGTTCCAAGCGCTTTTCTGGGCGAATCCGCTGCTGCAGCATCGATCGGCTTGATCAATTCGGTCGGAAATCTCGGAGGCTTTGTCGGCCCCCTAATCATGGGCTACCTGGTCACGCGTACCAATTCCTTTAAAGCAGGTCTGTCGTACTTGGTGGGGAGCCTTTGTCTCTCAGGCATACTGATGCTTGCCATTGGAGTGGGGCGTCGCCGCGTTGTTTCCGCGTAATAACCTGAGCTAGGACTCCGAGCCTCCGGAACGCCGATCGCCCTCGAGCCTTTCGCTGCCGGCGATGTTAATGAATCTCCGGTTCAGGGATGGGAGCCGTACCTTCCAAGAAGTCGAAGTCGCATCCCTCGTCAGCCTGCTTGATGTGCTGCATGAATAACTTGCCATATCCGCGCGGATAAATCCCTTCTTTCGGCCGCCAGGCTGCCCGTCGATGCGCTAGCTCATCCTCATTCACGCGCATATTCAGTTGCCGGGCGGGCGCATCGAGTTCAACAATATCGCCTTCTTTCAACAGCGCAAGGGGGCCACCGATGAATGATTCGGGCGAGACGTGCAGGACACAGGCACCGTAACTCGTTCCGCTCATTCTCGCATCGGAAATCCGTACCATGTCGCGTATTCCGGCTTTCAGAAGTTTTTGCGGAATAGGGAGGTTTCCCCATTCGGGCATTCCCGGCGCGCCTTTCGGGCCCGCATTACGCAGCACCAACACGCTGTTTGCATCCGCGTCGAGGGCAGGATCATCGATTCGTGCGTTCATTTCGTCGTAACTGTCGAAGACGATGGCGCGACCCGCGTGCTTTAGGAGCCTCGTTTCGGCGGCGGAAGCTTTGATCACCGCTCCGTTGGGAGCGAGATTCCCATACAGAATCGCCAACCCTCCGGATGTAAGAACAGGGTTAGCTAAACTGCGAATAACATCCGGATTGTAAATTTCAGCGCTGGCAATATTGTCCCCAAGCGTTTTTCCAGTGATAGTCAAACAGCTTAGGTCTAACTGGGGGGCTAGCACTCGCAACAACGCTGGCAATCCACCGGCGTAATAGAAATCTTCCATCAAGTACTTGCCGCTCGGACGCAAATTGGCCAGGATGGGCGTCTTCCTGGAAAATTGATCGAAACGGTCGAGCGCGATCTTAATCCCCGCCCGCCCTGCCAACGCCAGCATATGGATCACTGCGTTGGTAGAACCCCCCAGTGCAAACACCGTCGCAATTGCGTTGTTGAAAGAGGCGTCGCGCAAGACCTCCCGCGGCTTCAAATCTTCCCACACCATTTCAACGATGCGCCGGCCGGAACGGTTGGCCATCTTGGCATGGTTGGAATCCACTGCAGGTATCGCGCTCGCACCAGGGAGAGAGAAACCCAACACTTCGGCCACGCTGGTCATAGTGGATGCCGTGCCCATCGTCATGCAAGTTCCTGCCGACCGCGCGATGCCGTCTTCAATCTGCGTCCAGGATTGCAGATCGATGTTTCCCGCGCGCCGCTCTGCCCAGTACTTCGAGACATCCGATCCGCTGCCCAAGATTTCGCCGTGCCAATTGCCCCGAAGCATGGGTCCTGCGGGAACATAGATCGCGGGCAAATTCATGCTGATGGCGCCCATCAAAAGCGCCGGCGTCGTCTTGTCGCAGCCTCCCATCAGCACACAGCCATCGGCTGGGTAGGAGCGCAACATTTCTTCTGTCTCCATTGCCAACAGGTTGCGATACATCATCGTGGTCGGCTTCTGAAAAGTTTCGCCGAGGGTGAACGCCGGCATCTCAACAGGAAATCCCCCGGCCTGCCACACGCCCCGCTTGACATCTTCCGCGCGCCCCCGAAGATGACTGTGGCACGGATTGATGTCGCCCCAGGTGTTGATGATCGCGATCACGGGCTTGCCCGCATAGTCAGCTTGCGTACAACCCATGGAAGCGGCGCGCGAACGGTGCCCGAAGGAACGCAGATCATCCGGGCCATACCAGCGATAACTCCTCAATAACTTAGAATCTTTTGGCGACATAGAATCCCTTCCGAAATCCTGGGGCTCAATTTCGTAAACCGTAGAACTTTGAAATCGCTCGGTCAACTTCCAATCTTCCTTCGAAAGCCGCGTATTGTAGAAGGCCTTAATTTGCGCTGTCAAATTCTAAGCCTTAAACGCTGGATTCGGTCTTTCTAAACTGCACTTGTTGGACATTGTCCGCTCTGATTGTGATGTAATGACCTGCGCTGCTACTCCGATTCACATGAGAAATTACACCATTCTAATCCTTACCGATCCGGCTGAGCGGCAACTTGCCATGTTGGAGAAGCCACTTGCGGGCGTGAAACTTATCGCCGGAAATTCGGTCGAAGCATTTGAGCAAGCCACGATCCACGCCGACGTGCTCTTCAATTGGTCAGGCTCACTTGCCCTGTTCAGAAATGTGTTTGGAATGTGCCCAAACCTGCGTTGGGTGCATTCCCGCTCTGTGGGTCTGGAGAGAACGCTGTTCCCGGAGCTGATGGAAAGTTCCGTGCCGCTTACGAATGGGACCGGCGTATTTAGCGCATCGTTGGGCGAGTTTACGCTTGCCGCGATTTTGTATTTCGCCAAAGACTTCCGCCGCATGATTCGCAATCAGAAGGCTGGCGTATGGGAGGCCTTTGACGTCATGCCCGTGGCGGGCCATACCGTCGGAATCGTCGGATATGGCGACATCGGCCGCGCAATCGCCGCAAGGGTCCGGCCGCTTGGGATGACAGTCCTCGCCGTCAAGCGGCATGCTTCGCGGCCACGCGGGGCGGATCTGCTGGTCGAGCAGACCTATGGCCCGGAGCAGCGTATTGAAATGCTCTCACGCTGCGACTATGTAGTTGTAGCTGCGCCGTTAACTTCAGAAACGCGAGGAATGATCGGCGAACCGGAGTTCGCGACGATGAAGCCCATGGCCGTGGTGATCAATGTCGGCCGAGGCCCAGTGATCAACGAGGAGGCACTGATCAGCGCGCTTTCCAATGGCCGAATCAAGGGCGCGGCGCTGGATGTTTTCGATCATGAGCCGCTGCCGCAGAACCACCCCTTCTACAGGCTGGAGAACGTGTTGCTTTCTCCGCACTGCGCCGACCATACGCCCGACTGGCTCGACCAAGCGATGCAGTTTTTCATCGCACAATTCGAACGATTCCGCAAGGGTGAGCCGTTGCTCAATGTCGTCGATAAGAAGCTGGGATACTAACTGGAAAAACCCGATACAGCCCTCCGCAATGTGCCGGTTTCAATTTAGCGCTTGGATCACATGGTTGTTTAGCAGCCGCATGGCATACCAAGACTCGGATCGGGAAACGCTCTAGTCTTTCTAAACTCATTCTTAAGAAAATTTGAAGGAACGCAGCTCACAAAACATTTGGAGACGATGCTCGCCTGTTGTAGTCTCCGACAGGAATGAAACCTCTTTGTGCTGTTTTGCTCGCGTTCCTGGCGGTCCCGTGTTGCGCTGCGGACTTGACCGGAAACTGGGTGGTCCGCGATCCCCTGCCGGACGGCACTTTCCGAACTACTTATCTAGATCTCCATCAGGAAGGCTCTCGCATAAGCGGCACCATCCGAGTCACTCAGTTTTATTACAAGATTATCGAGAGCACAGGCGGGCCAGATGGCTTCACGCTCACGGGCAGCATGGTGGACAGGACCAATGAGCGCCGCGTGAAATACGAAGGCAAGTTGGTGGGTGACGAGTTGTACGTGGCGACCCGGCGGCGCCCCGACGCCGAGCTCATCCAGATGGTCGCTCACCGCGCGCCACCCAGTGAAGGCGCGTATCCCGCACGCCTTCCACTGCCGGCGATTCATAAGGTGGCCGATAACGGCCTCGCCAAAGCCCCTCCGATGGGGTGGAACAGTTGGAACAAGTTTGCAGGGCGGGTGGATGACCCCGCTGTCCGCGAAATGGCCGATGCCATGGCCAACAACGGGATGAAAGAGGCGGGCTATCAATACATTAATATTGACGACACCTGGGAAGCAGGGCGCGACACACGAGGGAATATCACGACCAATAAAAAATTTCCCGACATGAAAGCGCTCGCCGATTACGTGCACAGCAAAGGTCTCAAGATCGGCATCTACTCTTCGCCAGGTCCAAATACCTGCGCGGGATACGAAGGCAGTTACGGCCACGAGGAGCAAGATGCCCAAACGTATGCCGCGTGGGGCATTGACTATCTTAAGTACGACTGGTGTGGTGCGCGCAACCTCTACACCGACCAAGAGATGCGCGCGCTATATCAAGTCATGGGCGATGCGCTTCTCAGAGCTGGGCGTCCCATCCTGTACAGCCTTTGCCAGTATGGCCGCGCCGAGGTGTGGAAGTGGGGCGCCGACGTAGGCGGCAATGCCTGGCGCACCACGGGGGACATCCGCGACACTTGGGACTCGATGACCACCATTGGTTTTTCGCAAGACGAACTGGCTCCGTGGGCGGCGCCTGGACACTGGAACGATCCGGACATGCTTGAAATCGGCAACGGCGGCATGAACGACGACGAATATAGAACGCACATGAGCTTGTGGTCGATTCTTTCTGCGCCGTTGCTCGCTGGAAACGATCTACGCAACATGACTCCCGCCATCCGGGAGATTCTCACCAATCGCGAAGTCATCGCCGTCAATCAGGACAAAGATGGCAAACAGGGCCAGCGCATCACGAAATCAGGAGACCAGGAAGTCTGGGCCAGGCCGCTCACCGGCGGCGCGCAGGCCATTGGACTATTTAATCGCGGCGGCACGCCCGCACATATCACCGTCAAGTGGTCGGACCTGGGCCTGAAATCTGCACCCGCGCATGCAAGAGATCTCTGGGCCCACAGCGACCTGAAGCTGGATGCCGGGGAATACTCGGTGATGGTGCCCGCCCACGGCGTGGTGATGCTCCGCGTAGCTAAGTAATCAGAAATTGCGACCGTAGGCATCCGCACCTAGTCGATGGGTCCGTGCTCCACCAGTAAGCAACTATGGACGCAGATGATTTGACCATCGCGTCAAGGCCGTCTGACCTTCCTTTGCGCGAATGGCTAAACTTCGGCCCCGCCCGGGGACCAAATGGAGGCCACTACAAGATGATTCAGGATGTGGTGGCCAACGAGATTCATTGGAAAGGCGAGTGCGTCTCGGCGGTGTGTCGCGTTCGGTAGAACTCGAGTGTGCCGGCGTTAAGCATGCGTTTGCTCTGTGCCTCTGCCAATAACAGTCCCCGCTGGTTCCGGCTTGAGGAAGGGGTAATCCGTGTAGACGACAGGCGAGGGATGGGGGATTTAGATTCTCCCACACCGGTTCATTTAAAAATACACGATTGCGACATGTCCGCCTAGAACTTGCCATTGGAATTCTTACCCTCCGCTGGAGGGGAGATCGTTTCCAAGACATCCCAATGCTCGACCTGCTTGCCTTCTTCCAGGCGATAGAGGTCATAGAAAGCCGTGGGTTTGCCGTCAAACAGGCCTTCGCTCACCATGAGAACGAAGTTGCCTTGCCCCAGAACCTTGTGGGCGCTTTCGGTAACGTTAACGAATTCGCTTGACAAGTTTCGCGCATCTAGTATTTAAATACTACCCATCGAAGGGTCCCCGTCCGGAATAACGTTATTCAGCAAAGAGGTGGTCCCGTGGAAAAGCGCATGATTTCATTCTTGGTGGTCTTGTGCTGCTTGATCCTTCTCAGCGGAGGATCGCTCCGAGCGCAATCGATCTACGGCACAATCACCGGAACGGTTTACGATCCGTCCGGAGCGGTAGTGGCCAATGCGACTGTGATTCTTAAGAACGTGGCTTCCGGCGACGTTCGGAAAGGCGCCACGAACTCCGACGGATACTTTTCATTCTCTTCCGTGCCGACGGGTTCGTACACGCTGGCGGTTGAGGCCGCTGGCTTTCAGAAGACGGTGACGGAGGGCATCGGACTTAGTGGCGCGGCGAGCCTGAGCTTTCCGATTAAGCTGGCGATCGGGAGCGCCACGACGGAGGTCAAGGTCGAAGGTATCGCCGACCAAATCATTGCCACGGACTCGGGCGAAAAATCGATTACGCTCACCGAGAAACAGTTGCAGGATTTCAGTATCGTTGGCCGCAACGCCGCGGAGTTCATCAAGATCCTGCCGGGCTTTGCGCCGCGCAACAACGGCGACGGGCTAAAGAGCGGAACGGATTTCTCTGGCGAAGTGATTGGTATTAATGGCAACGGCGACGGCGGAAGCCAGAGCCCGCTGAATGGCGCCTATGTGGCCAACGGAGTTGGCACAGGCAACGTCGACATCACGGCGGACGGGGCCCATGTGTCGGATCCCGGTTGCAATTGCGCGACGCCGGTCAACCCGAACACGGACATGATCCAGGAATTCAAGGTGCTGACGTCGAACTTCAGTGCGGAGAACTCCAAAGGTCCCATCGTCATCAATACGATTGCCAAATCAGGCGGGCGCGATTTTCATGGAGAAGCTTACTTCAGTGCGCGCGACTATGTAATGAATGCGAACCGCTGGATTAACAACTCCACGGTCCCGATTACGCCCAAGCCCGCCAACAAGTTCTTGTTTCCAGGAGGCAACATCAGCGGTCCTGTGCTTCTCCCCCACTCGGATTTCAACGGGAACCGCGACAAGCTGTTTTTCTTTAGCGGCTTCGAGTATTACTACCAGACGCTCGACACCGGGCTCTTGGGAGCGACCGTACCGACAGCAGGGATGCGGAACGGTGACTTTAGCCCGGCAGAGCTTATGAAACTAGGCACCAAGACTGCGAGCGGCGGCGCTCCCTCGCAGTTAGGCCCTTGCCTTTCTCCTACTGTCAACGGCACCTGCAATGATCCAACGCCTGCCAACCATATAATCCCTAGGGACCATATTGACCCCAGCGGGCAGGCGTTGATGAATATTTTCCCACTTCCAAACGCCGATCCGAACCTGAACAACGGCGACAACTACATCAAGGAAATTGCCTTCGACCAAAATTCCTGGCAGTGGCTGTCCCGCGTGGACTATAGCATCAGCGATAACACCAAGCTATACGTTCGCTACAACCTGCAAAAAGAGACGCAGCAGTTCCCGATTGGACTGTGGTGGCGAAATTCCGCCCAAGTACCTTACCCCACACCTGTTCTGGGAAAGAACAAATCCGACTCGATTTCGGCGAGCTTGACGCATGTTTTCAGCCCAAGCCTTTCGAATGAATTTGTTTTCGGCTACACGTACATTGACTTTCCGAACGTGTTTCAGAATGCGACCAAGGTCAGCAGGAAGACCCTGAATATTCCATTCACTGGCCTCTCTCCCAACAACAACGTTGACCAGATCCCCTCCATGACTAGTTGGGGAGGCGAAATGGCCACGATATTGAATCCGGGCGGTTTCGAGCTTGGCGGTGGCGAGGGCCTGTTTGCCAAGAAGCATCTTCCGTCATTCAGCGACAACGTCTCGAAGGTTTGGGGCACGCACACGGCGAAGTTTGGCGCTTACTACGAGTATGTGATTAACAATCAACCGAGCAACGGCAACTCAAACGGCCGAATCGTGGAAGCCAGTTGGGCCGGGCCCACGGGCAATCCTTACGCCGACTTGATTAGGGGCTATGCCGATCAATACGAGCAACAAAACAAAAACATTTTGCACAATGAGGCCTACAAGGCGATCGAGTTCTTCGCTTTGGATAGTTGGAAGGTAACCAAGCGCTTGACCGTGGACTACGGTCTCCGTGCATCTCATCTCGGCGGGTGGTACGACCGGCAAGGGATCGGCTTCGCCATTTGGAATCCTGCCCTGTACGTTCCGGGCTCGCTGCAGACCGCCGGTACTGGGTTTGACTGGCACCAGAAGGACAGCAAGGTAGCGCTCTCCGGGTTCCCGAATCGCGCCCTTTACTATGCTCCTCGCTTCGGCTTGGCCTACGATCTCTTTGGCACGGGTAAGACCGTGCTGCGGGGCGGCTGGGGGCAATTCCGTTATCACAACGCGCAGTTTACGCAGGGTCTCGACCAACCTGCTGGTGTGCAGGATCCTACCTTCGGCAACGCGCAAACCTTTGCGCAAATCATGGCAACTACAGCCGCGACGCAACCCTTTAACACGGGTGCCGTTAGTGGCACTGACGACCAGAGCCCACTGACCACGAGCTATAGCTTCAGCATTTCGCAACGGCTACCGTTCTTCTCTTCGCTGCTCGAAGCGTCCTATGTGGGAAACCAGAGCAAGTATGGGCTGAACCAAAACGGCGTGGGGACCAACGCCAACGTCATCCCGGCCGGCCGGCTCTACAAATCTGATGTTGTGGACAGCACGGGGAATCCAATTGATCCCTCAGCGTTGAACAACGGCGGCGAATATGAGTTCGGTCCTTTTTCCATCTATCAGGTAATAAGCGTCGCCAATCATAACCTTTCTTCCAATTATAATTCGATGCAATTAAGTTGGGTCCGCCAGAAGGGGAACTACGATATATCCGTTAATTACACCTTCAGTAAATCGCTTGGTATCGTCGGTTTGGATCAGATGAACCTTAAGAATGATTACGGAGCAGAACCCTTCGATCGCCGCCACCTATTCAACGCAGCGTACTCGATCGAGCTTCCGAAGCCTATCCACAACAATAAGGCAATGGAAGGCGTCGTCAACGGGTGGCAGGTGTCGGGCATCACATCCGTACAGAGCGGCGTCAATCTCACGGCGAATTCCAACGGCTCCAATCCTGGATTCAACACTAGCGGCAATATTACAGGTTGTGACAGTGCTCACAATTTTATGCTTTGTGCGCAGAACGGATTCGTGCATTCGCCGATCACAAACCTGACAATCAATGGTACGGACCAGATTCCGTTGATGCCCATATTGACATGCGATCCGACGAAGAACCTTGGCCCGCATCAATGGCTGAACGGGAACTGTTTCGGCCTTCCAACAAAACCGGGACAAAACGGGTCGATCGTGCTGCCTGAGTTCTTTGGGCCGTGGTTCTGGACGAGTGACCTGTCACTCTTCAAGAACTTCCAAATGGGCGAACATAAGAAGTTCCAGTTCCGCTTCTCTGCCTATAACTTCATGAACCATCCCCTGTGGAGCTTCACGGGGATTGGCGTGGGGGCAAGCAATTTGTTCCTGAACTTCGGTCCGGGTGCGACTCCAGGTAGTCCGGTGCAGACCAATTCGAGCTTCGGTGTGGCGCCCATCAAGATAGGCAATCGCATCATTCAGCTTGCATTGAAGTTCTACTTCTAGTCCTCTCTGGCGGAGCGCCCGGCTACTTTCTAGCCGGGCGCTCCGTTATACTGCTGTAGGGCCAAGATATGGGAAGCCGTTCAGCTTCGCGCCTGTCAGTTTGTGTGATCCGGCGGATGCTGTACGGCTTTGTTTTTTTTGCGTTATCCAAGCCTATCTCGACCGGTCAAGCGCAGAGGGCTCCCGGAGAGATCTTAAAAGAAGCGGCGTCGCTTCACCGGGCAGGCCAGCTAGAACAGGCGATTGAAGACTACCGTTTATTCCTGGAAAAATATCCTGATGTTGCGCCCGTTCGCTCGGACCTGGGAGCGGCCTTGGCAGGCACAGGGCGCTACGAAGAAGCCATCACAGAGTATAAGCGCGCGCTGCAACTGAAACCCCTCCCGCAGGTCCGGCTAAACCTCGCGCTAGCCTATTACAAGACCACCAAGCTTTCCTTGGCCGTTGCAGAGCTGAAGAAAGTGCGCGAGGAAATGCCGGGGGATCTGCGGCCCACGATGCTTCAGGCGGACTGCTATCTGCGGCTGGGGGAAAACAAGAAGGTGATCGAGCTATTGACTCCGGTGCAGCAAACGAACGGGGACGATCTGGCGATCGTCTACATGCTCGGCACGGCGCTGGTTCGTGACGGACAAACGGAGAAAGGGCAGATTCTGATCGACAGGATTTTGAAGAATGGCGATTCGGCAGAGGCCCAGCTTCTGCTGGGCACGACCAAGCTGATGGTGAATGATTTCTCAGGAGCGCTGGCTGATCTGCAAAAGGCGGTGGAGCTGAATCCAGACCTTCCGGAGGTCTACGCCTACTACGGTACCGCGTTGCTCTCGACGGGGGATCAAGCTGGGGCGCAGGAAGCTTTCGAACACGCCCTGCGAGATGATCCCAACAACTTCGATGCGAATTTGAGAATGGGACTGTTGCTCCGCAAGGACGAAAAATACGACGAGGCGCTAAAGTATATCCACCATGCGCTGGAGATACGGCCTGGTGATGTGGGGGTCCGCTACCAGATAGCTTCCATTGAAATGTCGGTCGGCCAAGTGAAAGAAGCGCGCGGTCACCTTGAGTCGTTGGTTGCGGAGGCGCCAAATTTTACGGAGGCGCACGTGTCGCTAGCGACGGCCTACTATCGCGAAAAGAGGAAGGCCGACGGTGACCGGGAGCGCGCCATCGTCGAGAAACTGAACGCCGAGAAGCAAGCTAACGAAAAAGGGGTAAAGGTCGCGCCATGAAGCCGCTGAGGTTGGGCCTTCTCATCGCTGCCCTTCTTCCATCTTACGTTGCGGTGGCGCAAAGGAAGAGCACTCCACAGGGGAAAGCAGCCGGCGCGGCGAATGCCTCCGGCTTCGAAGCGCTGGTCAAGAAAGCAGAAGCTGCCCGGGAAGCAGATCAAGCCGACGAAGCCATCCGCCTATATGGGCAAGCGGTTCGTATGAAACCAGGTTATGCGGAGGGCTGGTGGTATTTGGGCATGCTTTTTTATGAGGCGGATCAGTATGCTGACGGCCGGGCTGCCTTTCGCCATGTGACGGGCCTGAAGCCCGAAATGGCTCTGGGGTGGGCGATGCTGGGCTTATGTGAATTCGAGACTAAGGATTTTGACAGCGCTCTGGCCCATCTGGAGAAGGCCGATCAGCTTAAAATTCCGAGCGAGCAAGGTTTTTATGATGTTTCCAAATACCATTTCGCGCTCTTGTTGATACGGTCGGGGCGATTCGAACCCGCAGTAAAAGTCATCGGTGATTTCGCAAGGCAGGGCAAGGATGGCCCGCAATTCACCGAAGCGATGGGGCTTGCGGCGCTTCGCAAGCCACTGCTGCCCAACGAGCTCCCGCCGCTCGAACGAGAGATGGTTTTGGACGTAGGGCATGCGCTGTGCGACTCCGCCGCAAGGCGCGCAGCGGAAGCGGAGCGGGAGCGCCTGGAGCTGTTGCGCAAATATCCGAACGCGCCGCAAATACATTACCTCTCCGGCACAATGGTGCTGGAGAGCGACTCCGACAAGGCATTGGAGGAATGGAATGCTGAGCTAGCGATTTCGCCCGAACACCCACAAGCACTGGTGAGTATTGCAGCGGAGTACCTGAAGCGTGGCGAGTATCAGACGGCGCTGCCTTCCGCCGAGAAAGCAGTCGAGGTGAGCCCCGGCTATTTTGCGGCTCATGCCATCCTGGGGCAGGTACTGGCAGAGGGAGACTTGGATGTATCCCGGGGAACACATGAACTTGAGACTGCGGTCCGGCTGGCTCCCTGGCAGCCACAGGTGCATTTCGCGCTGGGGACCGCTTACGCCAAAGGCGGCCGGAAAGCGGATGCCGCGAAGGAGCGGGAGGAGTTCTTGCGGTTGAGAGGACAGAACGAAGTCGCGGTTTCGAAACCGTGATGAGATGGCGCCGGCAACTTCTGTGCTTGGTTCTTCCTGCAACCGCTGCAGCGCAAACCAATTCGCGTGACGTGTCTGCGTGCGCCCCATGTCATGCTCAGGCGAGGTCACAGCCAGACACATCTATGGCGCACGCGCTCGAAACGGTTGAGGAGTGCAAGATTCTCATCGATCATCCTGTTCTTACTGCGAAGGTGGGCAGGTACTCGTACCGGATCGAGCGCAAGAGCAGCCAGAGCAGCTATTCAGTTTCGGATGGAAACAAGACCGTGACGTTGCCCATCCGATGGGCGATGGGAGCGAGTTCCGCAATTGGCCAAACGTACGTGCTGGAGAAAGACGAGGAGTTCTATGAGAGCCGCGTCAGTTATTTCAGCGAACTGAACGGACTCGGTCCCACATTGGGCTCCGAGGGTTCTACGCCAACTGATCTCAACGAAGCCGCCGGGCGACTCATGGGCCGCGACGATAAACTGCGCTGCTTCGGGTGTCACGCTACGAATGCGACTGTGGGAAGGCAACTCACGCTGGGCAAAATGACTCCTGGAGTGCAGTGCGAGCGCTGTCATGAATCCACCGAAGCGCACCTTGCAGCGATGTTGCTCGATAGTTTCGAGCTGGGGACGGCAAAGGATTTGTCCAAACTACATGGACTGTCCGCCGAGCAAGTGTCTAACTTCTGCGGACAGTGTCACCGGACGTGGGAAGAGATTGCCCTGCAGAGTAACCTGAGCATTGCTAACATTCGCTTCCAGCCTTACCGACTGACGGGCAGCAAGTGCTACGATGCGGATGACGCACGAATTGGCTGCCTCGCGTGCCATGACCCGCACCACGAGGTGAGCAACAAATCGGTCGACTACGACGCAAAATGCCAGTCGTGTCACGGAGGCGGGAAACCTGGCGCGAAGGCCTGCACGGTCTCCAAAGACAAATGTGTAACCTGCCATATGCCGAAACTCGAGCTGCCCGGTGCACACCACAAGTTTTCGGATCATCGAATTCGAGTCGTGAAGCCAAATGAAAAGTATCCGGGGTAGTGCGCGAGGGTTAGTGGGAATTAACGCGTGGGCTGGTCCGCACGCCGCTAACTGGGTTGCGATTGTGCCCTGGGAATATAGAACTGGCAACCCGCGAGGGCATAGCGAGTCAGCGACACTTGTTTTCAAGGAAAGGAAGCGAGCAATGAAAAGTTCCTACAGAGTTATCTGTATCTGTGTTTCGGCCATCGCGTTATCTTTCGCACCGGCCAGCTATGCCCAGCAAAATCCGACTGCACCCCCGCAAGGGGCGGCCATAAAGAAGGCCAGCGAGGAAGTCCTTCTAGATGTGGTGGTACGCGACAAGAAGGGGCGTCCCGTTAACAATCTCAAACCTGAAGATTTCCAGATATTTGACAATGGTGAGCAGAAGAAAATCATCGCGTTTCGCCTGGTGCAGGGCGGTGAAGCGGTGGCCGAAGGCGGTTCGCGCACGCAACTCGATCCGCTCCGCCAGATACGCTTGGTCACGATGATCTTTCAGTGCTGGAACAATGACGCCCGACGGCTCGCCCGTGACGCGGCCGTGGGTCTCCTGAAGGGCGAGCTCCCGCAAAATGTCTACATGGCCGTCATGACCATCGATCGCAAGCTGGAAGTTCTTCAATCTTTCACCAATGATCCATTCTTACTTCGTAAAGCGATCGACCGCGCGACCCGAAGTGAGAATGCAGATTTCTCCTCGGATACTGCCATCGTTCAAAAACAGCTGGAGCAAATGGTCGGTCCGGATACGAACGGCGCGCAGTCCGCCCAGGGGCAAATCAGCAATGAGAATGCCGCACTCGCGGCTCAGGGACGATCCGTTGACGCCGCGGCGATGGCCAACATGGCCATGGCCCAAATGGTGTTGCAAATGCTTGTAAGCGAGCAAAGCAGTGGAATAAAGGAGGCCGGTCGGGTGAATATATTCGCTTTGCTCGACGCGGTGAAGGAGCAATACCGCCTGCCGGGACGGAAAACCATACTCTATTTTAGAGAAGGTGGTTTCGTAATACCCCAGGGGATGGAAGAGCCGTTCAAGAGCGTTATCAGCGTGGCTAACCGTTCGAACGTCAGTTTTTACGCGGTCGACGCTCGTGGTTTGACGACGGGAAGTGCCAATTCTGGCGCAATGAACGCGCTGAACAGAGCGGCTCGATCTTCTCAAGACCAGATGGCTAATGACGGCAGCCAAGCTGTTAGGTCCGACGAGGCGAAGCTCTTTGATACGGGCATCGAGAGTACGCGCGCGAACGCGCAAAACACGCTGGCGAATCTCGCAGAGTCCACCGGAGGAATGCTGATCGCCAACACTAATGATTTGGGGACCCCACTTCATAAACTCGCCGAGGACATCCAGACCTACTATGAGATCGGGTATGCTCCGGAGATCAAGAGCTATGACGGATCATTCCGTAAAATCGCGATAAAGATGAGTTCGAATGATTTGCGCGTGCAATCGCGATCCGGGTACGTCGCCCTACCGCCCGCGCTCGCCGCTCAAGGCAGCGTGCTACGCGCCTACGAGGTTCCGCTTCTTACAGCTTTGAGTTCCCCGGAGCTGCCCAAAACATTTGGCTATCAATCCATGCCTATGCACTTTCGAGGTGCGCAGAACCAATCCGTGTGCGACCTAGTGCTGGATGTGCCGCTCGCCAATTTGACGTTTCAGAAGAGCGGCACGGATCAGTCGGAAGGCCGGCTGTCCTACGTAGCTTTGGTGAAAAACGGGAGCGGCGAAGTGATTAAGAAGTTTGGAAACGATATCCCTATCCATGTGCCCCACGCAGAGCGCGATGCGCTCACGGCAGGACACTTCATTTACACGGAACACTTCGATTTGCCACCTGGGCACTATACGCTCGAAACTGCGGTGCTCGACGGGGAGGGTAACCGAATTAGTGCTCGTAAAAACAGTTTGATGATGCCGTCGCTCTCTACGGCGCTGACCATTAGCAGTGTCAGTGTCGTCCGTAACATGAAAGACAAAGATGCCTCTACGGACCAGGCTGACCCTCTGCTGATTGGGGCCCGCGTGGTTTCGCCGACGCTCAATCCGACCATCAGCAAGGCAGGCAATTCCGGCATATCGTTTTATCTGGTTATTTATCCTGACAAAAGCACTTCGCAGCCTCCCCGCTTGTCCATGGAATTCAGCAGGAACGGGCAGATATTGGGAAGCGGCTCGCCAGAGATTGGCCAGCCAGACAAAGACGGGCGGATCCAGTATCTGGCCACTGTGCCGATCGCGTCGCTCGAGCCCGGTGAATACACGATACGTTTCAATGCAATGCAAGGCACCGCGACGGCCGAGGAACTAGCGACGTTTATTTTGAAATAGGATCCCTGAATGAATTTTTCCCGACGCGGGTTTTTGCGACTTGGCATGGCACTCGGCACTGCCAAGGCGCTGCCAATTCCCCCTCCGATTCTAGAAGCATCTGAAGCACCTTTGTTTCGTGAGGTCGCCCCGTCGTCGAGCGGCATCGGGTGGGTCCATGAGAATGCCATGTCAGACAATCGCTACCTTCCTGAGACTCTGGGGCCCGGTTGTGCTTTTCTCGACTACGACAATGATGGCTGGATGGACATCTACCTGGTGAACGGCGGGCAGTGCGATTTCTGGACCCCCACTAAGCCGGTCCGCAATGCACTTTACAAGAACAATCGCGACGGCACGTTCACCGATGTGACCGAAAGAGCGGGGGTGGCGGGCGGAACTTTCGGAATGGGCATTGCCATCGGTGACTACGACAACGACGGGTGGCCGGATATCTTCGTCACATCCTATGGACGTTGCATTCTCTACAAGAACAATCGCAACGGCACGTTCACCGACGTGACTGAGAAAGCCGGCCTTGCTACGCCCGGCTGGACCACCAGCGCGGTATGGTTCGACTTCGACAATGATGGCCGTCTTGACCTCTTCATCTGCAGTTTTGTTGACTATGGCGCGAAGCAGAAACTCGCCTGCGGCGATAACCAGCTCGGAAACCACTATTACTGCATTCCTAGAGTTTTTCGCGGAACTTCGAGTTTTCTCTACCACAACAACGGTGATGGGACGTTCTCTGAAGTGAGCAAAGGCACGGATATAGCGCGGGCGACAGGCAAGGCGCTTGGCGTGGTGGCGACGGATATAAACAACGACGGGCGTATGGACCTGTTCGTCGCCAACGATACGGTCCAGAATTTTTTGTTCGTTAACCGCGGTCCAGATGCATCCGGAAAGACCCGCTGGGAAGAAATGGCGCTGCAGGCCGAGGTAGCATTTAGCGACAACGGCCAGCCTCGTTCCGGTATGGGCGTCGACGCCGGCGATCTGGACAACAATGGCTGGCAGGATCTCTTTGTGGCGAATGTCGATCAGGAAATGTTTTCGCTTTACCGAAACAACAAAAACGAGACCTTTAACGACGTCGCACACTCGCACGGCGTTGCGCAAGCCACCAGGCTTTTGAGCGGCTGGGGAGTCAAGTACTTCGACTATGACAACGATGGCTCGCTCGATCTGATCCTAGCCAACGGCCATCCGGATGACATGATCGGTCGTTACTCGCGGCAAGTTCGGTACAAGGAGCCACTCCTGCTTTTTCATCAGGGCCCAGACGGCAAGCTCAAAAATGTAAGCTCAGAAGGAGGGACGGCGTTTGAAAACGCCTTCGCTGCGCGAGGCCTGACCGTGGGCGACTACGACAATGACGGCGCGCTAGACGTGCTCATCGCAACCAACGGCGGGGCTCCCGTGCTGTTGAAAAACAACGCGGCCAAGGGGAACAATTGGCTGGGCCTCAAGCTAGAAGGCGTGACGTGTAACCGTGACGCCATCGGGGCGCGCATTCTATGGAAAGCGGGCGGTAAATCGCGCCAGCGCCTTAAGAACAATGGTGGCAGTTATCTCTCTTCGCATGACCTCCGGGAAGTCCTCGGCATCGGCGCCGCCGCTCAAATCGATGAGCTCGAGATCCATTGGCCCGCGCCAAGTAAACGCATCGAAAAGCTCACCAGCGTCGCCGCAAACCGGTACATCCATATTATCGAGGGGAAAGGCATAGTCTGAAGTTTGCTTTGCTGCCCCTCGCTATCGCCTGCGTCGAAATAACGACAGTCGCCAACTTTGTGCGGATTTATTTTCGGCGTAATCTCGCGGCAGAATGTGCGACCACGTTGCACCGTTTGGAATCGCCATCGGTGGGGGGGACGGGTTATAACTTCACGGTCTTCCCAGTCCTCGCGGCCAAGTAGACAGCCATCATTACATTCAGGTCGCGCAGGCCTTCTTCGCCCGGCGTGAGCGGTTCCTTGTTTTGCATGACGCATTCAGACATGTGATCCATCTCCAGAGCAAAGTGGTCAAGCACGGGCAGACTCCTTTCCTCGGTAACGCCGTCGTGGTGAACTCTCATTCGCAACCCCTGGTAAACGGTGGCGGGCTCCATCTCCAGCCAGCCCTTTGTGCCTACTACGCGGTAGTGACTCTGCGAGTCGTAGCCATAACTGGATGTACAGTTCGCAAGAATTCCGCTCGGGAAGCGCAATTGGAAATTGATGTTCTCTTCCACTTCCGTGAAGCGCGGGTCATTCGGGGCGCTGTACATCAGCGCGTTTACCTCGGTAGGCTCCTCTCCGGACAAATAGCGAGCGGCCTGCAGAGCGTAAATGCCGATGTCCATCATGGAGCCACCACCCGCAAGGTCCTTCTTCAAGCGCCACTGATCGGGATCGGTGACCCTCCACCCGTTGTTTGCGAGAATGACCTGGGTTGGTCCGAGTTCCCCCGAGCGCGCAATGCGGATGGCCTCTTTGTTGTAGGGTTCGTAGCGGCAGCGGTACGCGACCATCAGCTTTCGGCCGGCTTTGCGCGCCGCATCGATCATCTTCTGGCAATCGTCAGGTGTATTGGCCATGGGCTTTTCCGTCAGCACGTGTTTGCCCGCCTGAAATCCGCGAATTGTGTATTCGGCGTGCATTCCGTTTGGCAGAACAATGTAGATGATGTCTACTTTGGGGTCGTCCTTAATCGAATCGTAGTTTTGATAGTTGTAAATGTTTTTGGGATTCACTCCATATTGCTGAGCCAGTTTGTTTGCTTTGTCGGGGTGACCGCTCACCAGAGCTGTAACGCTGGATTGTTCGCACTTCGCAAAAGCGGGCAGGATTTCGTGAATGGCGAGATTGCCCAACCCGACGATGGCCCACCCTAATTTCTTGCCCGGGGAATCTGGAGCGGCCGCCTCTTTCGTTCCAGCTTCCCTCAAGAATGCTCCTGCCACATTGGCTGCGACAAAACCCTGGCTAACCTTGGCAATGAACCCGCGACGCGAGAGTTCTTTTCCAGAGGAATCTTTCATGATTTTGTTCTCCTTCATTGCGGACTGCGTTGCTTCCGAATTTCTTCCAAACGCTTCTTCAAATAATCCTTATATTCCTGCTGCAATTTCGGGTCGGCAGGAGTGGAATAAATCTCGCGCGACTTATATTGCATTTCGTCAAACTTCTTTTTTGTCCATTCATCATGAATGCGGATTTCATCCGCGCGGTCGAGTACTTCCTTTACCAATTGGGGAGGAACGAAATATACGCCCTCTCGGTCACCCACGACCAGATCACCGGGCATTACGGTAACGCCGCCAATTCGTACCGGAACATTGATGCCCGTCAACATCACGTTTCCTATGGGCGTGGGATCAACAGCCCTGAAATAAGCGGGCATAGCAATCTCTGAAATTCCGTTGAGATCCCGAATGCTCCCATCGACGACTAGGCCACCGCTATGCGTAGTTTTCATCACGTAATAAAAAAGGTTGTCGCCTACGATGGTTCCATTCACTTTCTTGCCAAACAGGTCCACGATCAACACGTCGCCTGGTTGGAGCATGTCGATGGCCAGTTGATTGGTCAGCGGCCCAAGACCGCGTTCCTTGGCTTTGGCCGAGGCAATCTTATTTACATCTGGGCGGTCCGGCATGAACTGAACGGTGAATGCCCGTCCAACCATTGGTTTTTCAGGATGCAGGATCTGAAATCCATCGGCGTACTGGTTGCGGAAGCCTTTTTCTTCCAGAACTGCCCAGACTTCTTCCGAGGAAAGTTCCCGCGCTCTTTCTATCAGATCGTCCGGGACCTTGGGACGGCCGTCGGGGAGACGTTCGAAGTTGCTCTGTGCCGTGTAGTCGGCTAGCTCCTGCTTGGAGAATGTCAACAATTGCCCGTGAAGGGGACTAGGCGTAAGCAGGACCATTGCGCAGAGTCCAAGAACAACCGAAATCACTATTCGAGTGCAAGAGTCATGCACGGTCTTCATAAAAAATTACCTCCGAAGGTAGAAAGACAGCGACTCGACAAACATGACGAGTACTATCACCCGCGCCAGCAGGCGGCAATCTTTCGTTGCGCCCGAAACTCTCAAAAGAATAACAATTTGTCAAACGGGAAATCTTGTTTTGGGCATATATTCTCTGAGATGATGCGGGTCGGTAGCCAGGCCGATAAGACAAATTCAAAAAACTCTACGGATTCAAAAGGACAGCGCGCCATGGGAAAAAACGGCGGGAACACCTTCGATCGTCGCGAAGTGCTGAAGACCTCGGCAATGGCGCTGGGCGGTTTGGTGTTGGCAGGGGAGCGGACGGAAGCCTTTCCCAAGGGCGTCAATACCAACTCGAGCCCGTCCAAGCTGAAGATCACAGATCTTCGCGTCGCGACTCTTGTAAAACCCGGCCCGAGTCCTTGTCCTCTCATTCGCATCGATACTGATCAGGGTGTTTACGGCCTCGGCGAAGTCCGGGACGGAGCAAGCGCGACCTACGCACTGTTCCTGAAGAGCCGCATTCTCGGTGAAGACCCGCTGAAACTCGACAAAATTTTCCGCAAGATCAAACAGTTTGGAGGGCACGCCCGGCAAGGCGGTGGCGTGTGCGCCATCGAAATGGCACTGTGGGACATCACCGGAAAGGTTTACAACGCACCCGTCTACGCGCTGCTGGGAGGTGGCAAATTCCGCGACAAGATCCGCCTCTATGCAGACACCACGGAATCCGATGATCCCAAGGTCTACGCGCAGCGAATGAAGGAGCGAAAGGAAGGCATGGGCCTCACCTGGCTCAAGATGGATTTGGGTGTCGAAATGGTTGCGAGCACTCCCGGCACGGTCACCAATCCTACAGACCTAAATCAATGGGAAGCAAATCAGCTGCCTCATCCTCTGCTCGGAATGGAAGTCACCGACAAAGGCATTGCAATGCTAGAACAATATGTCGCCGCCGTGCGCGACGCCGTCGGAATGGAAATTCCACTTTCCATGGACCACCTCGGGCATCTTGGCGTGAAGTCCATCATCCGACTGGGCAAGGCATATGAAAAATACAACTTGTCGTGGATCGAAGATGTCATTCCCTGGACTTATACTGACTTGCTCAGGCAAATCTCTGAAGAGAGCCCTACGCCCATTCTGACTGGCGAAGATATTTATTTGAAGGAACCGTTTCAGGTGCTGTGTGAGAAGCGCGCAGTAAGCAAGATTCAGCCGGACCTCGCCACCGCTGGAGGCATCCTGGAAACTCACAAAATCGGAGATATGGCCCAAGAATACGGCGTGCCGATGGCTCTGCACTTTGCTGGGACGCCGGTCTGCTGCATGGCGAACGTGCACTGCGCTGCAGCCACGCAGAATTTCTTGGCCCTCGAACACCACTCCCTCGACGTGCCTTGGTGGTCATCCATTGTACAAGAAGGAACCAAGACGCCAATCGTCAATCGTGGCTGGATCGAAGTACCAGACAGGCCCGGCCTCGGCGTAACTCTGAACGAAAACGTAGTTCGCCAACACCTGGCGCACGGCAGCGGTTATTTCGAACCCACCCCACAGTGGGACAACGAACGCTCCTGGGACCGCCTCTGGAGTTAGGAAATGCGCAACTGGAACTGCGTAGAGCAAACCAAACTGGCATCCACGGAAATATCCTGCCCCGTAATGTGCGTAGCTTGGTGGGACAAAATTCTCGAGTAACAGGCTCCGACGCGGCCGCAAGAGGCGAAGCAGCGTTCCGAAGCACAGGCCGATAAATCTAAACATGGCTAGGAGTTATGACAGAACAGTGACGCGGGGAAGGCCATGTAATTGATTTCAAAGCCGGCCAGAGTTTTGGCGAACCGCAACCGTCCGGAATTTCGATTGCGAATCGGCTACCTCGGTTGGTCAAGGACTCGTCGGCTGCTTCGCATCTTGCATTTATGCACCGCAAGCGAAACGTGCACTGTATGCGAACCTCGCAAAAGCCTTATTTGCAAGGTTTTACGCTAAGTCGTTGATTCCACGGCTGGGGGACGTCTCGATATCCTGAAAACGAATTTTATGGATGACACCTCCAATCTCTACCACAATCTCGGTGAGGCTACTTTTGAAGACGCCACCCGCCGGGCAGGTCTCGGTGTCGAAAATCGATTTGTGAGCTGGGGCGCGGGGATCTTATCTGTCACACTCCAGATCATGAACTTGTTAGCCAGGGGTTGCTTTGAGCACCGGACTCTTCGAACTTTCGCGGCTGTCACGTCTTGGGTTTTGGAAGTTCCATTTTTCAATTCGGCGTAGCCTTGCCGTGTATAAGTGCCGCCAGGTCAGCGTGTTAGGATTTACTAGCGGAATCTTGGGAAGTTCCTGTTCTGTCATTGGACTACGCCCGCTCGGTGTTTCTGATTGTATTTCACGGATTCCCCGTCTGTATACCGGTTTGAGTGATTCTCCTTCAGGGTCGAGGAATGGCGCCGCATGGTCGAAGAACTCGTCCCAATATCATTGCTCAGCGCACGTTGATGATAAATCAAGCCCACGAGGTCTTTGCTTCGGAATACTGGTCGCCTCTCGCCGTTATCTGTATCTGTGTTAGTATAAATCTCGCATGAGCGCCCAAGTTTCTATCAGCGGTTTATCGGCGTGCCCCGGAACACTGATCGGCATCGTCCGGAATCCCCATATTGGCGGCTTTGGCAGGGCAGCTGCTACCGTATGCTCCGCAAGCGAAACGTGCGCCGCATGCGAAACTTGCAAAGGCCTTATTTGCAAGGCTTTACGGTAAGTTGTTGATTCCACGGCAGGGGACGTAGTTCAGGTGGTTAGAACCCTGCCCTTTGCTGCACACTGTCACGGGCGCTCCTGCCCTCCCTTCGACAAACAGAAGCGCAGAACCTTCACGACCTTGCGGTCACCGGATTTTGAGTCCAGTGCCTCTGCCAGTTCCGCCACTCCGGCATGGAAACTTCGAAGCTAGCCAGAGGCCAAATCGGAAATTCCGGTCCAAAACCCTTGGGCAGCCTACGCAAATTACCTGCCGGAAATTGCAGTTTATCCCCTATTGCCTGCCAGGTAGGCCGTGGTAGAAAAACATTGGGAAGTGCCGCGTAAGGAGCGCTTCGGCGGCCCTAGACTGTTCGAGGCACGGAGTTCCTCAATCCCCAGCCGCGGGGACCGCTTTCACTTGTAGTGCTGCTGGTGCCAGCACATCAAGCCATGTGCAAGCAGGAGGTTGGCCTTCCAAGACTGAGACGAACCAGCATCGAACACACCGGCCAGCGGGGTGCAATGAAAAAATGTTGCCCTGGCAAGTGGATGTGACAACGCCTATGCCGACTGGCAGAATGGAAAAACGAATCGCGAAAACGGTGATCCTGGAAATTTGTCTCTACGATGAACCAGGGCTTAAAGAAAGGACGATCACAGAAAACGTGAGTCCCCGTGGTGCACGCGTCCTTGTTGAGCAGGAATGGCGGCCGAGGCAGCAAGTGCTCGTTATCTCTCCAAATGAGGGGGTGCGGTCGCGAGGACAGATCGTTTACTGCGAGCGCGTGGCTGAGGGTAGGTTTGCTGTCGGGCTGGAACTGTCAGTCGGGGCGGAACGATGAGAGAGGCCTCCCTTGCTGTAAAACGCCACTCTTTTTAACATTCTACAGGTAGGGGTCATGGCCAGAGCCCATCCCAACCACCCGCTGGGTGGCTCTGCTGCCTGCGCTATCCGCACGAAACTCCTGATTGGTATGAGCCGTGGCACATTCCGGACATTTCCACGAGCGGAAACTTCTTTTCGCTGGCTCAACCTTGGCGAGGTACATGAGCTGTCCATCCTTGGGACAACGGACGCATGGCTCCATCTCTCGCTCGGTAGCAGTTGCGCCCTGTGCAACGATGAAGTACCCGCGCGAATTTGCGTAGTGGACTAGACAGCCGTGCTCCTGGCATGCATACAGGGTCGTCTCTGCCGACTCGTCACGGAGTTCCAGCTGAGCTCGGCCAATCTTCATCTCAACGTGATGTTCGTAGCACAGCACGTGAGGCTCCTTCTCGTACTCTTCTTTCGCTTGCCAAGTCTAGATGGACGCAGACTTTGTGCCCCAGTGCGTGGCTAGCAAACTCTGATCCACTCCCAGATAGGCATTCGTAAGTACGTTTATCTTACAGATAGTAAGAAACTTATGGGCGCAAGCCGGAGGTAGCATGTATTTCCAGGTATCCTGGGAACGAGAAAAGTCTTGCACATTATGATCAATTTTCAACTGCCCCTCCCTTTGCCTAGCAGAGAAGGGTGAAGAAATAGCCAAGAAATATACCTGCCGGGAAGACCGACGACGCCCTCAAGAGGCAGCTTTGCAGTCTGGAAGAAGAGCAGGCGCGGATAGCACGCCAGCTTTATGAGTTGAACTTCGGGAGATCATTCTGTCAATTCCGGCTGAAAATTCCCCATTGTACCGGTCGAAAATTCCCCACCCCTGAACCTCATGAATGGGCCTCCTTGGCCTCGGACGGAGTGGAGCCCAGCGCCGTCTTTTGGCGCGCTTT
>Ga0193747_1000124_pt1 | contig 36174 bp, 39 predicted proteins | sample L1m2metaG_FD_143048 | JGI IMG/M metagenome (GOLD analysis project Ga0193747, IMG submission 143048) | Soil microbial communities from a riparian zone of the East river system, Colorado, United States - L1m2 | ecosystem: Environmental > Terrestrial > Soil > Riparian zone | place: USA: East River... | reverse complement strand
TTTTCGAATACCGGCGTTTTCTGCGGCTTCGTTCAGTTGAATGACGACTGGTTTCCTTTCGTGTTCTTCGATCAACGCTATTGGTTTTTCGCAGAGTTCCGGCTGATGCCGCGTGGCTGCCTGCAGACAGAAATTCGGCAAATAAATCGTGGCGAACATCAGTTTAGTTCATCACTAACTCGTGATTACTGACCTGAAATGCGATCGTTTCACAACAATTCGGAGTCGTGAAAGCGCATCCTCAGTTTCAAAAGTTTGAATGTCCCACGAATTTTCCAGCACAAGTTTCAATTGCGCGCTACTAACCATTTCATATCGCGTAAGAACCAGACATGCCGTCGGCAGCACCTCAACCAACCGTTGCAAGCGATACCAATTCGTTTGCGGAATTTTACGCAATTCCTCCGGTGCGTTCAGCACCATATCGACAATCACCAGCGGAAAATTACCGTCGCGCAAAAGCAGATCAGCCGCTTTGACGGCTTCAGATGCTTTGCTGCACCGGACCCAAAGCAGGTTTTGCAGCCACGCATTATCCAACCCGCAGGGGTCAAACGAATCGCGTCCATCAATTAGCGCCAGGAAATAATTATCGCGATACGCGCAATGGACGAGCGCGTGAATGAGCGATGCACTTCCCGCGCTCGTTCCCGGGCTGATCATTTCGGTGATGGCGCCACGCGGCAATCCCGCACCAATCGATTCCTCAAGAAAAGGTAAGCCAGTAATTAAGCGCCTCGCTGTCGTGCACGAAGGATGAGGGAAACGCTCCGCCAGCAGGTTGCGAAGATCGATAATTTTGGCGGCCGCAGCCATGAGAGATAAACATGGCGCGCCCGGAGAATATGTTCAAGGGAACATTATAAGTGGCCGTTCGTCTTTGACTCAATGTCTTTTCCGTCGCTCTTGCTTGCGGATCAGCGACACCATCACGCCTTGGATTTTAAGCTCGCGAGCCGGCACCAGATCGGGATAACGCGGGTTTTCCGCCTTCAGATATGGGCGGCCGCGCTCCATCACATAACGCTTCAATGACGTTTCGCCGTCGATCAAGGCCGCCACGATATCGCCGTCGTGCACTTCTTTCGTGTCTTCCAAAATCACAATATCGCCATCGACAATATGCGCCCCGATCATTGAGTCGCCCCGCACTCGTAGCGCGAATGTGCCGCGGTTCTTCAACACATTTGCCGATCGCGTGTCCAGCGACACGTGCCCTTCGATGCTCTGCTCAGTCAATGCTGACATTCCAGCCGGAATCTGGCCGTAAATTGGAATATCGGTAATCCGAACCTTCATGGCTGGCGTGATCAACGCCCGAGCTTTGCGCGCGTGCCGGCTGAGAAAACCTTTTCGCTCGAGTGCCGCGATGTATTGCATCACCGATGTCTGGCTGGCGAACTTGAAATGATTTTGGATTTCGCGCGTGCTCGGCGTAATGCCTTTTTCCCGTTGCTCGCGCTGAATAAAATCAAGCACGCTCCTCTGCCTGTCGGTGAGCATGTAGAAACGATGCTATAAACGCCCGCAAGATGCAAGTTCAGATGAACATGCTATTCCACGCGAAATAGAGGCTGCAACGCAGCGAACGAAGTCCGCGAGGCCAGGGCTTTCCATCCCGCGAAACAGCAGTGAGAAAATGCAACGAGATCCTTCGACTTCGCTGCGCTCCGCACAGGATGACAGAAACAGAACTACAAGCGCAGCAGATCGACCAGGAACTGGCACCAAAGGTAAATCATCCCGCGCCAGGAATATTTCACGTCGCCTGCAGCGGTTTGCTTGAGAACGCCTTTGTGAATGTTGTGCGCGATTTGGTCGCGCAGATCTTTCTCGATGTCAGTCTGAATCTGCTCTTCATCAAGCGGTTCGATCTCCGCAGGATCAACCTTGTTTCGCCGCAAAAATTCGCGATGACTTTGATCAAGCTGCCAGAAAGATCGATCCGGCCGCTGCCGATTGATCCGGAACGCGGGAGAGAGTTTCAAGCCGTAGGACAACGGATAATTCCACGTTGTCCAAACCGCGCCGTCCTTCGTGCGCGACGAAATACGCAGGTAATAAAACGAGAAATCACGCTGTTCATTCAGGCAGATAGCGGCCTGGGCACGATCTTCTTCTCTATAGAACAATCGGAAAAACTGCCGGTAATCTTCCCAATCCCACCCGGCATCGCTCACGTAAACGAACCCTTCGTCTTCGATCTCGCGCGTGATTTCGCTAAGCGCCGGGAAAGTGTCTGACGATGGCGGGCTTTTCGGTCGAAGCTGTTTTTCTTTTGGAAGTCGCAACGCACGAATCCGGGTCAGAATTTCCACCCAAGGCAGAAACAGCCAGGCGACAGCCGCGATCAAACCCAATACCCAATTGTTGGTAGCAAAATAAAATCCAAGGAAAGTGGCGGCGAGAATCCCCAGCGCCCCAGCCTTTTGCGCATACGAATTGTGAAACGTGCGGAGACCGACGCTGAGCACGGCCACGCCGAGCGTGAGGAGGAGACCGAAAAGCATCACAATGTAGCGTGCCTACGGATTGATCTGGTGCTCGTTCAAAAATTTCTGGAGCTGCTCGGTGCTAAAATTTGCCAAAACTTTATCGCCCGCCACAAACGTGGGCACGTAGGTTTGAGCAGAAAGCTGCTTCATCTCCTCGTACGCCTGCTGATCTTTGCCAACATCGATCTCCTGAAAGCAATAGCCTTTCTCGCTGAGATAATCCTTCGCATCAATACACCAGGAACACCATTCGCGGCTGTAGAGCTTTAACTGCATCGGCGGGCGGAAATAAACCAGTCACCGCCTCGCCGTCAACTCATACGTCACACACGTCCGTCCTAAGCCTTTCGCTAGTATGATTTAGCCCAAACGACGCGACGGGCGCTCGGTTCGCCCGTAAAGATGCATTGGCCCGGCTCGGTCGAATCATCGAGCGGAATAACGCGGATCGTGACTTTCAGATCGTTCTTGATCTGTTCCTCAATCTCGCGTGACCCGTCCCAGTGCGCGAGCGCAAAGCCACCGTGGATTTCGGGTTTCGAAGAGTTTTTCGCGGTAAAGAAGTCGTAGAAATCTTCCTTCGAATTTATGACGTGTGTGTTCGCGTCTCCGAATTCCTTCGCACGCGTATACAGCGAATCTTGAATCGAGACGAGAATTTCCGCAGCACGCGCGGCGAATTCATCCATCGGCATCGACTCCTTGTTCTTCACCGGTTGATCGCGCCGGCTGACTGTGACCGAATTCTTTTCCAGATCACGCGGCCCGATCTCAACTCGCAGCGGCACACCTTTCTTAATCCAGTCCCAATTCTTAACTCCGCCGCCGAGATCGCGCCGATCGACTTCAACCTCAATCGCAACATCATCGAGATATTTTTTCGCACGCAACTCCGCGGCGAGCCTGTCGCAGGTTTCCAAAACCTTCGCGCGCGTCTCTTCCCTAGTCGTAATTGGCAGAATAACGATGTGCGTCGGCGCGATGCGCGGCGGCAAAACAACGCCGTCGTCGTCCCCGTGCGCCATGACAACTGTGCCCACCATGCGCGTCGTCATCCCCCAGCTCGTGGTCCAGCCAAATTCCTGTTTGCCCTCACGCGTTTGGAACTGAATTCCGCTAGCACGGGCAAAATTCTGCCCGAGAAAATGCGATGTGCCGGCCTGGATTGCTTTGCGGTCCTGCACCATCGCTTCGAGGGCCATAGTTTCCACCGCGCCAGGGAACTTTTCGCTATCCGATTTCAGACCCGCGAATACGGGAATCGCGCAACGTTCGCGCACAAAGGTTTCGTACACGCCGAGCATCCGCTTGGTTTCTTCTCGCGCTTCTGCTTCCGTTTCGTGGACGGTGTGGCCTTCCTGCCAGAGAAATTCTGTTGTGCGCAGGAACAATCGCGTCCGCATTTCCCAGCGCACGATGTTGCACCACTGGTTGATCAGAATCGGCAAATCGCGATACGATTGCACCCATTTCGCATAGCTTGCGCCGATGATCGTCTCGCTCGTCGGCCGAACGATTAGCGGCTCCGTTAATTTCGATTCGGGGTCGGGCACCAACCCCGCTTCCTCATCCAGCTTGAGCCGGTAATGCGTAACCACGGCACATTCTTTGGCGAAGCCTTCGACGTGCTCAGCTTCCCTGGCAAAATAACTCAACGGAATGAATAAAGGAAAATAGGCGTTGCGATGACCGGTGGCACGAATCAGCGCGTCGAGCTGACGTTGCATGTTTTCCCAGATCCCATAGCCCCACGGACGAATGACCATGCACCCGCGCACGTCCGAAGGCTCGGCCAATTCAGCGGCGCGAACCACCTGCTGGTACCACTCCGGAAAATCTTCGTCGCGTCGCGGAGAGATCGCTGTCTTTGGATTTTGTGAAGTTGCCATTGTAAAAATTGGCGTTTCACACAAACGCCCTACAATTGTAGGGCGGCTGTGTCAGCCGCCAAGACGTGTTTTTGACGGGATGATTTGCGCAAGGAAGAAGCCATTGTCGATGTAAATCAGTCATGCTCAGGTTGACAGGTCCTTGCCGCTCCCGTAGTTTTTGTGCCCTTTTTCGAGAGATGAAAACGTTTTCTGCCAAAGCCAGCGAAGTGCCCCGCAAATGGTGGCTGATCGACGCCAGCGACCAGGTGCTCGGAAGAGTAGCTGTGAAAGCGGCTAATCTGCTGCGTGGCAAAGAGAAAACCGTTTTCACCCCGCACGTGGACACGGGCGATTTTGTCATTGTCATCAACGCAGAAAAAGTCCGGCTCACCGGGAAGAAAGAAGAACAGAAAAGTTATATGAGCTTTTCCGGTTACGTCGGCGGACACAAATCTGAGAGTGCCCGGTCGCGCCGCGCTCGTCATCCTGAATTGCTAGTCGAACGCGCCGTGCGCGGAATGATTCCACACAATCGGCTCGGTCGGAATGTTTATCGGAAGCTGAAAGTGTATCGTGGCGATTCGCATCCGCACACCGCGCAACAGCCCGAAGCTGTCAAACTTTAGAGGTCCCGATCTATGCCACAAGCTGAGGAATTCATCGCCACAGGTCGCCGCAAAACATCAGTCGCGCGCGTTCGCATGATGGCCGGCAGCGGAAAAATCGATATCAACGGCCGGACCTTCGAAGATTATTTCCCAACTGTGCCGTTACAGAATGTGGTGTTGCAACCTCTGCAGAATGCGAAGGCGGTTAACACTTACGACTTGTTTATTCACGCTAGCGGCGGCGGCATTATGGGTCAGGCCGGCGCGGCACAACTCGCGATCGCGCGAGCACTTCTTCAAGTCGACGCAAATTTGCGAGGTCCACTCAAGTCCGAGGGCTTGCTGCGTCGCGATCCGCGCATGAAAGAGCGAAAAAAATCCGGGCAACCCGGCGCGCGGAAGCGTTTCCAGTTTTCCAAACGTTAGGCGAATCGGCTGCGTAACGCCTGTAGCCACGGCCCTGCGGGCCGTCTCACATGGCATAAACAACAGCGCAGCCAAACACCGGCCACAGGGAGGTGGCTACAATGGCCTCGTCTACGGTTTATTTGGCGATGGCACGCCCTGCGCCTGGTTCGGCGCGGGCGGAGCTTGCGGCGCTGGCGGGGCAGGAATCGCCAACATTGGCGGGGCCGTCGACACTGCTTTGAGTGGCGGCGTCGATGTGGTAATTGGCTTCAGCAAGCGCAGTTGCTGCATCGCCTCCCCAGCCCAAAAACTCGTTCGATATTGGGTTAGGATGGTTTCGCAGATGCGCCGCGCGTCGTCGTTCCGATTTTTCGCCTTTAGAATGTATACCTGCGAAAGCATGGCGAGCGGCGCAGCGTAACCGTTGGGGTAATCCGACGCGATCTGTTGATACATCGCCAACGCTTCATCCGTTTTGCCCATCGAGTCCAGATTACCCGCCATCGCCATCTTCGCCGTGCTCACAAGCTCATGCTTGGGGTACTTTGCTATGAAAGTTTCGAGCGTTTTGTTTGCCTCTGTGAATTTCCTTTCTTTCCGCTGCGCTTCAGCGAGCAAAATGTACGCATCGGCGCCGGCAGGCGTGTTGGGGTAGCGAGAGATTACCTGTTCGTACTCTTGCGCGGTATTCGCGCTCGCCAACGCGCCTGATGCAGCGGCCGCGCGGCGATCGGAATAGAACCGATAACCAGTGAACGCAGTAGCTGCGAGCAGAATGACGATGGCGGCCGAGATAATTGGCTTTTTGAAACGCTCCCAAAAAAAACGCGTTTCCAGTGCGACATCGCGAGATGGAGGTGGCGCTGTTGGCATAAACGTCGTGTACTGGATCAGTTTGAAAACCGGTGAGCGTCGTCTTATGCCACGCGAAGGTTTCACGCGCAAGCCGCGCCGAGTCGGCATATCCGCGCGACACGGCCTTTTCGAACGATAAAAATCTTACATATGAACGCATTTTGAATTCTGTTGAAACCTTGCTGGGCGTCGGTGTGGAACCCAGGAATTTGATCTCATTGTACGCAATAGACAATGCGATCTCGCTGTCATGCAGCGCAACCACGTCTTTCCAATATTCGACTCGCGCGCGTGGAACGCAGCGACGACATTAGCTTCATAAAAAAATGAGTTGACCCATATGGCATATGATCTAATGGAATTTGAGGGACTCATGAGAACGAAAAAAAGGTGGATCAAACCGACGCTCAAAACAGTGCCGATCTTTTTTGAATGCACCTGTTACGCCGGCGCGGTCTGATCGAACGGGAAATTACGGCAATAAGTTCGGTTGATTCGGACCCATATTCTCGGCAGCGCGGCCGGCGGTGGTCTGCCGCAATGGAACTGCGCCTGCGTGAATTGCGTCGCAGCGCGCGCGGGAAAAATTGACCCGCAGACGCAATCGAGCATCGCGATCGCCACCGACTCGGAAGAATTTCAGAACTGGTGGTTAATAAACGCCTCGCCTGATCTGCCCGGGCAAATCGAAAGCACCGCGCGATTGCAGCCGCGAGGCAACGCACCGCGCAATACTCCGATCGCGGGCATTCTTTTGACTAATGCAGATATCGATCATGCGCTGGGCCTGTTGCTCCTGCGCCAGCAGGAGAAACCGCTCGTTGTTTACGCTACGGACGAAACCCGATGTGCGCTCGCGTGGCTTGACCGCGCCCTCGCGCGGTTCTGCGGAATCGAATGGCGGAAGATTAGTTCGGATTTTCAACGTTTGAACGGCATTATCGCTTTTCGCGCGATTGAATTGCCACACAGCGTCGCGTTTCAGTTTTTGGACGAAATCTCGGGCCGTTTGATGCTAGTCGCACCAGCGGTTAGCAAGCTTACCCGCGAATTGTCCCAAACGTCTGCCGACTCCGAGGTGATTTTGTTCGACGGCACATTCTGGAGTGACGATGAACTTGCAGGCGTGCGGCCGAGAGCCCGCACCGCTCGCAAGATGAATCATCTGCCGATCAGTGACGGCAGTCTTGATTTCTTGCGCCAATCGCCGGCGCGCCGCAAGATTTACATCCACATCAACAACACCAACCCGATTTTCATGCCTGACTCTCCGGAACACGCAGAACTCGAGCAGGCTGGCATCGAGGTCGCGCACGATGGACTAGAAGTCGTTTTGTAAAGCCGGTGTCATGTTGAGCGAAACGAAACCTCTCTGGCCTATTGCACTATAACCTGGTGGAAATTTAATCTGAGATTCTTCGCTTCGCTCAGAATGACATTATGATCTGTGTAGAAATAGTTTTATGACTACGGGCCTCTGGGATCGGGAAACGTTCGTCGAAAAATTGCGGTCGATCGGCGTGCGCGGTTATCACGACAAACACCCTTTCCATGTGGCGATGAACGAAGGCTGGCTTTCGCCGGACGCGCTGCGCGGTTGGGTCGCGAACCGGTTCTATTATCAGAGAAACATTCCAATCAAAGATGCCGCGATTCTCGCCAACTGCCCGGTGCGCGAAGTGCGACGGGCTTGGATTCATCGCATTCTCGACCATGACGGGGCAGCTACAAGGAGGGACGGTCTCCAGTCCGCCCAATCGGGAGAAATTTCGACGGCTGGGAAGCCGTCGCTCCCTGACGAAGGCGGGATCGAAGCGTGGCTGCGCCTTGGTGACGCGTGCGGGATATCGCGTGACGAGCTACTGGATAATCGCCATCTGTTGCCCGGAGTGCGGTTCGCTGTGGACGCGTACGTGAATTTCGCGCGCAGCCAGCCGTGGCCAATCGCCATCGCAGCGTCGCTGACCGAGCTTTTTGCGCCGGATCTGATGACCGCCCGGCTTGAGGCCTTCGAAAAATTCTATCGGTGGATTGATCCTCGCGGACTTGACTATTTTCGCCGCCGAGTCACGCAGGCGCGGCGCGATTCTGACGAGGCGCTTGCGATAACCTTGGAATATTGCAACACGCCGGAGCTTCAGCGCGAAGCCGTGCGCGCGCTCGGGTTCAAATGCGATGTGCTCTGGTCCATGCTCGACGCAATTCATCAGGCCTACGGCGGCTTGGAGATCGCCGCTTCTGCTTAAATGCGCGCCGCAACAATTTCCGATTTGGCTCGGCCGAGCCTGGCGAAAGGCGTTCGCTTACAAATCGATTCAACCACGGGTAAAAGCGTGCTGCTTTACCCCGAAGGTATTGTGGAACTAAACGAAACCGCGCACGAAATTCTTTCCCGCTGCGACGGACGAACACTGGGCGAGGTTGTTCGCGAACTGGCCGAAGAATACGAGGCGGACTCCAACGCGCTCGCCGCGGATGTACGCGATACCCTCTCCGATTTGCAGCGACGCAAGCTGATCGAATTCACATGACAAGGCCGCGTCCATACGCGCTGCTTGCGGAGATCACGTATCGTTGTCCGCTGCATTGCCCCTATTGCTCAAACCCTGTAGCCGCTTCGCTGTGCGAAGCGCCACGTCGCCCACCCTCCTTCGCCGAGGCTTCGGCGGGCAGGCAGGGCGGCGGCTACAGCAACGGAGAGCTCACGACGGAAGAATGGAACCGGGTCATTCGTGAAGCCGCCGCGCTTGGCGTTTTGCAAATCGGTTTTTCCGGAGGCGAACCGCTGGCCCGGAGCGATCTCGCCGAACTGATTCGCGCGGCGAGTGAGGCAAAGCTTTACACGAACCTCATCACCAGCGGCATCGGCTTGGATGACGATCGCTTACGCGGGTTGCGCGATGCTGGATTAGATTCGATTCAACTAAGTTTTCAGTCAGATGAATCAAACCTGGCGGACGAAATCGCCGGCGCGCGTGCGCATGCGGGTAAGCTCGACGTCGCTGCGAAAATTCGCGAAGCGCGAATTCCGCTAAGCCTCAACTTTGTGATTCACAGGCGGAACATCGATCGACTCCCGCAAATGATTGATCTGACGGAAGCGCTCGGCGCCCAGAGAGTCGAGTTGGCGAATGTGCAGTTCTACGGTTGGGCGTTTCGCAATCGTGCAGCATTGCTCCCCACTCGCGAACAAGTGGATCGCGCACGTGATATCGCGAATGCTGCCAAGGCGCGGCTCACAGGCAAGATCGACATCTTTTATGTGCTGCCGGATTATTATGAGACCCGTCCAAAACCGTGTGTCAACGGCTGGGGACAACGTTATCTCACCGTTAATCCGATTGGCGATGTGCTCCCTTGCCCGACTGCGTCGTCAGCGATTCCCGATTTGCGTTTCGAAAACGTCCGAGGACGCGATCTCGATTGGATTTGGCAGGAATCAGAAAGCTTCAACCGATTCCGTGGAGCGGAATGGATGCCGGAGCCGTGCCGGAGTTGTCCGCAAAAAGAAATCGATTTCGGTGGTTGCCGTTGCCAGGCGGCGTTGCTGACCGGAAACGCTGCGAATACAGACCCGGTATGCGAACTGTCGCCAAATCGCGCTCTCGTGGATGCCGTCTTACGCGAGGTGAACTCATCGAGCGACTATGCAGGCGATTGGGCGTATCGCCAAAACCCAAAGCCAGAACTTACGTCAGTATAAGCGCATCGCTGTAACCGCGGGCGTTGACCGCAGCAAGATCGGGAACAGGATCGCGCAGCCGACGTTCGGCACCCCCCGGCGGTCGTGCCCATGACCAACCTGGTTACAGCGTGGGCCTTGGCGCTGGAGTCGGCCGCGGCCTCGGTCTCGCGCGAGATCTCGGACTGGGCGTTGGTCCTGGGTGTCGCTGTCGGACTCGCAGTTGCTGTGGCAGTTGGGGTCGAAGTTGGCGTGGCCGTTGCGATGGCCGTCGGTGTAGATGTTGGAGTGGAAGTTGCCGTTGCCGTGGGCGTAGCCGTAGCAGTAGCTGTAGCGGTCGCGGTAGGTGTAGGCGATGCCGTAGGACTAGGGGTAGGCGTTCCTCCGGGAACGCGGAACGCATAACCTTGTTGTCATTGGCGACGTAGATACTTCCGCGAGCGGCCATACCGCTGTTCCATTTGCGCGTGCCAGACATCACGTCGGTTCCAGCGTAAATGACAGCGCCAGTGTCGCCGTCGTAACCGTGTAACTGTCCATCGCCTTGTGCACCGACTACCCATACGATCGCGTTGTTAGTTCCGTCTGTGGTTGTAACCCAAGGGGAGCCCTGCCCATTCTGGGTGACAGCCCAGGCTGTGACTATCGTCGGCGGGCTTGTCGCGGTAATCTTGTAGGCCTTGATTTGATTGCTTGCGCGAAAAACAAAGTAGGTGCCTTGACTCGTACGGTAGGTTGCAGATGACTGACCTCTAATCACGCTGTCAACGCTTAGCTGAGCTATAGGTGCCGCGATACCGCCAAGGTTGTTACGATTGAGCAAATACGCGTTACCATCTTTACCGAGCGCAAGCACAAGCTGGGAGGGCGTAGCTCCAGGCACGTCGATGAGCATCGCGCTGACACCGCCCAGATCCGTGTCGCTGTTGTCGAGCGAGAACCAATTGACGGGCGCCCAATAGTCAGTGGGTTGTCCAGTCCAAGTCGGGCCGGCTTGCAAGCGAATAATTGCTTCACCGCCCATCCAATTGCCGCCCGTGTTAAACGTGTTCCCAGTGATTACGAACATGTTCGTGCCGTCGCTGGCGACGCCGCTGTGTCCCCAAATCCCGCCACCCATTGCCGTTGTTGCCCAGCCATGCACATTCGCAGGATTGTTAATGTCCACGCCGACAACCCAGCCATGATAATTGCCGCAGTCTCCCAAGTATCCGGAGTACGTCATGTAGACGATCCCGTTCACAAGAGCCAGTGCGCCACGGTTTTCCTGATCCAGGGAAATGAAGGGAATTCCGTTGTAGCTAGCCGTGGCGTTCAAATCCACAGGCCAGCCGGCGTTTGTAGCGCCGGTGTCCACATTTAACGAAAAAATGAAATGCTTAATGGGAGAGCCAGCGATCAATGCATCGAAGAGAAGTGATCGTGACGCGAGATCGACAACGGTGTGCCAATGGTGCCAGCCGGATTGATGTTTCCGCAGTTTAGGCCCGAAGTAACAGCCGGTCCGATATCGGTGCGCTGCCAGATCACTGCGCCGGTACTTGCGTTGAGCGAATAAATATTATTCGATGCTGTAACAGCAATGATCATCGGGCCGTTCGGCCCGCCTTCGATGTAAAGAGGCTGCGCATGAACGTTGCCGACGATCGTGCCACTAAAGTTTACATCGCGAACCAGATTGGCTGCATTGCCGGGCGTGAATGCGGGATCGATATAAAGACCGTCCCGGGAAGGGTTATTGTTCTTTTGCGTGACGTTGACCTGCGCGCTCGTACGCGGAACGAAAGTGCACAGCGCGAAAACAAGAATTGCGACAATGAAAGTTAGACGAGTCATACACCCGAGAAGCTGTTCTCCCGCCCTCCTTTTACAAAAGCACACCCACTGTCTGTCAAGGGTTTACGGCAGCGCAATGGTGGTGCAAAGGTAACGCGATCGTCAGTTTTCTAGGCAAGCGGTCGCCGCGAGAGCAGACATTCCTCCGGGTTGCGAAATGGCACGCGTCTGTTAGATACACCGTTCAGTTTTTCTACCTTCACGCCATGCCTAATTACCGTTTGCTGTTGGGTTGCACAGCCACGTTAAGTTTCACTGCTGCGCTCGCAGCCCAAGCCGCACCGGCGACCAAGCCCGCTAAGCCCGACCGCTCGATCGAAGCGGCATCTAAGCCCGTATCTCCGAACGCGGAAAAGGAAGCTGCGCCAAAGAGTCCAGCCGCTCCCAAGGAACCGCCAATCACCTTTAATTCAGTGCACGTCGATGGGCCTTACATCGCGATGACCTTTGACGATGGACCGAGCGCAACGCTTACGCCGAAATTGCTCGATATACTCGCTGCGCATCATATGAAGGTCACATTCTTTGTGCTCGGCGAAATGGTAGCTGAGCATCCTGAGATTCTCGCGCGGGCTGCCCGGGAAGGCCACGAAATCGCGAGTCACAGTTGGTCGCACCCCAATTTCGCGAAGATGTCGCAAGAAAGTATTCGCAGCCAGTTACAGCGGACCGACGATGAAATTAAAAGCGCCACTGGGAAACGTCCGACTTTATTTCGGCCGCCGTACGGATCGATTACCGAACGCGAAAAACGATGGATCCACGACGAATTCGGATATGACATTATCCTTTGGGACGTTGATCCGCTCGACTGGAAGCGACCCGGTCCGGCGGTAGTTCGCAATCGGATTCTGAAAGAAACGCGACCCGGTTCGATCGTGCTTTCCCACGACATTCATCCGGGAACAATCGAGGCGATGCCTTCTACCTTCGATGAACTGGAGGCCAAGGGTTTTAAGTTTGTCACCGTTTCAGAGTTGATTGATATGGCCACACCGGTGACGCCGCATCCGAAGGCGGAGCCCGCTGAGAAGACCGCCGCGAAAGCCGCTCCATCTGCTGTTCCAACCTCTTCTCCAGGCGGCTAGAGGTTGCCCAACGTCTAATCTGAGGCTCGCAACTGGCGGGGGAAACTCATATCAATAATGGCGCTGTCATGTTGAGCGAAGCGAAACATCTCTGATCTGTTCCCGTTCGGCAGCGGACAGCGGACTAAACTAATCCGAGATTCTTCGCTCCGATCAGAATGACAGCGTGAGTGGCCGCCTACTTCTTCGCCGCGCCGCTGCCGCCCGCGGCCACACGCTGCTCGCTTTGGCGACGCGCGATGACGAAATGATTATTATCGCCGTAACTTCGCCACGGACCCGGAGGCACATCCCGGACTTCAACAAATTGCCAGTCGATCACATCAGTCGGCGCTAACCCCAAATAATCACGCACCGCGGGGGAAACATCCAATCCCGCGCCGTGGTTGAGATTCGGCTTCGGGCGCTCGTTTCCGAAAACGTATTGAAAATGGTCTGTGCGAAACGGCCCACAATCCTCCCATTGCGCGTAGCAGAGGCGATTCCCTTTGCGAATGGCGATCCAACGATGGCGGCAGACCGACTGCCCCGGCCCGGTGTAGGATTGCTTGAACCACGGGATTACCAGCGGCGCTTCCGGCTTGAATTGGCCGTGCGTGACGTCGTTATAAGGCAACGCGAAGTAGAAAGGATTCTGCCTTGGAACGAATGCTATAGGAATGTAATTGCGGCGCGCGCTCGGGTCCGGGCTGTCCGTACCCCCGTAATTTGCTGTCCAATTAAGATCCCATGAACTCTTGTAGTTCGGCACCGGATTGTTTCCGCCCGCTTCCTCACCCACCCAGAACACCGTCGTTACGATATTCATTTTCCACGGGTAACGCTGGACCGCCGGGCGGGAGCTGGTCGGGATGAGCACCTGTGGTTCCACCTTGATCATCGCCTGCTCCCGCAGCTTCATGGCGTACTTGGCAAAATCCGCCGCCGTCGCATAGGGAGAACTGGATTGTTCGTCCCCGAAGACTTTCGGGGCACCAGCAATCGCCAGACTGAGACAAGCCGCAAGAAGTCTCCTCATTACAAACGCCGTCATCCTCTATCCGATTCCCCGCTTTTAGGCAAGCCGAATCTTCCGAAGACGCTCCTGTGAAGTAGGCAATTTTGGCCGACGGAGCTGCATTCTCCAACATACAGACAGGATTGTCTGCGTCACTCGGCCAACCGTATGTTGTCGATCAAACGGGTGTTGCTGAAGGAAACGGCCAATAGTAGCACGCTGTTCGGTCCAGCTATTTCAATGGGGTTCAACGTTTCTGCATCGGCGACCTCTACGTAATCGATTCGGGCCAGGTGCGCTTCATTGATAACCCTCTGCGCGAGCGCGACGACATCGCTGGCGGATTTTATCCCGGCATTTTTGGCCGCCACCAGCGCTTTGTACAAGACCGTCGCCTGCTTCCGTTCTTCGGGGTTTAAATACTGGTTACGCGAGCTGCACGCCAGGCCGTCTTCTTCCCGCACCGTGGGCAGGGCGATGATGTCGATATTGAAATTAAGATCGCGTACCATCCGTCGGACAACCGCCAGTTGCTGAAAATCTTTCTCGCCGAACAGGGCCGCATCAGGCGCGAGAATGTTGAACAGCTTCGCGACCACTGTGCAAACTCCACTGAAGTGTCCGGGACGCGATTTGCCTTCCAGTGTGCTCGACAACGAAGTCTCTTCCACGAATGTCGAACGGTCGGTTGCATAAACCTCTTCGGCTGACGGACGAAATAAGAAATCCACACCAGCGTTCCGACAAAATTCTTCGTCTGCTTTTTCCGGCCGCGGATATCGGTTGTAATCGCTGCCAGGCTCAAACTGAAGCGGATTAACAAAAACGCTGACGGCGACCTCGCCATATTCGCCGGCCGCCTCGCGCGCCACCCGGATCAACTCCCCGTGCGCCTTGTGCAACGCGCCCATCGTCGGCACGAACACACGCGGCTTGCGCTGCGGCTCCACACGCACCTCCGCAATCGTGGTCAGAACTTTCACACGGCCAGCTTTATCCAATTACTCCCAGCGCGCGAATCACGGAAGGCATTACTTCTTTCGCGCCAAGGGCGCAGCATTCACCTTTAGCCTGGGGCAACGCCCCAGGGACTCAGATCGAATGCCAAACAAGCGCTGAAAGAGCGTTTCAACCGGGGAGATCGAGCACGGCTTCCGTCGATGGGATCAAACCGCCATGTGAGCTGAATCGCGCTTGCAGCGCTGATGGCTTTTGCCCTACCGAATCCTGGGGCGATGCCCCAGGCTCACATTGAACCCGCGCCTTTGGCGCTAAGTACCTGTAAATGCAGTAAGGTTCAGCGACCGAAATCAAAAAAACAGGACAAAGAGACCAGTGATCATCAGCGCGAGCATCCAGACGAAATCGATGTTGAACCACGCGTGGCGCAGTATCGCGACCCCAAGTTTTTCGTAGACCACAATCGCGACCAGCGCGGTGGTTAGAAGATACCCCAATGTGTGGACGACGACCGCCGTGATGAGCAGAGAAGGCGCGCTAAAGTTCACGAACGCCCACGCGTGCATTTGATGAGCGTCGTGGTGGTGCGCGTCTCCCGCAGCCGGCGATTGCAGAAAAAACGGGACGAGCATCAATCCCGCGCCGTGCGCCGACGCCATGACGAACGACCAAAGCGTCAAATCGCCGAAGCCGACTCGCATCCCCACCCAGTTCGGATGACGCGAACGCCGTAGACGATACAAACCGAAGGCAAAGAGGATCGCAGCAGCGGCAATTTTCAGAGTGCGAGGCGCCACGCTGACACGAGCCATAAGAACCACTGCGATAATGATCCCAATGGAAAGCGCGTGGCCGAGCACCATTGGCGGCAGCGCGCGGAACACAGCTGCACGCTTTTGCTCCTGCAGGCCGAGCGCAACGGCAAACAGCCATCCCATGGCAGGATTGATGCCGTGAAACATGCCGAGTCCAAAGACGGCGAGCCACGGCCAGAGCTCGCTCACGGAAAGCAAAAGGAATCGCTCGAGGAATCGCCTCCTTCGAGGCGGACTTGATGAACGCGGTAGTCGTTGCTTTCCAGGAAAAAGTTTTCGTCAAAGGTGATGCCTCCGTTGGGACCGGCATCGAGTTTCACCATCCAACTGCCGACACCGTCGGGATAAAATTGCTCGTCCCATGCGGCATAAAGCGAGTTGGTAAAATAGATTCGCTTACCGTCGCGGCTCACTTCCACCATTTGCGGGCCGCCGGCGAGCGGCTGATCCGGCTTCTTCGGATGCGCCGTGCGATTGGCGATGCCGCCAATGCGCACCGAGCCAGTCTTTTTCGGATTGAATGGATCAGACACGTCATATTGCAAAAACTCGCCTGTTCCAAAGCACGAGACATAAAGAAACTTGTCATCCAGGGATAAATTGATGTCCGTCACGAGTGGCGGCACCGCTTTAAAATCCTTGAGCATGGCCGGCAATTTTTCGGGCTCGGCCGGTTCGGCCGGAATTTCGATCACTTTCTTCAGGCCCCACTCGCCATTGTCCCGATGCCACAGCCAAACTGACGCGGACAAATCTTTCAGCGAAACCACCACCCCAACGAATCCGTAAGCTTTCCTCGGGTCATGCGCGGGGCGCATCTCGAGAACCATTTGCTGCTCGTTACCTAAATCGAGCGTCTGAAGGTGTCGGCGCCGGCGCAAATCCCAGACATGCATTTGATGCCCGTATTTACCGCCTAACAAGAGATCGGGTTGAACTCCGTTCTCGATCATGTTCGGAGTGCCCCATTCGCTGCTGAGCAGTGTGTCGAAGCCCAGGTGCCACCAAAAATCGTAATGCAAAAACTGCGCGCCGCGGTCGACTTCCCACTGACCGAGGACTTCGAACGTCTCGCAATCGAGCATGAAAATGCCGCCTGGTCCCTCGCCCTTGGGATCTCCGAGCGCGCTAACGTAGATGGCTTCCGGTCCGCAGTGAATCGTGTGCGGACGCGAATAATTCGTGCGCGCAAAAACTTCCTCCGGCTCGATGACTTTGACGATCTGTGGTTTTCGCGGATCTGGCTTCGTATCCACGATGTGAATCCGGGAAGACCGGATTCCTGGCACAACCAGGTAACGCCGTTCGACGTGCGGATGCGGCGCGTACGGACACAGCGCCGAACTGCACGCGTTCCATCCAAAATGGTGCAGCTCATCGCCAAATCTTGGCATCCTGACCTGCCCGACGCGCTGACCGTATGTTGACGACTCGGGATCAACATCAACAACCAGCAGCGCATCGTTTAGTTTGCTGCCGGGAGGATTCAGCGCGGCGACGAACGCATGTTTTTCCGGAGGAGCTTGCATTGCCAGGCGAGGTGAAGGATAAAACGTGGGATCTGGTTTCAGTAGTGGCATAAATTTCGGTGTTTGATTGTTCAGTCCATTAACTCTCGACGAGACAGAACTTTCAAGAGCATTTCTGGGCAATCACTCCAGCCAAACCGCCTGCCTCGCGAACCGAAATTTTTTGCGACAAAAATTTTTCCAGCCCGCCTGAATCGCAAACTCGCGCATTTCGGCAAATGAAAATGCGCGTTGGGCGGAAAGACGCGCGTCAAAGCGCGTCATCGGTTCGCGAAAGATAACTGCGGTCAACATGTAAACGCCCGCCCGGAGTAGAAATCCGCGCCGCAAATCTGACACCAGCACAAATCTCTTCGACAATGCGCGACATCGCCGCAGGAGTTTTACGGCGTCATCATCGCTGAAATGATGAAGAACTAACGAACAAAGCGCGATGTCGTAGCCTTGAGGGCAATCCCATTCCAGAATGTTTGCTCCATGGTAGGAAATTTCCGGGTAATCAGCGCTCAATCTCCGGGCGATTTCCAGCGTCGCAGCTTGCTGATCGACTGCATCGATCTCGATTTGCGCGCCAATCCTTCGCCCGTGATCCACGAGCAACCGCGGAATGTCGCCCGAACCCGTGGCAAGATCGACAACGCGCATTTGTGCGCCGGGAATTATCCAGCGACGCATAAAAGTCGAAACGAGACGGTGGCTACCGAACCAGTGATTAAGCTGCCGAAGCCGTTCAAGATCGCACTCCAGCTCGGGCGAAACCGGTTGCGGCCGATCCATCATTTCCAGAACGGCCGGATCGAAGCTGCGCTTCATGAGGTTAAGGTAGGGGCGGTTCACCCGAACCGCCCGCGGACGATTGAGGTCAATCGCCCCTACCTAAGAACTTCCGCCAGGATTCCGGCAACTCCGCGTTTTCGATTTCGCTCGCGATGCGTCCCTCAAATTCGGGATGGAAAATCGTGCTTGTCCCGTAAACCATGACGACATCTTCCGCGCCTTCAGCGCGAATCGCGTGCGCCACACCGGCCGGAATTACCACGCCGACGTTGTTGTTGCCGCGGTGATTGTCGCCGTCGACGAAGAATCGCATCACCCGCCGCGGCAACCCTGCCCGGATGTCGCACAAAATCATCTCAACGCGACCCTGCAAAAAGAACATCACGTCCCATTGTTCGTCATCGTAACGGCGCAGCGAGTAGTTTTCCGGTTCATCGACGAACAAGCGGCGCAACCAATCCGCCGCGGTGCCGCCTTCCGGAACACTCGGCGGATGCACGTGGAAACCTTTAGCCGTAGAGGCAAACATGCGCGCCGCCGACCATTGCTTCGGCCACAGGCCAGTCCGCGTAAGAATCCCTTCGTCGCGCCGCACAAATTCCCCGAAGCACCCACGATGTCGCTGTGGATGTATTTTTCGTGCGAAAATTTCCACACCGGGAATCCAGGCTTCTTTGATCTCGGGCTTGTTCTTGTCGACGGCCACGAGTTCGCCCGCGTCCACACCTCGTTGCGCCAGCTCCTGCGCGAATGATGCCGTGCGATAATCGCGAGGCGTGAGTGCGTTTTGAGTGTCAGGGTCGATTCCCTGCCAGAGATTTGTTTCGCGCTTGTTCATTTTACTAATGTCATTCTGAGCGAAGCGAAGCTGCAACGCAGCGGACGGAGTCCGCGAGGCCAGGCTTTCAATCTCTGATCATGTTCCAGGCCGGCAAGTAACGAAAAAGACCAGAGATGTTTCGCTTCGCTCAACATGACAGCAGCCACAAGGTTGTCTCTATCGAGAAATCGGCGCGTTCGCGAGAGAAATTCGGTCCCATGCATACTCCCGTCGCTGGTCCCTTTAATGGCCGCTGGTGTGCAAGATTACCTTGCCGTCTCTAATTTCTCCGCCCGTGACACCATAGTGATTGGCATACTTAATCACGTAACTCCGCAGCGATCGTCCGATTCCAGGTAATCCCCAGTCCAGCAGACCGGCGGGAATTCCATGGCCGTTGAGTGTCACCTCGTTCAGCCGGACGCTGCTCGCGTTCGTTCCCGGCGGCGCCATTATCGTGACAGTAGCGTTCAAATACCGATCACTCAGACCAAATGCATTTCGAAATGGTAAGTCGAATCTTTCCAGCGGAATGGAGAACTGGGCCTGCAAGATTGGGATTGTAATAAGGATCCTGCTCTAGAACATCAGACCAGCGCTGGCGCATGATTACTTCCGCGCTAGCGTCGCCCCGATCGGGTGGCGACGGATCCAAAAAAAGTTTTGCCAGCGGCGTATAAACAATCAGATAACCCGCGCGTCGCATTTTGAGGCAAAGATCAACATCTGCGAGCGCGCCGCGCAGCTTTTCGTCGAATCCGCCGATTCGCTGAAAAACTTCGCGGCGCATCAACAGGCATGCGCCGGAGACTGCGCTATAGTTGCGGGTCATCCGCAACTGGCGGTTCACGCCGGTGTGCTCCGCAGAAAAACCGTAAAAAGCGGACTGCGCAATTCCATTTACGCCAAGAACAAGACCAGCGTGCTCAATCGTGCCATTCGGATTGATCAATCGTGCGCCCACTGCGCCAACCTCCGGGCGCTGCACATGCTCACCCATGATTGTGAGCCAATCGGTCTCGATTGGTTGGACGCCAGCATCCAGAAACAGCAGCCACGGGCTATCAATCTGTTGCACCGCGTAATTTTTGGCTGCGGAAGCATTCGCCGCATCTGGGAATTGCAGCACCCGGAAATCTGCGCAAGCCTCAAGGACTTTGTCGCGGTCGCCCACTTGGACAATCACAATGTCGTAATTCGGGTAGCTCGTTTTTCTGATCAAGTTTTCGACGAATCGCTTGAGCGACTCCGGGCCGTGGGAACTCGGAATGATGACGGAAATTTTTCTGGGTTCGAGCAACTGGCGTCTGACACAAAAGGCGTGAGTCGGCCAGTCCACGGTAACATGCGCGGGCTCGCCACGGCGTTCCAGGTGAGCTTCAATCGCGTGCCACGAAGCTTCGAGCTGTCCGGGTTTCTGACGAACGTCGCTCGCGCTGGAATTTTCGCTCCGCCGCCAATGGTATAGCACGCGTGGAATATGATGAATTCGGTTGGTTCGCTCGCTGACACGCAGGAGAAGATCGTAATCTTGCGCGCCGTCAAACTCCTGTCGAAATCCGCCAACTGCTCGCACAAGATCCCGGCGCAAAAAGACCATGTGACACAAATAATTACAGGACAAAAAGAAGTCCGGCGACCAATCCGGTTTTAGTATCGGTGAGTCAAAGCCCTGATCCGTGAGCTTGTCTTCATCGGAGTAAATCAGATCGGGTCCGGGATTTTCCTGAAGCACCTTTACATTTTGGAAAAGGGCATCAGCCTCAAGGAGATCATCGTGGTCGAGAAAAGTGAGCCACTGGCCGTCAGCAAGATCAAGGCCTCTGTTTAACGCGGCCGAGATGCCTTGATGGCTCTCAAGCCTGGCGAGACGAATCCGCCGCTCATGCGCAGCCAAGGCAGGCAAAGCGCCCAGCAGGTCGGGGGCAGTCGATCCATCGTCGATCAACACCAGCTCCCAATTTTCGTAAACCTGCGCAAGCACAGAGTCCACAGCCTCGCGGAGCCACGAAACCGGAGTATCGAATACGGGCGTCAGTATGCTGATGAGCGGTTGCGAAGCAAACGCGGGCACCTCATGGCGCATCGAAGCCAACTCCTCCGCACTCGCACGATGTTGCTCAAACCACTTTTGGTATTCGCTTTGTGCAACAGAGGTCCCGAGCGTCGGCTTCTGCTGGTGAAGCTTTCTCCAAACTGTCTTTGCAGGTTTTTCCAAAACCCGATAGGGCGCGAGTAATACCTGGCCGATCCTGCGTTCGGGAGATTTGCGCAGCGTGCGTCTCTCCTCCTTCAGCGACTTCAACTCACGCCGGTATTGTTTCAGCTTCAGTAGTTTTTCTTCCAGCGCCGCGATATGCCTGTGCGCTTCGGCCAATTCGCGATTGCGCATTTCAAGCTTTCGCTCCAAAGCCTCCAGTTCCTTGTTCATTTTGCTGCACAGCCCGTTGTTAGAACGTGAGCGAAATCCGATCGGCTGGAATAACTGAATGGCAGCAACACAGGACACATTATATTGGTTGAAGGCCGTAGCAGGCAAATCTACCCTGCCCGCGCCGAAGGTGGAACGCGTTCTCCGAACGCGTTCATCGTCTTCGGAGAAGCCGATCCACCTCCGCAATGCTCGATTTTGTCGTTTACCTCCTCTATCGTGCCGGCTCAGCCGTTGTCGCCGCGCTGCCGTTGCCGTTTCTCTTCGCTTTCGGCCAATTCCTCGGCGTCTGCGCGTGGATGTTTTCCGGGAAGTATCGGCGTCTGGCAACGCGCAATCTTGAGATTGCGTTTGCGAATGAAAAGTCGCCGCGCGAATTGCGTCAGCTTGTGCGCCGTCATTTCCGGCAACTTGGCGCCAACCTGCTTTGCAGCGCGAAGCTCACGCAGATGGCGCCGGAGAAAATCCTCGAGCGCGTCGAGGTGGAAAATATCGAGTCGATGGCGCGCGAATTTCGTGGAGGCGTTCCGGTCGTGCTCGTTCTGAGTCACCTCGGAACGTGGGAAGTGTTCGCGCAACTGATGCCGAAGTTCGTCGGCTTTGTTCGAAACTCGAGTGTTTACCAGGGGCTGGGCAACCGTTTCATTAACGCACATGTACGCCGGACCCGCAGTCAGACTGGATTGGAATTGTTCGATCGCCACGACGGCTTCGAGCCGGTGATCGACTTGTTGCGCTCCGGCGGTGGCGTCGGCGTTTTATCGGATCAACACGCCGGCGATCACGGCGTGTGGACGCCATTTTTCGGGCGGCTTGCGTCCACTTCGCCTTTGCCAGCTCTACTCGCCAAACGTACGCGGGCGGCGCTGATTGCCGCGGGAGTTTACACCACCGGGCCTGCGCGCTGGCGCATGGTATTCACGGAGCGGTTCGATGAGACCGGCGCTTCAGTTGCGGTGCTGACGTCGAAAATAAATCAAGTGATCGAGCAACAAATTCGCCGCGCGCCCGAAGACTGGTTCTGGGTGCACAATCGCTGGAAAACCCCTGAGCCCAATTTTCTCTTGGCACACTACAAACGCGGCATTTATCTGCCGCCCGGCATTTCGACTGGTGATCTGAAGCCGTTTCGAATTCTGATCCGCTCAAGCAACTGGCTGGGAGACGCCGTGATGAGCGTGCCGGCAGTCCGCGCGATCAAGAATGGGCGACCCGACGTTCACGTAACAATCGCTGCGCCCGACAAGATCGCGCCGATGTGGAAGCTCATTCCGGAAGTGGACGCGATCATTCCGTTGCCAGAGGGTTCGCTTCTTTCAGTTGTTAGGCTGTTGAAGCAACAAATGCCTTTTGACGTGGCGATTCTTTTTCCGAATTCGTTGCGTGTTGCGCTTGAATCCTGGCTGAGCGGAATTCCGCGAAGAGTGGGCTATCGCGGCCACTCTCGGAGTTGGCTCGTCGATCAAATCGTTCGCGAGCCACGAAAGCCCGGGCCGCCCGAACATCATTCGCTTCGTTTTCTTCGGATCGCTCGCGAATGCGGGGCCGAAACCTCGAATATCGAAGTTCCAAAACCAAATCAAACATCAAACATCAAACATGAAACGTTGATCGGTCTTTGCCCTGGCGCGGAGTACGGCCCGGCCAAGCGATGGTTACCGGAGCGATTCGCTGAGGCAGCGGCAAAGATCACCGCGCGATCATCGGCGCAATGGATTTTGTTCGGGACGAAGAACGACGCCGCAATAGGCGAACAGATCGCCGCTGCGATCGGCAATCATTGCGTGAACCGGATCGGGCAGACAACGATCGATCAACTTATCGACGAATTGCGGCGATGCCGTTTGCTACTCACCAACGACACGGGCACGATGCATCTTGCCGCGTTACTTGGCGTGCCTGTAGTCGCCATTTTCGGCTCGACCGAACCGCGCCTGACCGGACCACTCGGCAATGGGCATACCATTTTGCGACACCATGTCGAATGCAGCCCCTGCTTTCTCCGCGAATGTCCAATCGATTTCCGCTGCATGAAAGCTGTCAGCGCCGACGAAGTCGCAGATGCCGTGCTGTCGATGCTCGCCAAGTGACTTTCACTTTCGAGATCGAGCGCTGCGACCTTTAACAATTCGCCGCTTCGCTTCCGCAAGATACGCGTCATCGATTTCAAATCCGATAAATTTTTTGACGCCGCAGCGCTGCGCTGCGACCGCGGAATTACCGATGCCGAGAAAAGGATCGAGCATGGATCGGACGCGCGACGCCCCGTGCAATTTGATGCACCACTCGGCGAGTTGAACAGGGAATGTCGCCGGATGCGGCCGTTCTTTCTCGCGGCTTTGAATTGTTTCGTAGGGAACGAACCACGTGTTACCGCGACAACGTAGATCGTCTCCCTGAGTATGACGCCAGCGCGCGATGTTGCTCTTGTCTTGGTATGGCACGCCAAGTGCCAGTCGATTCAATTCGACTCGGCCCGATGTTGTGAAATGAAAAACATATTCGTGGCAATCGTTTAGAAATCGCCACGAATTGATCGGCTTGAAATGGCCGAACGAGCGAATGGCTGTAGCCGCTTCCCTGTGGGAAGCGCGCGCGTCGCCCACAGGGCGCCGGCTACAATGATCGTCGATCGCGATGGATTTGATCCAATGAATCGTGTTTTGCAGAACGAAAAACTCGCGCAACATCATCACGATTTCGTGGGGCAGCATCGGGTTCGACGGCGCGGCGCCGATGTTGAGAAAAAAAGAACCGTCCGGCCTTAACGCGCGCCGGACTTGTCCCGCCCATTCGCCACACCAACCCAAATACGACCGCCGGTCTTGACGGTCGGAATACTTCCCGTAGCCGATTCCGAGATTGTATGGCGGCGACGTCACCGCAAGATCAACGCTTGCATCAAGGAGACGCGACATTCCTGTGATGCAGTCCTGCCTGCGAAGATCAAATTTGGTCACGAACGAAAGTAGCACAGACATCTTGTCTGTGAGGCAGGCGGGCGTCTCGCCTGCCGAAGAGCTCGTAACGCGCACCAAGCGAGACGTGCGTCTGTCCTACTCGACAGGCAAGATGCTATCGGGCACACAGGCAGGATGCCTGTGCTACGTCGACATTCGCGCGTGTTCGTGAATTCGCTTATCCTTTCCCATGGCTGATAAGCCCGCGAAATTGAAGGTCGCTGATCGCGAGTTTGCATCGCGTCTGCTGGTTGGCACTGGAAAATTTGCGTCGAACGAGTTGATGCGGGACGCCCTCATCGCCAGCGGCACCGAGTTGGTCACGGTCGCGCTCCGTCGCGTCGATCTCTCGGGCAAACACGATCCGTTCGCGAACATTCTCGATTTTATCGATCCCAAACGTTTTCTGCTCCTGCCAAACACCAGCGGCGCCCGAAATGCGGAGGAGGCGGTGCGCCTCGCGCGCCTGGCGGCGAGCGCAGGTTTGCCGACGTGGATCAAGCTCGAGATTCATCCAGACCCGCGCTACTTGCTGCCCGATCCTGTTGAAACACTCGCGGCAGCAGAAATTCTGGTGAAGGAAGGGTTCACTGTTCTTCCGTACATCAACGCCGATCCCGTGCTGGCGAAACGATTGCAGGACATCGGCACGGCCACGGTGATGCCGCTCGGGTCGCCGATCGGGAGTAACCGTGGCATCGAAACGCGTGCCCAAATCGAGATCATCATCCAACAGGCCTTCGTGCCGGTTGTTGTGGATGCAGGGCTTGGTGCGCCAAGTCACGCCGCTGAAGCAATGGAAATGGGCGCCGACGCAGTGCTTGTGAACACGGCAATCGCAATCGCGTCCGATCCGGTTCGGATGGCAAAAGCATTCAAAAAAGCCATCGAAGCGGGACGCGAAGCGCGCGAAATCGGATTAGCCGATAAACTCAACGCAGCGTCGGCCACGAGCCCGTTGACTGGATTTTTGACACGATAGTTCCGCAACAAAACGGTGTAGTGTGCGCTGTCCTCAGCGCAAATCTCTTTTCGCACGGCAAGGCCATCTCCGCTGAGGACAGCGGACGCTACACCGTTCGAAAACGCGTCTTCGTTATGCTATAGCGTCGTTTCGCTAACGAGGGGTTCGCGATGCCGGACGCCGCGTTTCGTTTCCTTTTGCAATCGTTTCAGGCGACTCGACAACGCGGCTTTTGCCGCGGAGCTCATCCGATCGATGAACAAGATTCCGTGGAGATGATCGTGCTCATGTTGAATCGCCCGCGCGAGAAGACCGCTCGCTTCGATTTGAAACATTTCGCCTTCCAACGTCTGCGCGCGCACGAGCACCGATTGGGCTCGTTCAATGTCAGCGGTGATCTCGGGAAAGCTTAAGCAACCTTCCACGCCCACTTCGGTTTCGCCACGCAGCTCGATTTCCGGGTTGATCAGCACGATCGGCATCGCGCTCTTCGGATCGACATCTTTGCCACTGAGCTTGAGTGTGCTCGGCCGGTCTTCGACGGCCGAAACGTCGAGTACGGTGAGCTGCAACGCTTCACCGACCTGCTGTGCTGCCAAACCTACACCGTGCGCCGCGTGCATTGACTCAATCATGTTCGCTGCCAGCTCGCGAACTCGCTCATCGATTTTCTCGACGCGTTCACCCTTAGCGCGCAGGATCGGGTCGCCATACTGCAAGATCGGCAGGATCATGGTCCTTCTTCCCGGGTGAACGCCGGCAAATTTTTCACGCCCGCCAGCTTCAACGCGTCCATCACCTTAATGATCGTGCCGAATGACGCTTTCTTATCAGCTTGCAACGCGAGTGTCGACTTGCGCTGTTCAGGCAAACCGCGCACTGCGGCTTCCAGCTCCTCCACATTTACCACTCGTCCATCCAGCATGACCTCGTCATCTTTGTTGATGCTTACGATCGCGTGATCAAGTTCAGCCGGCCGTTTCTGCGCGGTCTTCGATTCCGGTAAATTAATCTGCACCTCCGGTTGATCTTTTTTGAATGTTGTGGAGACGACAAAAAATATCAGCAGAATGATGAGAATATCGACCAGCGAAACGATGATGATGACAGGCGCTCGTCGTTTCTTTACTGAAAAATTCATGCGAAATGCGTCGCGCCCTTCACGCGACGGAGGTCGGAATCTGCGCAGTCTTGTGTTCTCGCGTGGAGCGGCCGTAATAACATTTGTTGATCAACTCGACGACGAGCGTTTCCATCTCGACCGACATCACTTCCACTTTTCGCGAAAAATAGGTGAACCCGACCAGTGTCGGCACGGCGATGGAAAGTCCGAAGACAGTTGCGTTTAATGCTTCAGCGATGCCAAGCGCGATCTGGCGCGTGTCCGATCCACCGCCGGAGCTTAAGCCGAGGTGCGAAAAAACGTGCACCAAACCAGAGACAGCGCCGATCAACCCGAGCAGTGGCGCAATTCCAACGATGACTTCGAGAATAATGAGACCTCGCTCCAGCCGCACCATCTCGTGACGTGCGCGTGTTTGGACGACCTCAACATTTTCCGAACGCGGCCCGCGCACGTGTTGCAACGCCACGCGAGTGATTCGCGCCAGCGACGAAGGATCATGATAGACGAGACGTGACAGCCGTTCGGGATTTTCGCCCGGCGTCATCCGTTCTATTTCCGATTCGATCCCAGCAGGCATTACAATTTTCCTTCGCAACGCCAGCCCACGTAAAATCATGATCGTAACTGACACGATCGAACATATCAGCAGCGGCCACATGAAAAGGCCGCCTCTCGAGAAAAATCCGAGAACGACATCCACGATTCCCGCCGTTTCGGCAATGATCCAGGCGATGATCATCCGTTAGGAAAAATAATGAACCCGAGTCCTTCCACTTCCAAGCCCTCAGGCGGCAATGATTGCGCCACCTCTGCTGGAATTGGCGGGAGGTGCGCTTCCATCACCGACTGCACGCACACGCTGGCGAACGACTCGTTCGAACTGTTTTCGGTAACTTTGAGATTCTTCACTCGTCCGCTTCGATCGATAATAAATCCCAGCCGCAGTGTCCCGATGCTAATCAAATCACGTTTCTGTTCGACGTACGTATACCATCGTGACCCAATTGAATCGGCCACGATCTTCTGATATCGACCGAGCGGTGTGCCCAAGGCATTCACGGACGAGATCCCGCGGTTGGTAATGTTTCCCGCGATGTGAGTCCGCTCCTTTTGCCGACGATACGCCGACTGCGCTTGTGATGATGCAGCCGCGGCATCGAGCGCAGACGCTGACTTTTGAGTCAACAACGCAAATTGCTCCGCTGCAGTAATAGGCTCGGGTTGCGCGGCAGGCTGGGCAGCCTTCTGTTGCGATGCCGGTTTCTGCTGGGTCTGCGCGCCCTTGCTATCGAGCGAGTAGGGATTTGACTCAAAATCCATCAACGGGCGGTCTTTCCCTGCCTGAGACGGCAACGGCATTTCGCCAGCAGCGGCCAGCTCGCTTGCCCCAATCGAATTAGCATTGGACTCAAACGTCTTGTCCTTCGGCTCCGGTGCATTTTTAGATTCGTCCGTCTCGATAAACGCGGAATTTTTCGAAGCCATTGATGCCGGCGACAGATCCATGAACGTCAGTTCAACCGGTTTCTCCGGCGCCGGGAGCGCGGGCGTGAAAAACCCGCTGAACGCTGCGAGCAAAAACGCCACCAGTAAATGAATTAGGATCGCGACAAGTAGCGCCCAAAAAATCATCCGCGCATCTTGCTCGTGATCCCGCAGCCTGTCGGGATTGCCCGGCTGGTCGAAAACAGTGTCAGCCGTCGTCATGTAGCAATGATCGCTTGGTGAAGAAGCATTCGGGCCTGGAAGCGTCTTTAAGGTTGGAACACTATCTCAGGCGACACGCCCTGACAACTTGGGCAGGTTGGTGGGCGGTTCAGGTGAACCGCCCCTACCTTCGCTCATTCCTTCGGAGGTAGAGGCGATTGACCTCAATCGCCCGATCGCCGCGTCCCCCACTCCGCGCTTGATGAAACAAATACTGCTGCGCGTACCCACCGTGTTCTCCGAAGTACGTTTCTGAGAACTCCCTAAGCCGCTGCGCGCTCATTTTCTTTCGACGCGAGAAATAATGTTGCCTCAACACACGCTCGATCCAGACATCGATCGGAAATGCTCGCAGCCGCTCATACGCAAAAAGCATCACGCAATTTGCAATCTTCGGCCCCACGCCTGGCAACGCGCATAGTTGTTTCCGGAGCTCGGCAACTCCTTCTGCGACGCTTGTGCAAGTCGCAGCGGCGAAGCGAACGTGTACACGAGCTGATCGCCGATCCTCCCTTCCTCGCCAAATCGTTTCCGGAGCGCCATCGAAATCTGGCGTATGTGCGCCACCTGTTTCATCGATGAACAAATGAATGTGGCGAGACATTCCCATTTTGGTTGCCGAATGATCCGCAACCCGCAACAAAAATCGCGGGCAGCGTTCATCACCGGGTCTTTCGGAAACGAATCGCAAATCTCTGCCAGCGGATGATCCAACGCGAAGTAACGTTCGACAATTCCGGGGAGCAGTCGCCGCGGCGACTTGGTGGGCGGCGCGCCAAAACGAACTTTTAAAAATTCGCCGCGTTGCTCGAGATAAAGCGCACCATCTCCAATCGTCCCCACAAATCCACTGCCGACCTTTTGCCAATGAAACACCTGCCCTGAATTAAGCGTCTTCTCGAGATTGAAATCAGGCGCGCGGATGGTGGCCAATTTCACCGATAAGCTTAGCTCGGGAATGACGAAGCACGAATACCTAATGACGAATGAATGACGAAGCACGAAGGAGTTTTCGTCGTTTGAAACATTCCGATTTCCTTAGTCATTCGACATTCGTTATTCGTCATTGATAAATACCAGCGAAATGGACGCCCGGCTCGCGATCGATACCGCGGTCTTACTTCTGTATTTTATCGTCATCATTTCCATCGGCCTTTACATGGGCCGGAGGGAGGAGAGCCTCAAAGATTTCGTGCTCGGCGGTCGCGCAATTCCGTGGTGGGCCGTGCTCGCTTCGATCATCGCGGCGGAAACTAGCGCCGCAACCTTTTTCGGTACGCCCGGCGAAGGCTTCCACGAGCGCAACTACATTTATTTGCAACTGGCGCTCGGCACCATTCTGGCGCGCATCCTCGTCAGTTACATTTTCATCAAGCCGTACTACGACTACAAAGTCTATTCGATATATGAGTATCTCACCGCGCGCTTTGGCGTGCCGACGAAAAACGCGGCATCCGCGATATTCATGTTCACGCGCGTCCTCGCCTCTGGCGCGCGACTTTATGCTGCCGCCATCGCGCTCGTGCTGGCCTACGAAATGATTCGCGGTGTTCGGCCGGACCAAAGAGAAACGCTTTTCATTTACATCGGTGCGACCACCACGATCGTGATCCTGACTGCGATCTACACGACGCTCGGTGGAATCAAAGCAGTCGTCTGGACCGATTTTATTCAAGCCTCAATCATGATAGGAAGTGCGCTGATCGCGCTCGGACTTCTCTATTTCGCAATCCCCGGCGGATGGCACAAGATTGCCGAACTCCACGGCGGATTTCATCTATCCGATTTCATCACCACCGGCCTCAATCCCGCAAAGAGCGGATGGGAAAAATGGAAAGGCATGTTCGAATTGGAGTACACTATCTTTGCCGGCCTGATCGGATCGACCTTCATCACCATGTCCACGCACGGTACCGACCAGGACATGGTACAACGGATGTTGACCGCGCCAGATATTCGCCGAAGCCGGCGCTCATTGATCCTGTCGGGACTCGCAGATATTCCGATTGTGCTGACGTTTCTGACGATCGGGCTATTGCTTTGGGTTTATTACCAGGTGCATCCCGATCCGACATTGCCAAAAACGCCTAACGAAACGTTTTGCCACTTCATTTTGTACCAGATGCCGGTTGGCCTGCGCGGGCTGTTGATCGCGGGAATTTTCGCTACCGCCATGGGCTCGCTCAGCACAGCGATAAACGCACTGGCCACAAGCTTCACGCGCGATTGGTACGAGCCGTACATCAATCCACAATCAACGGCCCAACAAAGCCTGCGCGCCGTCCGCTGGGCCACGGTCTGGTTTTCGATCCTGATGATTATCGTCGCATCGACGACTTCATATCTCGTCATCGTGCATCCTAAGGTGCGAATTATCCCAATCGTGCTCGGGATATTCGGATACACGTACGGATCGCTTCTCGGCGTTTTCCTGTGCGGGATGTTCACCAAGCGGCGCGGCAACGACTTGGGAAACATCATCGCGATGATCCTAGGCTTCATCGTCGTCGCGATTTTGAGTGGTCTACCAAACAACATCGCCGGCCTGTTCGGCGGGAAGTTGTACCCGCAGCCGGGTTGGCTGCCTGTGATGGAATTCCCCTGGTGGATTTGCTTCGGCACAATCGTCACGTTTTCCGTGGCGATCTTGTTCCGAAGCGGCCGTGAACAGCACGCACCGGTCTCTTCTGAGTGAAACCTGATTCGGTCGTTCGCGGGCCGAGGGCGGCCCGGCTCCATCGGCATCCATCGACAAATCGGACTTGGAGATGGCCTGCCCTCAGGCCGTTTTCTCGGCTCAAATGGAGCACCTCAAAATTAAACCAGACATTTGACCCCGAAAGCGTTCGGGGTTGACTCGCCGTTGTCGCTCAATACTCGTAACAGAGTTTTTTCACCCAACCCTGAATTATTACTGAAACGCTATGGCCCACGTTGTGACCGAGAAATGTAATGGATGCAAATTCACCGACTGCGTAGAAGTCTGTCCAGTCGCGTGCTTCTACGAGATGGATACCCAGGTGGTGATTCATGCCGACGACTGCATTGATTGCATGGCCTGCGTGGAAGTTTGCCCTGTGCACGCCATCTATGCGGACGCAGACGTTCCTACGGAATACACAAAAGACATCGAGTTCAACTTGCTCGAGGCGAACCAAATTAAAGACTCTGGCGCGCCTGCAATCACAGTCCGTAAAGACGCTCTACCCACGGCGAATGACCGCAAGAAAGCTCTGGGATATTAAGCGAATCAGGAAAGCAGGAACTCAGGAAAAGATAATAGCCACAGATTAACACGAACTTTCACCGATTTTGAGGCGGTCGCGGACCGTCGCTGCAGCAACATCAATCTGTGGAAATCTAGACGAGGGAACGGAGCCGCTGGTAAGCGAGTGACATCGACGGGAATGCCGAACGGCCGAGTGAGCGCGCAGCGAGCGAATCAATCTGCGGATAACCTCGTGCCCTCTCGGTTTCTAACCCTCCTGCGTTCCTGTTTTCCTAATTCCTCGGCGCTCTTTCCAGATTCTGCCGCTGGTGACCGAGTGAGCGGGATCGAGCGAGTCAAACGCCCCCCACATTCGAATCCGCGATCTTTTCCTGTTTTCCTGCCTTCCTGATTCGCTTTCTCCCTGATTAAATATCTTGATCATGCCGGAGACGCATACAGGCGGATGTTACTGCGGAGCGGTGGAGATCGAGGTGCGCGGGGAACCCTTGGAAATGGGTTACTGCCATTGCGAGAACTGCCGGCGCTATTCCGCCGCGCCGGTGAGCGCGTTCACGTTGTGGAAATGGGAAAACGTGAAGCTCACGAAAGGCGCGGAGTTCCTCGGGAGATTCAAGAGCAGCGACATCAGTGATCGTCGCTATTGCACGAAGTGCGGCAGCCACATCTCCGTCGATCATCCGACGCTCGGTTTGATCGATGTTCGCATCGGAGCTTTGCGGAATTTTCCGTTCAAACCAAAGGTGCACCTCAATTACGCAGAAACTGTTCTGCCTATGCGAGACGGATTACTAAAACTCAAGGACTTTCCGGCGGAGATCGGAGGCTCGGGGGAAACACTGCCTGAGTAGCCGCCACGAGCTCCGCTTCGTTGCGTTTCTAGTCGCTTGTCATACGTCACTTTTCTTGCAATCCGCTCGGTAATCGTGGCGAGGACAGCAGTTTGGCGAATTCGCTCCACCGTTTCTCGAGATCGGCGCCGCTTCGTTTCTCGATGTAGCCGCGCACCATATCTTCTCCTAAATTGTAATTGATCACGTAGCTTCGGTACCGCTTGATGAATTTTATCTGCCGCTGAGCGCGGGGCGGCTCCATCACAGCGTATTTTTGCAACCATTGCTGCGCGGAATTCTCGTCCATTTCGCCGTTGATCAATCGTCGGGCAGCCTCGTTTACCGCGTAATTGAGCTGTTTCATCAAATCCTGCACCACGTAATATTCGTCCGCCCGCTTGGAATCGATCCCGGCCGCGGGAAACAAGACTTCCTTCTCGAACTTCATTCGCTCGGTCTTAGTCGGGAACGCAACGTCCCGGCCGAAATTCGCCGTCCCTTCCGCGACGAGCGATTGCGGCGAGAAGAGCGCGTAAACCGAAAACTCCACCCAACCGCGATCGCGGACCAGGTTCTTTTCCAGTAGCGAATTGTAAACATGATGGCCGGGATAACCTTCGTGCGCCGCGAGATCGACCGCGCGATCGATGTAGATCGGCAGATCGGTGTTCACCTGAATCACGCTGTGGAAATTGCCTTTGTACCAATTATAACCGCCCCACGGTTTATTGGTCACGTACTCGACGGCGAAACTCTCGTTAGGCGGAAGCGCAATGTGCGCCAGCGTCCGGGCGCGGCATTTCTTGATCGCGAGTTGAAACACGGTATCGAGTTTTTCCTTCGGAATCACAAAGGGTTTGCGCCACTTTTCGTAGCGTTCCCACAATGGATCGTTCCCGGGAATCTTTGCCTCCAGCTGAGCAATGATCTGATCAAAACGCGAATCCGGAAAAGTCGGCGCAACGGCGTCGTAAAGCGCGCGCGATTCGTCGTCGAACTTTAATTTTTCGCCCTTCAACATCCGGACGCGCGCCGCCAGCGCGGCAACCTGTTTCTGCAAATATTCGCGCCGCAATTTGAGCATCTCATCGCCCGACGTTGCTGCGTCGGGAATTTTCGCCAGGGTCGCGATCAGGTCAGCGGCCTCGGTGCCGATCGCGTCTAGCGAGTTCTTTTCCTTCTCCGCTTGCGTCTTCCAGGCTGCTGGTCCGTAAAACGCATCGACATAATCGGGATCATGTTGTCCAAGCGCGAGCACCAGATGCGCATATCGCTCGGCTACAGCATTCATAGCGTCCGTCGCCGCTCGCGCGGCTCCGCTCGACATCAGGAAACCACAAAGAACGAAGACAAATATTCGGCGCATTGAAGAATCTTTCACCACGGAGCACACGAAAACCACGAAGAAAAACTAATCAGGAACTCAGGAATCGAGGAAAGGGATTTCCGAGATAGAAGGTAAAACTGCGAGGGTAGCAGCGAGCGAGAGCGGGAGCAGAGCGAGTTTCAATCCAGGAAAAGGATTTCCGAGATAGAAGGTAAAGCTGCGAAGGTAGCAGCGAAGGAGAGAGGGCCTCCCGCCGCAATCGGTGGCTCCGGCGAGACGCTGCCCGAATAGCTCAGCGGCTACCGCAACTGCTTGATGAAGTTGTTGTAGTCTTCGTGCGTGCCGATCCAAAACCAGACGACGAGATCGCCGTGTTTCTGCGCAACAGCGCGATAGTGATCTCCGATTCGTACTGACCAGACGTTTCCGACAAGCGGCTTGAACTGCATTGAAGGGTGAAACGGATCACGCAGCCAAAGTTGAAACTTTTCTCGCGCGAGACATTGGACGTGAGCTGGTAGTCTGTTGAACTCATGCCAGAAACGCCGATGCGTTCTCGACGTCACGGCATTTCGCGGGTGCGTCCGGACTTGATGTCCTCTTCGACTTCGTGCAAGACGTCATCGAGCTTGCCACTCCCGATGTCGCGCTTCATCTGCTCATCCCATTCGTCGTCGTTCCAACCGTGCAACCACGCCGCCAACTCGGCGCGCTCTTCGAACGAAAGCTGTTCGATGGCAGTCTTGATTTCAGGAAGGCTCACATTGGCGATCTTACCATTGCTCAATTGCTCTTCCAAGTTCCGGTAATCCAGTCGGAGTTTGCATTCATTATGGTCGATTTGATTCGGCGAACTTTGCGAAAACTGTCCGAGAAATGGATGACTCATTCAGTTTTAGGGGAAGAAGCCAACAACTCGAAGTGAGGCTTCACCAGCGTGGAATCGAAAAGCTCAAAAATTTGCTCGCCACACTAATTGGACATGCCGGATCCGCATAAAATTTCCCCGTAGTAGAACGGAAAGCACACCACCAGCCTTGACCGGGCAACCTTGGGTGGAGATGAAGGTTCGAATCCTTCCGGGGAGATGTCAATCCGAAGGCTTTTTGCGCGTCACGGATGGGATCGCTGCCAAAGGGCTTCTTAAAGCAAAACAGCCGAGCCCTTGCGAGCTCGGCTGTTTGTTAATTGTTGTTTCGACTAACGCTTAATAATCCATGCCGCCCATTCCGCCCGGTGGCATTGGAGGAGTTTTTTCCTTTTCAGGAATCTCAGTGACCAATGCTTCGGTGGTGAGCAACAGGCCCGCGATTGACGCGGCGTTTTGCAGCGCGCTGCGCGTGACCTTGGTTGGATCGACGATACCCGCCTTCACCAGGTCGGTGTATTCGTCGTTGGCGACGTCATAGCCTTCGTTGCCTTTGCGTTTTTTGATTTCCTCGACAACAAGCGCGCCTTCCTTGCCGGCGTTATCGGCGAGCTGACGCGTGGGCTCTTCAATGGCGCGGCGCACAATCTGCACGCCGATCTTCTCGTCGCCTTCAAGGTCCTTCACGTTATCGAGCACTTTCTGCGCACGCAGGAATGCCACACCTCCGCCTGGGACGATGCCTTCCTCGACCGCCGCACGCGTGGCGTGCAACGCGTCTTCGACGCGAGCCTTCTTCTCTTTCATCTCCGTCTCAGTTGCAGCGCCGACGTTGACGACTGCAACGCCGCCGGCGAGTTTCGCGAGTCGCTCCTGGAGCTTCTCGCGATCGTAATCGCTGGTCGTCTCTTCGATTTGACGACGAATCTGGGCAACGCGGCCTTGGATATCGGCTTTTTTGCCTTCGCCTTCGACAATGGTGGTGTTCTCCTTGTCCACTGTGACGCGCTTGGCCCTGCCCATGTCGTCGAGCTTGATGTTCTCAAGCTTGATACCAAGGTCTTCGCTGATCAGTCTGCCGCCGGTGAGCACCGCGATGTCTTCCAGCATCGCCTTGCGACGATCGCCGAAGCCCGGAGCTTTGACCGCGCAGACTTGCAACGTGCCGCGCAATTTGTTCACGACCAGAGTCGCGAGCGCTTCACCTTCCACGTCCTCGGAAATAATGAGGAGCGGACGGCCGGCTTTCGCGACTTTCTCGAGCAACGGAAGCAAATCCTTCAAGCTCGAGATTTTTTTCTCGTAAATGAGGATGTACGCGTTTTCGAGAATGGCTTCCATCGCCTCCGCGTTGGTCACGAAGTAGGGCGACAGATAACCTTTGTCGAACTGCATGCCCTCGACCACTTCCAGCGTGGTCTCGATCGATTTGGCTTCCTCGACCGTGATCGTGCCGTCCTTGCCAACCTTGTCCATGGCGTCGGCGATAATCTCGCCGATCGTCTTGTCCCAGTTGGCCGAAACGGTCGCCACCTGTGCGATTTCAGTGCGATCGCTGACTTTCTTCGAGAGCTTCTTCAGCTCTTCGACGATTGCATCGACACCTTTCATGATGCCGCGCTGCAACGAAGTCGGGTTCGCACCGGCGGTGACGTTGCGCAGACCTTCGCGGTAAATGGATTCCGCGAGGATCGTTGCTGTTGTCGTGCCGTCGCCGGCCACGTCGGACGTTTTGGAAGCGACTTCGCGTACGAGCTGGGCGCCCATATTTTCATACGGATCCTCGAGCTCGATCTCTTTCGCGACCGTCACACCGTCCTTGGTGATCGTGGGGCTGCCGAATTTCTTATCGAGAATAACGTTGCGACCGCTCGGGCCGAGTGTGGCCTTCACGGCTTTCGCCAGTTTCTCGATACCGCGCAGCAACGTGTGCCGCGCGTTTTCATCGAATTGTAATTGTTTAGCTGCCATATTTTAAGTTGATAGTT
>Ga0193747_1000123_pt1 | contig 36611 bp, 32 predicted proteins | sample L1m2metaG_FD_143048 | JGI IMG/M metagenome (GOLD analysis project Ga0193747, IMG submission 143048) | Soil microbial communities from a riparian zone of the East river system, Colorado, United States - L1m2 | ecosystem: Environmental > Terrestrial > Soil > Riparian zone | place: USA: East River... | reverse complement strand
CTCCACAGGGACAAAAAAGCCATTGCCAACAGGTGGCACCCCAATCGTACTTAATCATGGCTTTTCGACAACAGGCGACCTTGGCTATGGTCTTAGGACGGAATACACTCCGAATCGTTTTCAACGTGTGGATTTTCATACAGATAACCTGAACGCCTCGCTTCTAGACTTTTTCACTTATAATCCAGTTGATCACAATTATCCGCGAGTTGGGGTGACCAGTCTTAACACGAAGAACAAAGAGGTTATTGCTGCGATTTTGCAAAGCGCCCTCAAAAAGGATGTCGACGCTAGCCCTCCGAATCCGCTGCTGAAGCTGCAGCCGCAGCCCAAGCCATCTTCAACCAAACGACTGCTCAGCCCGCCCTGACAAGGGCGGACATTGGCCGGCTGACCGCCGCCGCCGCGAGTGCAATTGGCAATCCGGGTTACACCGGAGAGCAACTGGAAAAGTTGCCGGAAGTGATCGCGCGCGCGCTTTCGGAGATTGTACAGGCGCGGACTTGGAACTTGTTAATCGATGTGATCGCACAAACCGGAAAGTACAAGCCAAACGCGCCAGACCTTAGTGGTAATAACTTTGTCGTCGAAGGCGAGAAGCGATATTGGCTTCATATTGCCCTGGGGCGCGACTTGGTGAGCGGCCAAGTCGATGTGCTTGGTACGCAGCTTGAGGAAGTGGTTGAGTGAGCGCAAGAGAGCTGATGTTCGATCGTTGATAGCTGGTAGCGGATTCGCGTTCGTGGAGCAGCTATTCGAAACTGTTTCCAAACAGGCGGAACTTAATGTCTGCGCACGGAGGGATCCTCGTGTTTTTGCAGCGACGAGCCGAGGCCGTGGAGTTTGGTTGTGATTGTGGTGTTTACCTGGGCTACGTGATCTTTGAATGGTGTGGTCCAGCCATAAACAATCAGCGCCGCAATAATCACGAGTTCAGCCAAGAGTCGCATAATCGGTGAGACTGACAGGATGTCCGGTCAAGATCAATCAGATAAATCGTGAGTCGTTGAACCGTAAATCGTTCAAGCGTCAAAGCGTTGAAGGGCTGGTAGGGCGATTACTCCGTGCGCGTCGGCTCAATTGCCGGGTAGCATTCACGCTCAATGTCAAACGCCCCGCAGGGGCCACGGCTACAGATGAGGCCACAGACTTGAACCGGCCCGCACACTCTGACAACCTTTCATGCTGATGTGGTCGTTTCCGCAGAAGGTGGTCTGCGGCGACGACGAACTGCGGAGCGCTAACACATGTATCGCGGTTTAACCGTCATTGCGATCGTGCCGGTCTTCAACGAAGCGGCGAAGATTGGAGAAGTCGTAGCCCGGATGCCAAGAGCAATCGTGGATGAAGTTCTCGTCGTGGATGACGGTTCCACAGATGATTCAGCCGAAGTAGCCCGTTCATCTGGCGCGCAGGTGATTTCAATTGGTGCAACGCTCGGCGTGGGTGCAGCACTCCGGACTGGCTATGAGTGCGCCGTCCAGCGCGGCTATGACGTCACTGTCACCGTAGCTGGCAACAACAAAGATTCACCGGAGGAGATCCCGTTGTTGTTGGACCCGATCGCGGAGGATCGCGCCGATTTTGTGCAGGGTTCGCGCTTCTTAAAGCGTGACGCCAGCTTCGGGCCGATGCCGGCGTATCGGCAGATTGCCACGCGGCTTCATCCGCTGCTCTTTTCGCTAGTCGCACGACACCGGGTTACCGAATCAACCAACGGCTTTCGCGCCGTGCGGACACCTGTCCTTTCCGACCCTCGGCTCGATCTATCGCAAGCGTGGTTGCGACAATATGAACTGGAACCGTACTTGTATTTGCGCAGCATTCAGCTTGGCTACCGCACGGCGGAGGTTCCTGTCACAAAAATTTACCCGCGCAGGCACTTAGGACAGACGAAGATGAAGCCGAGCTTCGGCTGGTATTCTGCGACCGCTCTTTTCGGCGTGACATGAATTATCGCTCTTACTCTGAAATCCGCACCTCCTGTTGGGTTTCCGGAAGTAATCGACGTCATCACATTACGCGGTCAGAATGCGCGTCAATCACGTTGTGCGCCACGAGATCGAAGTCAGCGGATTTCAGGGCCTGCAGTCATCAGATATTGCATGTCCTGGAAGGTGGTGGCGAATGATGGAGCGGTCACGTAGAGAGAACACACAGATGATCGGGGTCGCGGTCATCGGAGCCGGGCATTGGGGACCCGACTTGATCCGCAATTTTCATAACGGGCGATCGTTATTAAAAGCTAGCTGATGTAGAGCTGCGACGGGCAAAGTCATCCCTTCCAAAAAGGGTTATACTTGCCAGCATGCTCTCCTTCGGAAGAAAAGATAGAGGCTATGGCCATCGAAACGACACGGACCAATTGTGAAAAACTTCTCCCGATAAACCTTGGGTCATGAATTGGTCGAAACGGGACTGGTTTTTCTGCCTGATTCTGGCGGTGGTCACGCTGCTGGCCTATCAGCCTGCCTGGCACGGCGGGTTTTTATGGGATGACGATGCCCATATCGCCACTCCCGCTTTGCGCTCCCTCGATGGGTTGAGGCGAATCTGGTTGGTGCCGAGGACAACACAGCAATACTATCCTCTTCTTTATAGCTCCTCCTGGCTCCAGGAAAGATTTTGGGGCGATTCGCCCACTGCCTATCATTTAGTCAATCTTCTTCTGCACATCGGCTGTGTCGTGCTGGTGCTAAAAATCCTTCGTCTTTTGCGAATTCCGGGAGCAGAGCTGGCGACAATCGTCTTTGCCCTGCACCCGGTGAATGTGGAAACGGTGGCGTGGATTGCCGAGCGTAAGAACACTCTCTCCGGAGTGTTTGGCCTGGCGGCGACCCTCTCGTATCTAAAGTTTGACGAGAGCCGAAGCAGACGAAGTTACGGGTTGGCGATCGGGTTGTTCCTGCTAGGCTTGCTCAGTAAGACTGCGATCGTAACGCTGCCCTTAGCCTGGCTGGTGATATTCTGGTGGAAGCGTGGCACGATTTCCTGGCGGCGCGACGTTGTGCCCCTGATCCCGTTCCTGTTCCTCTCGGCGGCAGCGGGGTTGATGACCCGCTGGGTGGAATACGGTAACATCGCTTACAGAGCTAGAACCCTGGATTTATCCCTGGTGGACCGCTGCCTGATCGCCGGGAGGGCTTTCTGGTTTCAACTGGGCAAACTGCTCTGGCCGTCGAACCTGATGTTCGTTTATCCGCGTTGGGAGATTAACGCCGCTATCTGGTGGCAGTATCTCTTTCCCCTCGCTGTCCTGGCGCTGCTTGCAATTTTATGGAGTCTACGGCGATGGTCCCGCGCGCCATTGGCGGGAGTGCTCGTCTACGTTTTCCTGTTGTTGCCTACGCTGGGCTTTCTCAATCAGTATTTCTTCATCTATTCGTTTGTATCCGATCACTGGCAATATTTGCCGTGCCTCGGAATCATCACGCCTTGCGCCAGTGGGATTGTTTTGCTGGTCGAACGACTTAAGCCTTGGCGAGTTTGGCTGGAACCTGGAGTCACGCTGCTAATCGCCGGCGCGTTGTTTGTTGTCACCTCGCGCCAAAGCCGGATGTATAGCGACATTGAAACGCTCTATCGCACGACGATCAGCCGGAATCCCGCTTGCTGGATGGCGCAGGTTAACCTCGGCAACATCCTGTACCAGGTGAACCGCGTTCCAGAGGCGATGGAGCTGTTTAAACAAGCTTCGGAAATCAAACCTACGATAGCGCACTTCAGTTTAGGTAATGCCTTGGTCCAAACAGGCCAAAAATCAGAGGCAATAGATCAATACCAGCAGGCGTTGCGGATCAATCCTGATTTTGCCGAGGCGCACAATAACCTGGGCGGCGCCTTATTCCTAATAGGCAGAACTTCCGAGGCAATAGAGCACTACAAGCACGCTTTGCGGATCAATCCTGATTACGCCGAGGCGCACAACAACCTGGGCAACGCCTTGGTCCAAACGGGTCGAGCTTCAGAGGCAATAGACCAATATGAGCAGGCGTTGCGGATGAATCCTGGTTTCGCTTCCGCGCATAATAATCTGGGAGCCGCTCTGGGACAGATGGGGCGAATTTCCGAAGCGATACAAGAACTCAAAGCTGCTCTACGTATCAACCCCAACTATGTCGCTGCCAGAAACAATCTGACAAAGTTTGAAGCGCTGCAGAAAACCACTCCGGCAAAGATCAATCGAGATTCGTCAAAACGTTGAGCCATTAAACCGTTGCGCCGGTTCGCGAATAGCCTTTGCGCAACGGTTCTATCTTCGCTAAAGCTCGGACGTGTCGGGAGTCATGAGTTGGACGAAACGCCAGTGGTTTTTCTGCCTGATTCTGGTGGTGGTCACGCTGCTGGCCTATCAGCCTGCTTGGAATGGCGGCTTCATCTGGGACGACGATGAGTATGTGGCGAATAATGAATTACTGACCGCGCCTGATGGTTTACGGCGGATTTGGTTTTCACTCGACTCGCCTTCCCAGTATTTTCCGCTGGTTTATACCAGTTTTCGCATCGAGCACGCGCTATGGGGGCTTAACCCGGTCGGCTATCATTGGGTCAACCTTCTTCTTCACATTGTCAACGCACTGCTGGTGTGGCGGGTGTTGATGGCCTTGAAGGTGCCCGGCGCGTGGTTAGCGGGAGCGATTTTCGCACTGCACCCAGTGCAAGTAGAGTCAGTCGCATGGATCACGGAGCGGAAAAATGTGCTAATGGGCTTTTTCTTTCTGCTGACGCTTCTAGCCTGGATTGCATTTGTTGACGAGCGGACGAAGCGGCCGTGGCGTTTTTACTGGCTGGCGTTAATCCTTTATGTGTTGTCCCTTTCGGCCAAAACAACCGCCTGCACCCTGCCGGCGGCGTTGCTGTTGATTTTATGGTTGCAAAAAAAGCCGATTAATGCGGAAAGAATTCTTCAGATCGCCCCATTTTTTCTCTTGGGTTTGGGGATGGGCTTGGTTGCCGTCTGGTGGGAACGATATCACCAAGGTACAAGCTTGGTGGTCGTGCCACTTGGACCTATCGAACGCATCCTCGTCGCCAGCCACGCCGTTTGGTTTTACCTGGGCAAACTAATCTGGCCATCGAGTCTGACCTTTATCTATCCGCGATGGACCATCGTGGCGACGCGCCCGCTCGAGTATGCATGGTTGCTGGCGGGAGGGGGCTTATGCGCGGTGATCTACTTTGGGAGGCGCCGTTTCGGGCGTGGTGTCGAGGTCGCAGCGGTATTTTTTGTCACGACACTAAGCCCAGTAATCGGCTTCATCATGCTTTTCACATTTTGCTACACCTTCGTCGCCGACCATTACCAATATCTTGCCAGCATTGGACCAATCGCGCTGGCTTCGGCAGGTGTGGCCAGCCTGGCTGCCACGTTTAAAGGAAGCCGAAAATTGATCTTGGGCACGGCGCTTTGCGTTATTGGGGCGTTGGCCGTGCTGACTTGGCGGCAAAGCGCGATGTACGGTGACATTGAATCGCTCTGGCGGACAACGCTTGTAAGAAATCCTGCTTGCTGGATGGCATACAATAACTTGGGTAACGTCCTGTACCAAGCCAACCGAATTCCGGAGGCAATGGACCTGTTTAATCAATCTTTGCGAATCAACCCTGATAATGCCACAGCACACTATAACCTGGGCAACACCTTGGTCCTAAGAGGCCGAACTTCAGAGGCAATAGATGAATATGAGCGGGCCTTGCGGATCAATCCTAATTTGGCCAAGGCGCACAATAACCTGGGCAACGCCTTGCTCCTAACAGGCCGAACTTCAGAGGCAATAGACCAATATGAGCAGGCGTTGCGGATTAAACCTAATTTTGCCGAGGCGCATGGCAATCTGGGAGCTGCTCTCGGACAGATGGGCCGAATTTCCGAGGCGATAGAAGAAGTCAAAACTGCCTTACGCATCAACCCCAACTACACCGATGCGCGAAATAATCTGGCAAAGTTAGAAGCCACACAAAGAGTACTCCGGCAAAGAAATGAATTTCCATGACTGGAGGTGATCTCTGGAACTTCCTCTTTGTGCGTTTCCGGCACGCATCTTTGTGTGCAACCGAATGCTCGAATGCGGAATTCTGTGGTTGGTGATAGGTGCGGTCGACGCGCGCGTCGTTTGGACCGGAAGCAGGAGTCCTCCCTGTCGCTCGTTTTGAACAATATTGCCATAAGGGCTGAGGGTAATCCAAACTGATTTCAGATTTCGGCAGCGTTATGACGGCGGAAGCAAAACGTAATGACTTGGAATATTTGTCAGTGGTTATTCCGGCTCGAAACGAGGAAGGCTGTATCGCCGCAACTTTGGAACACCTGCAGCGTGAGTTACTCCATCATAAGGTGCCGCACGAGATCGTGGTCGTTGATGATGGGAGTAGCGATCGCACTTGGAAAATTTTGGAAGAATTAAAGCTTCGCATCCCAACTCTTGTGGCAACGCAAAACACTGGATTACATGGCTTTGGGAGAGCAGTCATTTGGGGTCTGAGCCGCTCACGTGGCGATGCCGTGGTTATCACGATGGCCGACGAATCAGACGATGTCCGCGACGTAGTTCGGTACTGGAACGTACTCAACGAAGGATATGACTGCGTTTTTGGGAGCCGTTTCATGCCGGGCGGGGGAGTTATAGATTACCCGCGGCTCAAACTCTTTCTGAACCGAATTGCGAACAATGTCCTGCAACTCTTCTTCCGAATTGATTACAACGACATTACGAATGCATTCAAAGCATATCGGAAAACGACCATCGACGGGTGCCGCCCTCTACTCGCCCCGCATTTCAATCTCACAGTAGAAATTCCATTAAAGGCAGTTGTGCGGGGATATACTTGGAAAAGCCTGCCCATCACCTGGCGTAATCGGCGCAGCGGCGACGCGAAGCTCAAGATCAAGGAAGTGGGCAGCGGCTATCTGCTTACCTGTTTGCACATTTGGCTCGAAAAATATCTGGCTCGCGGACACTATCGGGTGTCCCGATCGAGAACTTCGAAAGGGCTGAATTGAGCTAAGGAAGAAAATCACTCCGGCAAAGGTTAATCGAGATTCGTTAAAACGTTGAAGCGCTGAATCGTTATCTGCTCACAATGGTAGGGCGATTGACCTCAATTGCCCAGGCGGTTCAGGTGAACCGTCCCTACCAGGACGGACCCGCCGTCCGTTGTTATTCTTCTATTGCAACAGCGGAGCGATGAGGGCGCGTTCTTCAGGCAAAAGTGGTTGGGCTCCGAGAAGCCGCGCGTCGTTTCGAGCGCCTTCTTCGTAGCCGTTCACCGCCAGGATGGCGGCGCGAACTGCAAGCGCACCCGGGGGCTCGACGCCCGTGACCCGTGGCTCGCGGATTGCCGCCAGCGCATCCTTTTTCCGGTCTAGTCGAAGACAGGCCAGGCCAAGCGTTGCGCGCGCCTGCCAGTTCCTCGGCTCCTTTGCGACAAGCACCTTCGCTTCGCGCTCCGCAGCTTCCGCTGCACCATCCGAAGCGCCGAGCAATAATCGCAGATAAGCGTCCTGATTGCGCGCTGCTGCGTCATCCGGCCAGAGCTGAGCAATCTCTGCTGCGATCGTTTGCGCTTGAGACGTCTGCCCCGCTGCCACCGCAATGCGCAATCGTCCTGCGTAGGCTTCCCGGTTTTTTGGCGCGATCTTGATAGCTCCGGAGTAGGCGGCATCGGCGATATCGTTGACAGAGTTTTGCTCGGCGAACTTTGCGAGAACCAAAAATTTCTCAGCAGTGTTCGCGACCTGCAAAGCGCGTTGCCACTCGTTGGTCGCGGCAGTTGCTGAGCCGAGGTGCGCCTGCGCGACAGCAAGGTCCATGTGTTGCAGGACTGGATCGATCGGAAAACGTTCGCTGGTCAACAGCTCCTCGACATCGTTCCAGCGCTGGAGCGCGGCGAGCGCGTTGATGTATTGCAGAAAAAGGTCCTGCCTTTGCGCCGCGAGCGCCTGAGGCAACACTTGCAATGTTTTCGCGGGCCGGCCGATCTTGCTCAACCACGCCGCCAGCGCGACGAGCGTTTCATCATCGCCGTTTCGAAAGCGCTCCACAGCATCGGCGACGTATTGGTCCGTGAGCGCGGGGTCGTGCCGCGCACGAACTTCGAGCGCGAGAAGTTTGTGAAAAGGGCGAGCATCGGGATGATTTTCAAGAGCGTTCGCCACATCCAACAGGCTCATCGTCGCTCCGCGTGGAGCGGGGGGCGGAGTGGCGGCGAGATTGAGAGTCACCGTGTCACCGGGTTGAGGGGATGAGCCTGGCGAAAGTTCCGGCGGCGGACTCGCGCCCTCGCCTGCGGCTACGGACGTGCCAGGGGAGACCGCCGCTCCTTGCGTCACAGGTGTTGCACTAGACGGCGAAGTGTCGTGTTCGCCAACGCTACGACGCCCACGGCTTTCGAGCGAAAGCGATGCGTTGCCACCGATTGTAAGAATGGGCGGCAACGCCTCTTCGCGTGAGAGAAAAACGAGCGCATCGAGCGATGCCGCGTTCTTTGGATCGCGCCCCAAATCTTCAATCCGTTCCCATGCATCGATGTATGACTGGGAATCGCGCGTTGTGACCGAGAGAACCAGGATTGCAGCGGAAAGAATGTCGAAAGGTCTTGCGCGCTTGTCCGAAAGTGTACGTTCCGCGTAATCGACTGCGAGAACTCCGTCGCTCCGGCGAACAGCGAGCTGACCGGCAAGCAAAATATCGATTGGCGCCGGGTCTGCCTGTGCGAGCAACACATCAATCTGCCTCGCCGCAGCCGGTAAATCACCTGATGCGAGCGCAGCTCCAGCAAAGTCGCGGCGGTCTTGGATTGTGAGGCGGTGTTGCTCATCAAGTTTCTTCCACCACTCAGGCGCTGCAGTCCCTTGTCCCGTGCGTGTAAGGAGCAGCGCGATGGCGCGCCACGTTTCCGGTTCCGTCGGTCGCAGCAGAAGCGCGTCGCGTGCCTTGGCGTTAGCATCGCTCCATTTTCTTTGCTCGATTAGGGCGAACGCCTCCCGCGCGAGGCGGCGCGACTGCCAGCCTTTGATTGCCCCGCCGATGGATGGTGCGGTGAAGTAGATTGCGACCCCGACTGCGGCGATCGCCGGAATCGCCAGCAAAAGTATCCGCCTGAGTCGTCGCGCCCGGAGCTCTTCCGGCGGAATAAGATCGAGGTCGTTCTTATTTGCGACGGGACGTGAGGGCTGCTTTGGCACGCGAGACGTTTACTATGGCGCTGCCGCACATGCAACGGCGTGCGGTTCGTGACCGCTTAAAGGTGGAACGCGTCGTCGTCAACGCGTTGGAAAACGACTCGTCTGCTAAACGCGCCGGAAGCGCGTAAAACGAATCAATCGCCGCCGCTGAGACCAGCATATCCCAAGAACGCCGAGGAGTCCGCCCGCGACCGTCGCAGGCTCAGGAACAAATGTTGTTGCGTCGAGCCGAATGTTATCGATAACGGTCTGGAGATTTTGGCCATTTGAATTGCCGTTAGTGAACGTCAGCGTGAAGGTAACAAAGTTGGGAGTCATTCCGTCCCCGTTAAGGGATGTAAAACTAGTCAGGTTGAACGTTACCGTGCCCGCCGGCGTCTGGGGGTTTGCCATCGTGATCCCGCCAACGGGTCCTCCCGTAAATTGAAGGTTTACCGTTTGGTAGCCGTTTCCGTTGTTGTTGGTCGCGTAACTCAACGAATAACCTGCAAAGAATTCCGTGTTTACCGTAAATGAAATGGTTGTCGTAGTGTTCTTAGTGCTATTGAAATTGACCGCGTGAAGGTTGGCGTCCTGATCAGGAGGGTTGGTCGTGACATTAGAGGGTACCCCCGCGACAACTCCTGCGTTGGCCGTGGTAACGAGCGTGAGATTCGTGGTTGAAGGCTCTACTCCGCCGCCCGTATTGTCGCCGCCCGCTCCCGGAGTTTTATCGGGAGTAAGATCGATAATATTGCCGTTTGGGCCCGCATCTTCAAAGTTAAAATACGATACTACGATCGCATCCGCCCTCGGGACGAAAGCGGCCGTGAGCAAAAACGCGCCAGCCACAACAACAAAGAGGGAGCGCGATTTCATAATTCCTGCCTTCTCAGTGACTAAAATTGCCAGTCGCGATCGGTTTTATCAACTGTGTCTGGCATGGCAAGACTTTTTTTGAGATTTTTTTGGTCGATCATCGATGCCGGTTTGTGCGAACCGCCGTGAGGCGATTGAAACTCGCTCGGCTCCCGCTCTCGCTCGCTGCTTCCCGTCGCAGCTTTACCTTCTATCTCGCCGATCCCTCGGCTCGATTGAGGTCAATTGCCTTTACCTTCTGACACGAGATTTTGGACCATATCGCCCAGGTGCGATTCCGCGTCCGCTGCGGAGAACGGCTCGCTGCTGATAAATATCGCTTCGATGACTTGCTGTCCCAAATGGCGGCGTCCCTCCAGCACCGAGCGAAGTCGTTCAGCGCGCGTCCACTCGGAGCGGTTTCCGAACATTCCGGGCGAGTCTGTGTTGCTAAGAAGCGTCGAGCCTCCCGAAGTGCGATCTTCCCGTAAACAATAAAATGCGTGGGCCGTCTGCGGCGGCGAATCTCCAAAAGAGCGTTGAAATTCGAAATGGCGAAACGGCAGCTCAAGCGAACCGCTGACTTTATAATTGAGCACGCCATCATCCGCCGTCTTTTTCCAACCGCTCGCAGGCAAACACACATCCGGCCGGTGCAGGTTCGCCAGGAGCGCGCTGTTTTTGCCCGGCTTCCATCGAAAAACGTACAGCGAACAGAAGATCGTATTCCCCTCGTGAGCCGTCGGGGAGTTCACTGCCGAATTGACTGTCCAGGCCGCTGCCTCGCCTTGATCGAACCGGAGCACGGCGCGAATCTCTTCGTCGATTTTCAGTTTACGAAAGTTGGGCGCCTGTTCGGGCCACTGCACATCCCACCGAACGCCCCTGACTAGATTACGTTCGTGAACCCGATACCATACGGCGCTTCCCATTTCCACAAGCAAAAGCCAGCACAGAGCCGCGGCCAGATAGGAAGCGGGAAGCTGTAGCGGCAGCCGTGCCGGCTGCGACATCGCGCTTGCAGGCGACACGCCTGCCACCACAGTAGGCTTCTTCCCACCCAGCAAATACGCCAGCGCCATCGTGCCGATGAAAACGAGCGCGATGATTGTGTAGCCGGCAATGTCATGCCAGTGGCCGACATCGGAAATACTTTTTGTCGCTGCGACCTGAACAAGAAAAACTGCGCGCAAAAAATTGGCCAAAAGGGCGATTGCAACTGCGCCTGCGACCAGCGTAAAGCGGCGCGAAACGGAAAGCCGTTTCAATTCACCGAATAGCAAGCCGATCATCAATGACGTCTGCAACGAACGGACGCCGCTGCAGGCTTCGTTTACGCCCACGAGCCCGTTACTTACTCGAATCAGGTTGCCCTCGACTTGCGCGGGAATTCCCAGAAGCATTGCAGTTTCCGCGGCGACATGGGCGACAATGCGCATCAGCCCTTGAATCACGGGCACCTCAACTGCTGTGGGCCACGGCACGGCAACGAAAATAAACGCGACTGGAAACGCAAAATGGCGGAGCCACGATCCACCACCTGTATGCCAGATGAATAACAATGTAAGTGTCACGACTGCGGCCGCATGAGCCCAGTAAAGGAGTCGCCACTCCGGGTTGGCGATTTCAAAAAGACGAACCGGCAGCAACAAAAGCAGTGCCAGAATCGCGAGCAATGCAGCGATCGTTTGTCTTTTTCGGATTTCGGATTTTGAATTTCGGATTTCCGTTCGTGGCTGGTCCTGCCAGCGAAGCCAGAAAAGATAGAGCGCGAAAAACGGTACGAACCACCCGAAGTTGTATTGCTCGTTCACCGACCATTCGCCGCTGAGTTCTCTGCAAAGTACAAACCACAGAGCGCCTACGAATAAAACGCTCAGCGCAAAGGCGGGCGAAACAGGCCGGCGATACACCGGCGAAGCGTCAGTGAGTTTATGCGGAGCGGCTACGTTTTGCACCGGCGGACAGCTTACCAAATTTGTACGCAAAGCGAACCGGGAATGTCCTTTTGGTAAACCGGTTGTTTTTCGACGGTGACTTGTCATGACGTTGCAGGGCAGCTCTGTGAAACGCCGTCCTTAGGTATTGGCGGCTGACACAGATGCCCTACAATCGCGTGACACGGATGGTTGTTCGATGTTGGATGTTCGACGTTCATTCATGATTCCGACCTCCCAAATTCTCGGCATTCAATTCTTCAACGGGAATGTTGAAGAAGTCGTTAGGCTAATGTTTCAACAAAGCGGACTTCTTGTGGCGCCATCGGGGACTTGTTTCGCGCGATTGCGCGACGACGAGCAGTATCGGCGTGCTCTGGTTTCGGCTGATCTGGCGATTGCTGACAGCGGTTTGATGGTCGTGTTATGGCGTTTGTTTCGACGTGAAAATGTCGAACGTATTTCCGGTTTGACCTATTTGAAGCGTCTGCTCGGGCAGCTGCGAGGCCAGGGAGACGGCAAAATTGTTTGGGTGTTGCCCAACGCACGTGCGAACGAAAAATTGCGCGATTGGTCGCGCCGGGAACCGTTTCCAGTTGTGAACGAGAATTGTTACGTCGCGCCGCAGTACGGAGTTGAAGTCAGCGATGAAATTCTTCTTGCGTTGATTGAACAGCGGCGCCCTGTGCACGTGATCATCGCGATTGGCAGCGCTGCACAGGAAAAGCTCGGTTATTATCTGCGCGAAAATCTCTCATATCGGCCCGCGATCCATTGCACGGGTGCCGCGCTTGGATTCATCACCGGCGAACAACGAGCTATTCCCGATTGGGCGGATCGGCTTTATCTCGGCTGGCTGTGGCGGCTGGTTGCGCAGCCGAGGATTTTTCTGCCGCGCCTGATCCGCGGATTTGAATTGCCGTGGCTGATCGCGAAATATGGCGACAACTTGCCGCCAATGCGGCCACTGAGCGATTAGTGATTCGTGATCACCTTGCCTCGCTGAGATTCAAGCGCGACGGCGAAACGACGGCAGTTGACATACTCATTGGACTCGAGTACCGGCGGACGCCTCTGACCACTCGAACGGGCGCGGACCGGCCAGCGACTCGACCTCCCACGACAGCGGATTGACAATTTGGATCCGCTTGGCAATTGGGTGCCGCGGCAAATATTCAAACAGCTCGCAAACCCGTCGGTGCGAGTCGGTGTTTGGGGCGTCGGTGCGTAGAGCGAAGGCAAGATAGGGCGCGGGCAGTTCGTCGGCAGCCCGCTGCGCCAAGTCCCAGAACCTCTGCGGACTCGGCCAAACCTTCCAAGGATTGAGTGGCTCGTAGTATTTAGGCGGTTCACGTGAGACGAAGCGTCGGTACAATCGTTTTAGGATCGGACTTGTATCGCCGGAGATAAGCGGAACCATTATCAAAGGCCGAACATCATCGAGAGAGGTCGCGGGTATGTCGAAAGCTCTGCGTGAAGGATAGTACGGAAGCCGGGGGCATCGCACAAAGTCGGCGGACGGTGCCGTCGAATAAGCGCCAAATGACACGTTATCGTGTATGGGCGGCAACCCCGGCTCAACCGTCACGTCGGCCCTGATACCGAGAGCCACCGCAGCATCGAGCAGAGAGTCACACATAAAGAACCCACCGGAACTCATCACCTGTGGTGGACGCCCGAAACAATTCTGAAATGTTGAGGCGGCGACCTGTAAGCACTCCGCGGCCCACGTTTCGTCCGCGTAGTCGGAAAAAACGACTGCCTTATCAGCATTCCAGCGGAGGGCGTGCACATGAATGCCTAGAACGTCGGGATGCTTGAGAATCCCGTCGAACAGATCAAGGTGACGGCGAACTGGAAAATCTGTGCGGCCAAATGCGCGCTCGACGTCCGGATCGAGCCGGATTAGCCATGTCGGGCAAACGGGGTGGTTTGTCGCGTCGCTCAATCGGCATCGAAGCGTCTCAATCATGTCGAACATGGCGAGGAATCCGTTCCACGGACGTTCACCTACCGACGGTTGATGTTCGTCTGGCTCGACATCGATTCGCAGAACCGTGGGAATCGGAGCAGAAGACGCCATGACAGGGTCAGCTGTCTCTGAAAGGACTTATGAATGGGTCCAACGATAGTGCTGGCCCAACCGTTTGCATCCAGCGCAGCCAATTTTGCTTACAGTTTTGCGTATTTCCTCCCAGGTGAAGAATTGCGCTCTTTTGTAGCGATTATCGGCTGTAATGACAAGACAAATTTCTCTTCAGTTTTTGTCTCCGCTAAATGCCGGTGCTCGATGGTCCCGCAATCATGAGCGCGTTAGAATAAGCGTATATTTGCGTGGCCGAATGAACATTACATGCACTGTTTCCCTGTCGCTGTTGGCTTGCGGGTCTGATTTCCTTCTTCCCGTTTTTGGGATTTTTGCTGGTGCGACTCGAGCGAGTGCGCAATCACCGACGGATCAGATGTCAGTAGTTAGAATCAGAGGACGATTGAATGAGCAACCACATTAACGAGATTCTCTTCGCTCCTCGATGCCGGTCTGCGGCGAATTGATGTGATAATCCCCGCATGAAAGTAGACGATATCCGCACAATTTTTCGGGCATTGAATGATGCAGACGTCCATTATCTGATTGTTGGTGGACTCGCCGTTGTGGCACACGGTTATGTCCGGTTCACCCAGGATATTGACGTGGTCATTCAACTGGAACGCGAAAATGTGCTGCGAGCGATGAATGCGCTCACGGCAATTGGTTACCGTCCCTTAATCCCTGTCGATGCGGCACAATTTGCAGACGAAACCCTGCGTCAACAATGGAGGGATGAGAAAGGGATGATCGTTTTCCAAATGCTAAATCCACAGCGTGAAAGTACGAGGATCGATATCTTTGTCGCCGAACCATTCGTATTTGAGGAAGAATTTGAAAGAGCCAAGCGGCACAACTGGGGCGACCTGCAAGCACCGGTACTTCGGATTGAAGCTTTGATTGCCATGAAGCAGGCTGCCGGCCGGCCGCAGGACCTTGCCGATGCAGCGCTGCTGCGCGATATTTTGGAGCAGCAGCGTGACGCAAAGTGAATGTGAATAAACGCACCTCTCCAAGTTCATTGTCGCTACAGGAACGCAAAGCCTGGCGCAGGCATAATCTGCAAACCCTCGCGGAATCGTCTGCTTTACCCTTCGAGGAGAAACTGGCGATCCTAGAAGATCTCGAGGAGCTTACAATCGCGATGGGATATGAACGTGATCCCAGCACGGGCCGTCTGCGCAAGCCCAACTCATGACCAGGGATTCGCGATGAATCTACCGCAATCAATCAACGTCCGAGGAATTCGAGCATGCGCTGGTCCAGTGCAAATCAGAGGATTTTCGACGGTCACACCGAATTCTATCGGCTCACCCGAGCAGCGGCTAGAACGGCTATGCCAGGCTGCGATATTTTTTAACGAGTTCAAAGGCAAACCGAATTCTGATGCTCGAAACTGCAGTAGTCAGCAGTCGGTTGTGAGATAGGTTGCTGAACTTTTCAACTCTTCTCATTTCGCACATCACTGCTCAGAGCTCATTCATTGGTTTTTGCCTCGCGCTTCTTGCTGCGACCGTTTTGGCGGATTCGGGCGCAGAGAAAACAGAATTGCGGAGGAATCTAACGTCGACCGCATCGGGTCGCCAATCGTCCGCGTCAAAACAAGGCTTGAATTTCGCCGTCGGAGAACGCGGGCTCACTTCACTCTCGTTCAATGGACAATCGCTTCTCGTTTCGCGTGCAAGCGGCGAGTTGCAGCCGCAGAAATCTGTTTTCCGTGCTGTGCTCGACGCATTTCTTCCTCGTTCTTCATTTCAAGTTGCGACGCCGAATAAAACGCCCGACACAGTCGATATAACTTACCCCTGGGGACGCGTCTCGTGCGTGTACGCGAAACATGATGACCAGCTCATGCTGCGAATTGAAGTTGCGAACACAGGTGCGCAAAATCTGGATGAATTGCCGCTTCGTTTAATGGAACTGACCTTTCCGAGGGTTCCGCGTGGTGGCACCCTTGAGGCAGGCATGTTCGGCTTTGGTTTCAAGGGCCCCGAATGGCTCCTGCCCGAATGGCCTCCGTCGATTCCTTCAGTTGCCGATCCGCGGTTTGTTGTCCCGATTGTTCACGTGGACTACGGAATCGGGGCGCTGAATTTTTGCAGTGATGATGTGGAATGTGCTGTAAATCTGCAGCCTTCGACGGATTCAGCGAAAACCAGCTATCCGCTGGTGATTACTTGCCGTGACATAAAACCGGGCGTTACCAAGACGTTCAACTTTTCGTTGCGCTTCGGGCCGGCAGGCGCGCGTGTCCAAGATCTATCGGGCGACGTTCTGGAACGCTACGCGAAGAAGTATCCATTTGACGTAAACTGGAAAGACCGTCGCCCAATTGGCGCGATTTTTCTGGCCGGCCCGCAAATCAACGTGGCATCGAATCCGCGTCGCTGGACTATGAACTCGGGCGAGATCGATGTTAAGACTGACCAGGGCAAAACAGCTTTTCGCGCCGCGCTCCTTAAGCTGGCCGATAACAGCATTCAAGTATTAAAGGATACTGGTGCCCAGGGGATGATCACTTGGGACCCCGAGGGTGAGGAGTTTCCCGGCGCATGCTATTACGGTGATCCGCGCCTTGTCCCGACGTTCGCGCCGGAAATGGAATTTAAAGTCAACGGCGGCAAGAGCGCGATGGACGCATACTTCGAAAAATTCCGGGCTGCCGGACTAAGAGTTGGTGTCTGCATTCGGCCGCAGGATGTCAAGATGGTAGACGGCAAGCCGGTGCACCAGGCTGCCGACGACGAGCAGGCGGTGCAGATTCTTCAGAAAAAGATCGCCTACGCGAAGGACCGATGGGGTTGCACACTTTTCTATGTGGATTCGACCGCGACGGCGGGTCGTTCGTTTTATCCAGACGTTTTTAGAGCAGTCGCGCAAGCGCACCCCGATGTCTTGTTGATTCCTGAAAACGAATCGATGCGGTACTTTGCATACTCGGCTCCGCTTAATTCTTATGTGCATCACAAGATAACGTCTACGCCAGTTGGAGCTCGACTGGTGTACCCAAATGCGTTTAGCGTGCTGATGGCTGCTGATGGCGATAAGCCGGAGGATCACGCGGCGTTATTAGATGCCGTTCGGCACGGCGACATATTGCTTTTCAATGGCTGGTATCACAACGACGGGGCGGAGAAAATAAAAAAACTCTACAAAAGTGCAGGCATAACGCGATGAAAAGCAACCGTGACAGCAAACGGCTCCCCACGATCTGTTTCCTGCTCGCAGCCAAACATCTGGGACTCCAAGCTGATATGGCTGCGGTCGGTGATCCATCCTTGTATCGGATTCTTGCCGCAACCGATGTTCACGCGACAACTCTTTCGCGGCGCGAGACTTCTGCGCACTCTAGGAGCAGTAAACGTTCGTCTGGTGGCTAGCCGGAGCTCGGTAGTGACCTTGTCAGCAAGATGCACTGGAAGTGCCTTCGCCATGAGGCGTTTGATCGCCTTCGCATTGTTTCAGCTTAACAGAACAAGCATCATGAATCTCGCTGGACGTCGCGTGGTCTTTGACACCCGAGTTTTCCCGCAGACAGTTGGCAAACTCGCGCCCTTGTACGATCATGCGCTTTTTGTTGCTGAACGCATAACTCGGAGCTGCCTTGCCCCCGTTTATTCATAACGTTGCTGATTTAATTCGGCGGGTTCTCTTTCTCGCGCGGCCGTACGGCAGACTGAAGCTGATCGGAATCTTTTCGCTCTCACTCACGCAGGCTATTTTTCAAGTTATCGGCATCACGTCGATCTTCCCATTTTTGGCCATTGCCGCTGATCCCGAGCGCATCCGCCGGTCACACTTCGGCACGCGTTTCCTGGAGCTGCTTCCGCCAATGGAAAACCGGCAACTGCTGTTGGTAGCCGGCGTAATTGCCATTGCCGGCCTCGTTCTGTCCAACGCGGTCAATCTGGTGGCCGAGTACGCTCGCACTCGTTATGCGCAAAACTTTGCCCACTGGTTGCGGGTGCGGCTCCTGAGGCGAATGGCCTTACAGCCATACACCTATTTTCTTGAGCGCAACACTGGTGATCTTCTCAAAAAAATCCTCGGCGATGTCAGCAACTTCAGCGGGGGAGTACTCCTTCCGTTGCTGGACACGGTCGCGCGCGTGCTCACTGCAGTGCTTTTGCTGGCCACGCTGTTTTTGGTGCAACCGGTGATCGCGATTTCGGCGGCGGTTATTCTGGGCGGATTTTATGCAATCACGTTTAAACTTCTTACGCGCAAACGCCGAGAGGTGGATGAGAATCTGAAAACACATGTCGCTGGCTCGTACCGCGAGGCGCACCAGATGCTTGGCGGGATTAAGCCGGTAAAAGTCCAGCGCGCCGAAGAACATTTTCTCGGCCGATTTGCCGGCCACTCCGAGATTATGGCGCGGATGTATGCTCGTATGCCTGTTTTCTCCAACAGCGCTCGCTATGTTGTGGAACCGCTTGCTTTCGGCGGCCTCGTCGTGGCTGTGCTGCTTCTGGCAGCCAGAGGACGTGATTTCTCGGACATCCTCCCGAACCTCGGCGTAATGGCTCTTGCGGGTTATCGGCTGCTCCCTTCGCTCCAGTTGCTTTACGGTCAGCTAACTCAGGTCAGCTCCATGCGTCATGCCGTGGACGAGGTGTACGACGAGTTTGTTGCAGCGGAGACTGACAAGTCCATTGCCCGTGCGATATGCACGGAGCCAGTCACACCGGCGAGTCCTTTTCCGTGGAAGAATGCGATTACGCTGTGCGAGGTTAGCTACCGTTATCCCCACGCATTACGGCCGGCAGTGGAAGGCGTTTCGCTGATTATTCCGAAGAACACTTCGGTTGGTATAATTGGCCCGACAGGTTCGGGGAAATCAACGCTCGTTGATTTGTTGCTTGGCCTCTACTATCCCACGGCGGGCGACATCCTGATCGATGGGCAACGGCTTACGCCCGTGCGTGTACCTTCCTGGCAGGCTTCGATTGGTTATGTTCCACAGGATATTTTTCTCATCGATGACACGATCGCGCGGAACATAGCTTTTGGCTTGCCGGACAACCGGATCGATCCGGTGCGCTTACGAGAGACTTGCGCGATAGCTCAGATACTCGATTTCGTTGAGAGGGAATTGCCCGACGGCTTTGAGACGAATGTGGGAGAACGCGGTATGCGCCTTTCGGGCGGCCAACGCCAGCGTATCGGTCTTGCGCGCGCTCTATACCATCGCCCGTCGCTCTTGATCCTGGACGAAGCAACGAGTGCTTTGGACGTGGCGACTGAAGCAAAGCTGCTTGAGGCGTTGCGCAGTCTTACAGGCAAGCTCACCATGATCGTGGCCGCTCACCGGCTCAGTGCCGTCGCAAATTGCGACCAATTCATTGATCTGCGCAGCGAGCCAGGTGTCGCCATGGAGATTGCAAGTGCACGCCGCTGACCAGATGTAGTGATGTTTGCCTGGATGAGCTTGCTGTCGTCCTCGACGGAGTTCACAACATGGATGGTTGTGTTATCGGAGCGGGAGCCGTTCTTACAAATTCGATGCCATCATATTCGATTGCCTCCTCGGCAGCGGACCACCACAGAAATTTTCGGTTGGCCATTTTATATACCCGACAGCAGATCATTCGTTCATTTATATGAATTTAACTTAATAAACGAATTTGCGATTTAACTTGGGAGATCGCCACCTGTACATCATCGACTGTGGAGCAAACATCGGTGTAACCGTGGCACACCCTTGGCAGCTCGAGCGCTGCTTACGACCCTGACCGCTCCACCTCATAAGGCCGGAAAAGCTGTCTTCTCAAACCTGCAGACGAAATGTTCGGATTTTTCAAATCTCGCCAGATCATATTAGGATCGATACATGCCAGTAGCCGCGCCGGCAAAGCTCTGCATTTACGTGGTTGGGGACGTTACCTAATAGGACGGACGATAGTAGATCTCCTGGTTTGGCCATCCGATTTCCTCACTGTTCGACGGACATACGCCTCGTTATTTGACCGGCCGCCCAGAATGGTATTCCCGAAAACATTCAACGAAAAGCTTCAGCACGATAAATTATTCCGTCGGCGATCTCGCTACACCTTATTTGCCGATAAGATCGCCGTGCGGGATTACGTTAAACAAAGGGTGGGTTCCCATATCCTATCAAAACTGTACTGGACAGGAACGGATTTGAGAACGGTGTCAAGTGGAATACTCCCCAAGAAATTTGTTATCAAGGCAAACCACGAATCCGGCCGTATTCTGATTGTCAACGACCGCGATGCAGTCAACTGGAAGCAAGCTTACGAACAAACTTTTCGTTGGTTAGAACAGGACTACTCGGAAATGTGGGCGGAATGGCAATATCGATGGATTGAACGGCAGTTGTTGATCGAAGAGTTCCTCGAGGGTGAGGATGGAATGTCGCCTAGGGACTATAAATTTTTTTGCTTTCGTGGGCGCGTTGAAATGGTCCAAATCGACTTCGATCGTTTTTTGAACCACACCCGAACCTTTGTGGGGCGCAATTTTGAAGTGCTGCAATTTGGACTTCAATATGCTCGCTATCTTGGCGCGCTTGTCCCGCCTCCCAATTTTTCGACAATGATCGGAATAGCGGAGGCACTTGCGGGGAGAGAGTCGTTTATACGCGTCGATCTTTACGATGTCGGTCGGCCTATTTTCGGAGAATTAACCCTGAGTCCTGAAGCTGGCCTTGGAAAATTTGACCCACCTGAGTATGACGCGATCCTAGGAAGACTCATGCCGTGATCAGAAATCGACGGACTCAAGCACACGACGGCTGCATTAAGAAAACGCCAACAGCCACGAGCGTTTTGACGGATTAGCGCTCGGTCCGCGGCGATAGAATAGCCTAAACCTCACGGAAAACAGGGCAGTAACTTTCAAACTTGTGCTATCTGCGTATAGAAGGTTAACCTACATCCGCACGATTCGGACCAAGATGCAATAGCGGTTAGTCAAACATTGGGATGCGTAGAGCGCCTAACCCAGAGTTTCCATTTCGCGTTGTTTACGTTGTCACCGGCGACGGGTATAACGCTTATGGTGACATGGCGTTGGTTTCCATGCTCTCTGTGCGGATCAGCAATCCTGGACTTGGGATCGTGGCAGTATGCGATGAGAAATCCGCACTTGCCCTCCGTGCGAATAATCACCGTCTGCTGGACCTTTGTGACGAATTTCTCACTGTGCCGAGCCCGAAGGGCACGCCTACTTTCTGCCATCGCTGGATCAAGACACAACTTTGCCGGCATGTAGAGGGGAATGTCCTCTATCTTGACGCTGACACACTCGTACGCGGCTCATTGGCGGATTTGCCGCACTTGGTTTCCGAGTGTGGTTTGGTGGCCAACCACAATGGTAAAACCATTTCCGAACAAATCTGGACCGAAGACCGGCAGGTCTTCGAAACAATGGGGTGGCCTAGTAATTTTCAGACCTATGTCAACAGCGGCTTTTTCTTTATCAAGCGATGCCCAAGAGTGCGCGAGCTTTTTGCGGCGTGGCATAAACTCTGGTTGACTGGTGCGTCGGCCACTGGACGGTTGCGCGATCAACCGTCCTTGAATAGCGCGATACTCCTCAGCGCAGTGGAATTGACGGTCCTTCCATCGACCTTCAACGCGCAGTTGGCCAAGTCCTGGAACTGCTCATCGCAGGCTGTTGTCTGGCACTTTTATGCCTCTGAAGGGGACGGCGGCAACTCGTTTGGATCTCTTGTCAAGGCCGCAAACAATTTGAGTCTCAGTCATTTGCGCCCTCTTATATCGCGGGCTGTCGCTATGCCCGCACCCTGGCCAAATCTCGGCTGGTTTGCCCGCTGCCTGGCGGCACGAGTTGAGTTGCGGGGCAGTGCCAGCAGAGAAGAGTGGCTCTGGCTGCATGGCCGACGCAAGGATGCCCTACGTTTTGCATTGGGACGGATAACTAAGTTAAGGAGCGGTTATTGGCGTGCACGCAGAATCCTTGGATTATCTGCCAGGAATGATGCTGAAATTCTTTATCGACTGCGGCGGCAGGAAACCGTGCTGAATGGATCTAAATCGGGAACATTCAAGTTTCCTTGGGGAGATTTCGAATACGTTGATCCCAGGCAATTGCGCGTGCAATTCGAGGAGATTTTTATCGGACGGCAATATGCGTTCTCGGCAAACAGACCCGATCCTGTCATCATAGATTGCGGGGCAAACGTCGGACTGAGCGCGGTTTGGTTTAAGCTAAACTACCCAGAATGTCAGCTAACCGTTTACGAAGCCGACCCTGATTTGGCGAAAATTTCGGAGGCAAACCTAAAGCGAGCGGGCTTTGAAGATGTTTCAATTCGGCATGAAGCGGTGTGGGTTGCAAACACAAGCGTTGCGTTTTGTAAAGCTGGCAATGATTCAGGGAAAATTGTTTCCGAAAGCTCAATGTCTTATCCAGCGGTTGATCTCTCAGAGCAGCTGCCGAACCGAGTTGATTTGCTCAAGCTGGACATTGAAGGGGCTGAATTTCAGGTATTGGACAGATTATGTGAAACACAAGCCATTCAGCGCGTTCAGAAATTGATCTGCGAATTTCATGTCTGGAGAGATAAGACGGATGAACTTTTTGCAACACTTGCACGCATAAGGAACAATGGAATGCAAATTTCAATGAAGGCCGCTGTGGTGCCTTGGATTGGTTTGGCAACTGACGAAGCACCCTTTGAGGCAATCCAACGCAACCATGTTCTCATGGAAGTTTTCGGGTGGCGAACTAACGGCTTCACATAATTTGCAAATGCCACCACGTTTCGCACTTGTTGTTACCATGTTGGGTTTTCTGTGCGGCGGGAGCAAAGAATTGTGGACTCGAGACGCGAGACTCGTTGCCAAAGAGAGGAATCAAGTGGGTGCCTGTGTCCTTGCGAATTTCTTTATTCCCCGAAAGCCGAACGGCTGAACCCCGGTCAGTCTTTCCGAGAGCAATTCGGATGTTTGTCTTTATTTCAACGATGGCGGTTGTGCCGTGGGGCGGAAGCGAGAACCTGTGGCATGGAGCGGCAAAGCACCTTCTTGCCCGGGGAGAGGCCGTTCACACGCAAACGGCACTGTGGCCATGCGTGCCGCGCCCTCTCGAAGACCTTGCGACCAACGGCGCTGTCGTCACTTTTCGGGCCTCACGCGCTCCTCTTGCATTGCGGATTCTGAGACGGCTCTCTTCTGCTGCCTTTCGTCGCAAGTGGGAGAATCGTACGACAGACTGGATTTCTTCGATGCCTTCGCCGAGGGTAGTTATCTCGTGCGGAAGTTTGCAGGATGATTTCTCCCAGTTCGTATACATGTCGGAGGGGAGAACGCCGTACGCCGTAATCGTTCAAGCTGCAGGTCCTGAAGTCTGGCCCTGTGACAGTCAACTCAGCGTTGTTTGCAAGCTGCTAATTAACGCTCGCCGCGTGTTTTTTGCATCGCATCATAATTTAGAGGACGTTCAGCAGTGCCTTGGCATGGAGCTCCCAAATGCGGAGGTCATCTGGAATCCGGTGAATCGTGGCCCCACACTGCGCGCCATGAACGTCACACTTTCGCATGTCCATGAGGGAAGCCTCAGGCTCGCTTGCGTCGCCCGGCTCAACGTGCATGCAAAAGGTCAGGACGTGCTCTTCAAAACTTTAGCCCTAAAAAAGTGGAAAGACCGCGATGTCTCGCTGACGCTATTTGGAGAAGGTCCTCATCGGCAGGTGTTGCATAATCTGGCTCGATATCTGGGCCTCGAACGAGTGTCGTTCGCCGGACAGATCGACGACATTCTTTCGGTATGGGACAGGCACAACCTCGGGGTCCTTGCTTCCCGCTACGAGGGTCTTTCTTTGGCAGTGATGGAGGCAATGATGCTTGGCCGGCCCAATGTGGTGACGCAAGCAGGTGGCAACTCTGAAGTCGTGGAGGACAATCAAACAGGTTTTATCGCGAACGCGGTCACGGTAGAAGCGTTCGACGAAGCACTCGAGCGCGCGTGGCAGCGGCGAAGTGAACTCTCCTCAATGGGAGTCCTCGCTGCCCGGAGAATTCGTGAACTCACGCCCGAAGATGCCTGTCTTGAATTCGCAGACAGGCTGCTCGTCGTCTTTTCCTAGTCTTCCCTTTTCAATGAGCGACAAGGTGCTCAAGCATAGAAAACTGCTGGCAGTCAAACCTTCAAAACATTAATCCATGATTCGCGTTGCTGAACAAACCGGCTGCGACCAGCCCACGGTCAGCGTGGCGATGATCGCTTACAATCGCGAGCAGTTCATCGCGCAGGCGATTGAAAGTGTGCTCATGCAAGAGACGGCTTTTGTGGTGGAATTGGTGATCGGAGAGGATTGTTCAACGGACGGCACACGGCGAATCGTGCAAGCGTATGCCGGGACATATCCCAACGTGATCCGTGTTCTTCTATCGGAAAAAAACCTGGGCATCTCCAGGAACTACCGAGCGGTGTGGCAGGCCTGCCGCGGAAAATACATCAGCTGGCTGGATGGGGACGATTTTTGGCGGACGCCACAAAAATTGCAAAAGCAGGTGGCCTTGATGGAAGCCAACCCGCACTATTCCATGTGTGGAACCAAGACCCAATTCGTTACCACTTTAAGTGAAAGTGTCGAAAAAGATGCCGGAGTGTTGGAACCGGCCGTGCTCAAGCCGGAATATGATCTGGCTGATCTCCTGACGGGCTACCCCATGCATACCTCCAGCATGCTGGCGCGGCGGGAATTGGTGACACTTCCGGATTGGCTCAATCATGCCGGGATGCTTTGGGACGCGTGTGTGTTTGCACTTTATGCGGAGAAAGGTTTGGTGGGTTATTTAGGCGAAGTCATGTCTTCCTGGCGGATCCATGCAGGAGGCATGTGGACCACCAAGTCGGCCGCAAATCAACTACAGTGCAATCAAAAAGCGATTGATCTTTTGGACGCTCATTTCGGCGGCCGCTATCACCGGTTATTGAGGTCGCGGGAATACCAAGTCTGGTGGACATCGCTCCGCAGCCTCGCAAAGCACGGAAAATATCGGGAGGCAAGACGGTTATACTGGGAATCTGCCTCGCGTTTGGTGCGGTTAATGCCATTAAAAGTGTTGGGCTTGGGTTGGGCCGCCTATGGAGGATACTGGTGTATCAACCATTGGAACCAACTCACGATATCATTAGCTATTCGGACCCGATTGAGGCGGTTGATCGGGCGCGTCAGGCTGGCGGCGTAGATTCGTTACTAGATGGCACATACGCTAAAGGAGATTATCGTGTTCCGTAACTAGCTATGATCAGTCTTCGGCAATCGGTGGTTTCAATCTTACCTGGCCCAGTGCATTCCGCACTGAGGCCGTGGTGGCGGCGGTTTTTCCGTTTTAAGCGGCGAGCCCGTGAATGGTGGATACCTTTCATCATCTGGGTCGTGTGGCTGGTTTTCCAATGCATTCGGCGTCGAAAGAGAGCCGTTATCGTTTGCCGGTTTGGCGGGATAGGAGACGTACTTTGCACATTACCGATGTGCGATGAGGTTCGTCATCGGCACCCTGGGAAGCTGCTTGTTTTTGTCACGGCAGCGATTTCGCGGGATGTCGTTATACTTTCTCGGTCGGCGGATTTGGTATATGCGAATAGCTCGTGGGTTCACCCGTTGACCATGCCAACGAGCGTCAAACTTTTTGGTCTAGTGGACGCAATTTACAATCCTGATACGACCAGCGATGTGACTGGCAACGGAGTGCCGTGTCATCTGATAGTGGATCTCGCTGCCTCTTGTGGATTTACACTTACAGCGCGCCAACCCAGGCTTTATCCATCATCCGACCTGATCAAAAAAACCCGCATTGCATACGGATTGAATTATAAAGCGACTGGCAAGCGTCTGCTTATCGGCATCAATCCAGGTGCAAGTTGGCGTGTGAGAGAATGGGAAGCCTCCAAGTGGCAGAAACTGATAAACAAAATTCATTCAGAATACGATGCTGTCATCATACAATTCGGGATTAACACAGGTGATGGATCTTCGGAATATGATAATCTGACAGGCGTGAAATCATTGGCTGGTCGGCTAAACGGTGCGGACATCGTGGCGCTGATTGCCAGTTGTGATTTGGTTATTTCCGTTGACTCAGGCCCAGTGCATGTAGCGGGAACGGTTGGCACACCGGTCATTGGATTGTTTGGAGCAGTCGATCCCGCTTCAAGATTGCCACCGGACTCGCCGGCCCTTGGCTTGTTCAGCGATGTCCCCTGCTTGTTTTGTCACAATAGAGCGCCGATTATCCATTGGCGCGACGGATGTCCCAATGACATTGCGTGTATGAAAAAACTCGATTGTCACGCAGTTTTTGAAGCCGTGAAATCCATGCTGCCGCAGAACAAAAACTCGGAAGTTAAAGAACCGTTCGCGGTATTCGATTGAAACCCTGCAAGCTGTTAGTGCTTTGACTCTACTGCACTGACTAACACTAATAATGACCTTCCACGAAGAGCTTTTGCAAAGTTACCTGCCCGTGTGCGGAACCGGGTTTGGCAAAAAGGAAGATAGCTACGACGAGCGCCTAGCCCAGGCGAGGCTCTTGTCAGAATTGATGCGCAGCCGCGGGGACGATTGTTTCTGGTGGCTTTTAGGGCCAAGGGACTGATGCGGCGCTCTCTCCCTCAGTTTTTAGCTAACGCACCGTTTTGGGAAAAGAAACGCCGTTATCCGGTGACGCTGCTGCATGACGGTTAAACGTCGTGTTCTGCTGGTCAGCATTGTGCCACCACGAAACGACTGTGGTGTGCGCATCGTCATGTACCGGCACTTTATCGAGCGAAGCCCGTTTGAATTGCACGTCGCCAGCAACGCAGATTTTGCTGAGGGGCTTGTGATTAACACACAATTGCGCCTGCCATATCTTGTTCATCGTTTGAGAAAGAGCCGATTCGGTCCGCGATTGTCCGCGTGGATCACCGACTATGAAAATTTTATCTGGCCGCTGACAGCTAATGACGCGCTAGAGGAATCTGTGCAACGATTTCAACCGGACGTGGTTCTTACCCTAGCGGAGTGTGGATTGTGTCACATTGCTCGAAAAACGGCGGAACGACACAGGCTGCCGCTGGCAGGACTCTTTCTCGACTGGTTTCCCGTCATGAAAGGCCATTACGGTCACAAGTCGAGGCAGCGGATTCTGAGCCAACGCTATCATGAGCTTTACGCCGCCTGCGATTTGGCGTTTTGCACCAGCGATGGCATGCAGGAGATGCTCGGGCCGCATCCCAACAGTCACGTGATTTACCCGATGCCCGGCAGACATCGTGTGCCGGAAAAGTCCTGGCCGCCATCTAATGGAAAATTCCGGCTGGCCTATGTCGGGTCGGTGGAAAATTTCTATGGACGCATGCTATACTCGCTTATCGAAAAAATCGAAGCGGAGAGCGGTTTGGAAATCATCGTGGTCGGGCCGAATGCCGACTGGCCAAAGCAACTCCTTGAGCGCGCGCGAGCAAATGGCACCTATCTGGGCTTCAAACCACCGGAAGAAGCTGCTGAGGTGCTGGCCAGTGCCGACGCGCTGCTATCAGTAATGAGCTTCGAGAAAGAGCATGAACTTTTAATGCGCACGAGTTTTACTACGAAATTCCTGGACTACGTCGCGTTCGGGAAACCGGTGATTCTTTGGGGACCGGAGCATTGCACACCGGTTCGTATGGCGCGGAAGCGCGGTGGCGCAGTGGTGGTAAATGAGAACGATCCCGACGCAATCATTGCCGTCTGCCGCCAAATCGCCGGTGACGCTGCGTGGCGTGAACAGCTTTCGCAACAGGCCAGGCAACTACATCAGACGCTGTTCAATCCTGATCGATTGCAGGAAGTATTCGTTCAGAAAATAACCGAGTTGGTCAATGGATGAAATTAACGTAGTCATCGTTTCCTCAGTCCGGCCTGAGAAAAGTACGGCTGCTGCAGTGACACTGCATCGACATCTGGTTAACCAGCGCGGCATTCGACTCCAGGTGCTGCCGGCTGAATATCACGAGATTGTCCACGGATCTTTTCATTCCAAAATTATCCCACGGCTAATGCGAACGTCAGCGCGACGATGGGCAGGTGACATTGATTATCTAATGCACACAACGTTGCCGTTAGAGAAGCGCCTTCCGTCGCCGCCGACTAGCGCACGCACAGTAGTGCTTACAGTTGCGTACCGCAGTGGGTGTTGGGTGGCGCAGCGCTACGCAAGGCGACACGGAGTGCCATTGGTTGTGAGATTCGACGACTGGTGGCCCGACATCGCTGACGTTCACAATCGGGTACGCAAGCAACTGGAGCAGCGCTTTCTTGAGCTTCATCGATGTGCGGATCTCAGCCTGTGCATCAGTGAAGGAATGCTCAAAGCATTGGGCCCGCATCGGAATGCCCGCGTTATATTACCGATTCCGGATGTCGAACCGATCAAGCCGTTAAAATACAAGAATTCGATTGGTGGGTTTCGTGTGGGGTATAGTGGCAACATGTTTGATTACAGCGATATGCTCGCTGATCTAGCTCGGGTAGCAGTCAAACAGACTGACGTCCGGATCGAATTCAGAGGACGCCCGCGCTGGCCGCAAGCGTTAATCGACGAAATGCGGCACCGGCAACTACTGTACGATTTCGAAGGTGGAGCAGGCTTTGACAGCTGGCTGGGTTCGTTTCACGGGTACTTAGTCGTAATGTTTTTTGATGCAGCACAGCGGCGCCGTGCAGAAACATGTTTCGCGACAAAGCTTGTCGATTACTCGCGCGCCGGCCGGCCAGTTGTCATTTGGGCGCCGGAGTCATCTGCGGTGGTGCGGTGGGCGAGAAAAAGTGAAGCTGCACTCTGCGTCACCGACCACGACGCTCGCGCGTTGCTGGCTGCGCTTGTGAACCTAAAACGAGATAGAGCCTTGCAACTGGAACTCGGCACGCGAATGCGGCGCGCATACGAAACAGAATTTTCTCCAGCCGGTTTGCAGCAGCAATTTATGGAAGCATTGAACTCAGTTGTCTAGGACCGTGAAATGGTTGCCGCTGTAATCACCACAATTCAGAAGCCGACACGAGGAGTCGTTAGGCTCGTTCAGAAGCTGGCGGAATACGGAGGATCACTGGTCGTTGCAGGCGACAAACAAGGACCAGCGCATTTCCGAAGCCCGCATTTCGCTGATGGCTGCCAAATGGATTTCCTGACATTGGCTAACCAGCACGCCAGCGAGTTTGACCTTGCCCGGAAATTACCGGTTGGCTCCTACAGTCGTAAAAACATTGCTTACCTTCATGCTATTGCCGCCGGGGCGCAGTTACTTTATGAGACTGACGATGACAACGCGCCACTCGATTCATGGAAGCCTCGCTCTGAGTCTGTGGCCACTGTTCGGTCTATCGACCCGACAAATGGGCGCTGGGTAAATGCATATCGATATTTCAGTAGCGAGCTCATTTGGCCCCGTGGCTTTCCGCTCTCCGAAATTCATTTAGCGGCTCCCGAAACAAAAATGGTTGCGGCGCTGCGTAGCCCGATCCAACAGGGCCTGGCCAACGGTTCGCCAGATGTGGACGCAGTGTGGCGCTTGATCTTTGATCGGGCCTTCGCATTCGTCAATGCCCCGTCGGTTGTGCTGCAAGCGGGAAACTGGTGCCCGTTTAACACGCAGAGCACCTGGTGGTGGCCTGTGGTATATCCATTGTTATACCTTCCAAGCTACTGCTCCTTTCGGACGTGCGACATCTGGAAAAGTTTTATTGCGCAACGATGCCTTTGGGAGCTCGGATACGGAATTACGTTTCATGCGCCCGAAGTATTTCAGGACCGGAATCAACACGATCTTGATCGCGACTTTGCGGACGAAGTGCCGGGCTACACGCGAAACAAAGAAATTGCCGACGTCCTTTCCCGGCTGGAACTGAAGCGCGGTGAAGCGCGAATCGGCGACAATCTTCACCGCTGTTATGAGACGTTAGTTGCTGCCGGAATTTTTCGGTCGCCAGAAGTAGAGCTGGTTGAGCTATGGCTTGAAGACCTCCGCTTGGCGATAGCGACAACAAATAAGGCAAAATGCGCCAAGAGCACATCGGGCAATGGATCCGACGTAGACGTGGATGGCGCTTGCCAATAGCGTTGTACATTACTCGCCGGGCAGTCGTCGACCGCTCATCGCTAAAAGCACAGACTCTATGAAACCAGTTGTTATTGCGTTGGCCAGCGACGAGCGCTATTTCCCCGGTCTTTATTGCGCGGTAGCAAGTGCGTTGTGCTACATCGAGCCAGCGAGGGACGTGGATTTGAAGGTGCTCGACGGCGGTATTTCTCAGACCTCAAAGAACACTCTTTCGATTTTGGCCAACCGCATTGGCAAACCCGCTCGTCTGGAATTTGTGACGGTGGATTCATCAGTTTTTGGTAAGGCGACACTTGGACCAGGGCGGTCACATATGGCTTATTGTCGGATACTGTTGTCACACTTGCTGGATGTCCCTCGTTTGATCTATCTCGACTGCGACTTATTGGTGTTCCGCAATCTGTCGGCGCTTTTTGATCTGCAGTTGTCGCATGGCAAACTAGTTGCAGCAGTTCCGGACTCCGAAACGTTGTCTCTCGCGGACGACTCCCGACCGTTGGCAAAGCGGATGAACCTTCCTATGGTAGGCAGTTATTTTAATTCTGGAGTAATGTTGATGAATCTCGATCAACTGCGGAAGCAGCATTTTTTCGAACGCGCTGTCGAATTTCTAAGTACGTGGAGAGCGGATTATCGATTTCACGACCAATCCGCCATCAACTTTCTTCTGCACGGGCACATCGAGGAATTACCCGAATACTGGAACCGCCCGTCCTGGCGCTTTGATGTGCAGCCAAACAACGAACTGGACTGCGTACTTCACTATACCACATCCGCGCCGTGGCTCGGTGGAACAGGCGGTCCGGGTCAAGTTTTATTTGAGCGATTTGCAGGAGAAGCAGGCTTGCCGGTCAACCGGCAGTCGTCCGACTTTAAGAGATCAGCTCGCCGAAATTTCTGGCGAAATGCGCTCGCGCCGATCCGAGCACTTGCGTTTTCAATCGCGGCATTGCTCTACAGAATTGCGGGAACAAGGGTGAAGTCAGCTGGTTACAACAAAGTCGCGCGTTACTGGTTGCAGTACATTCGCAACACGCCGACTCGGCGGCAGCTCCATCGGCGCCGAAGTGAGGAGATCATCCAAATGAAATTTGACCTTCGCACGTCCCGGCTTGGTTTATGAGGGTCTTACATCTCAACAGTCATTCTTCAGGCGGTAGTCACGAGTACGCGGTGCTTCTTTCGACCGCATTAGCCGAGCAGGGGATTGAAAGCCACGTGCTCTCCAGGGATTCGCAGCTGCAACCCGGCAAATCTTTCTTGGATCGCGTTATTCGAAAAGCGTATGTTTCGTTTTCAACTGAACCGTGGCATGGGACGCGTCGACTTTTCTCACCACCGCGTCCTGAGGAGCTGCAAGGTTTCGATCTGGTGCATCTACACACGGTTGCAGATTGGTTCAATGTTCCTAGTTGGCTGGAGACGCTGCCAACCGGGATAAGTGTGGTCATTACTTTACACGATATGTGGCATCTCACTGGCGGCTGTTTTCTTTATCGCGGGTGCGATCGTTTCACTGAGACCTGCGCGCCATGTCCGATCTTGAAGTCGCCTTTCAATCGCGTTTTTGCAAAAGACGAGCAGCACCGAAAATTGCAGGCCTATAAAAGCCTACGCGTTCAATTTGTGGCCAACAGTCAATGGTTGGCGAATCTGGCTGATCGTAGCGCGATCGTAAGAGCCTGCGGCTGCGCTCGAGTCATTCCTCCTGGAATCGATACGGATGTTTTCGGGCCACGGAACAAGGCGCAATGCCGTGCGGAGCTTGGCATCCCGCAGGATGCCTTTTTAATTGCAGCCGGAGCCGCTTCGCTGACGGATAGTAACAAGAATATTTCCTGGTTATTGCAGCAACTTTCGGAATTGCCCGAACTCGACGATGTACTGGTCATCCTCGTCGGCAAAGGGGCTCTCGAGGTTCCAACCGGTCTTGATGTCCGCCTAACGGGTGACCTTGCGAATCGCATCAAGCGTGCCACGCTTTACAACGCCGCAGACGTTTTTGTTAGTGCGTCATTAATGGAAACGTACGGCCTAACACTGATTGAGGCGATGAGTTGCGGCGTTCCAGTGGTGGCGTTTCGCACCGGCGGCGTTCCCGAAGCAGTTCCGGAGCAAGGAGGAATTTTATGTGAACTGCTCGACGCCGATGCGTTCAAAACCGCCATTCAAAAATTGCGCCATGGCCTAGAGCTTCGAAATGAGCTTGGGAATGCAGGCAGCAAGCTTGTTGCCGCTCGAAATGCGAAGAGTCGATTTGCTGCAGCGTTCGCTCGCGTATACGAGGCCATCCTTCATACCAGGCAAAGCCGTCTCGTTCAGCAATCAGTCTTAGTGCCGTGAAAGTGCAGGCGCCATTTGGTTTTGTCACTGGCTGCCATGCTGGGGACAAGTTTATGGTCCAGGCAACGCTGGCCAGCATGAGGCATTACTGCCCTGACATTCCAATCTGTCTAACCGTTGATGGCGAGTTCGATGTCTCGGATTTGGAGAAGGACTACCACCCCATCGTTTTGCGAGTCGCCGATTTGCCATCTGTAAGGATGCGAAAACTAATCGCAGGAAGTTTCCACGCTAAACATGCAGTCATGTGGGATGGACCATTTGAATTTTATGTCTGGATTGATTCGGACGCGATTATTTGGGGCGATTTTACGTCACAAATTCGAAGCGACCTCGATTTTCAGATTTTCTGGAGCGAGATTTCCGTTCCGGCACATGCCACCGAAATTCCGTCTTGGCTGCCGCACTTTTATTTCGATCCGGGGAAGCTGCGTCGATTCGATCCGGATTTTGAGTGGCGAGGAAAGGCTTACTTCTCCGGGGGCGTTTTTGCCGCGCGACGCAATGCCATTTTGTTCGAGCATTACCAGGAGATCGAGACTTTATCCCGCCGGGAACATGGACTGTTTGCCTGGGGCGACATGGGAATGTTAAATTATCTCGTCTATGCCGAAGCACAGCGCGGGAGAATGAAAATCGCCATGACTGACCTGCAGCATATTCCGGAGCATCACGGCGCGCTAGAATTCGAAAGCGACTGTGCAGATGCAGGTTGGCATTTCCCCAAGACAATCGGACGCCCACGGCTCGCACACTTTTGCGGGCGCAAACCATTCCTATTCGATCGAAAGGCTTACTCGCGTCCTTTTACCATTGCCCGGTTGGAACATCACCGGCAGTATCACGGTGAGCTGGGTGCGTGGCTGGCGGTCTTAACCGAAGAGCGACAAATTTTGTCCAGCAAACTTCACCGCCGGTTGCAACGCGCCTTTGTTGGATGAGCGGGAGACCACGAGTGGCGTTTGTGATTCCAATCGCATCACCTCAGATGGTAAACGACTGGCATCTGGCCTCCGTCTGTTTCAAGCAGACACTGTTATCGATATTTAACTCAACTAACCGTAACTATTGCGTGGTGGCAGCTGGTCACGAGCCTCCGGACCTTCAACTGCCGCGAGATTCACGATTCAAATTCTTATCGCTCGATCACCCTTTGCCACGTGAAGAAAATTCGCCTTGGATCGCGAAAGTTAAGGACAAGATGATTAAGCTGGAAGCGGCTTGGATCTATGCAAAATCGAAGTGGAACCCTCAATACGTGATGAAGGTTGATTGGGATGATTTGCTCAGTTCAAGCTTGGTCGGTTGGCTGAATACCGCAAAGGGAGCGGCCGGTTATCGTATGAAAGATGGTTGGGTATGGAACTCCGGATCGCGCCATCTCATAACGTATTCTGAAACATTCGATTTAGTCTGTGGCACCTGTTTGATTATTAGAAGTGATCTTGCAGATAAAAAAGGCCCGTTTCTGAATAGCATGGACGGAATCGAACTCGACGAAATGAGTAAACGGATTGAAGCCACCGACAACCGATCTCTTGTTCCGGGGGCGGGCACAGGATCACTCCTTTTAAACGATAGTCACGGGCGCGCGGAGGCGCAATTTAGATACTTAGGTCATCAGCTTGGCATAGTCCCATTCAGAGCTGCTGTTTATCGGCTCCGAAATCCACAGAATGTAATAAGCCAAAGAGGCTATCATAGGCACTCCGTCCGCTGGTTGCTTGGGAAGATTCGGCGAACAAGGCTCATCACGCAAAGCTTGAGACGAGAATTCATGCTCTTTTGACCCATTGATGTCGTGCGCCTTGATGTTGTTTCTCAAAAATGCGGACGCTGGCGGCATGATTTTGATGGCTTGATTGTCCATGAGTGTTTCTGTGATGATCGCCACCAAGGGACGTACCATGGACTTGGGGCGGACCTGCCGCGTTTTGCAGCAACTAAATCCGCGGCCGCTGGAGGTGCTCATCACATTCGACGGTTGCATAAATGGCGACACGGTCGAAGCGGTGAAAGCGGAGTTGTCCGACGCCTGGATCTTCGCAAATCCAACTAGCCTCGGGTCGGTCGTGTCGCGCGATCGAATGATGCGAGAGGCGCGAGGCGATTTGGTGCTGGCTTTGGATGACGACAGTTATCCCGAGCAACTGGACTGCATCGCCCGCTTCAATCTGATCTTTGAACAGCGGCCCAAGCTCGCGGTGCTCCATTTTCCGCAGCGCACAGATGAGTATCCCGAAACACTCACGCAAACAAATTTCGATTCGGAACATTTGACGCGTTCGTTTGCTAACTCTGGGGCGGTGCTGCGCCGAGCCACTTATCTCCAACTGCCCGGATTTCAGTCGCGGTTCCTCCACATCTACCAACTGAGCTATACCCCCATTTACCTGTTAAAATGTACCCAAATAAATCCGATAAAATTTCGTTGTACATCGCATACCACAATGTGGTAGAAGGATTAGCTCGCTTACATATCACGGCCGTATGAAATCGTCGATTTCCATTTTCTCCCTTCTCGTCGCCGGCATGTGGATTGCGGTTGTTGCGGCAAACGCGCAGGTCAATGTTACGCAGGAGCACAACAATCTTTCTCGCAATGGCGTTTACATCGATGCAGGCTTTACGCCTGCCGCTGCTGCTGCTCTGACGCGTGACCTGAATTTTGATGGCACGATTTCCGGGAACGTGTACGCCCAACCGCTCTACGTCGAGGGCGGCCCCAGAGGGCCGATGATCATTGCCGTAACCGAATCGAACAACGTTTATGCGCTCAACGCCACAACTGGCACCGTGATTTGGCAGCGCACCGACATCGGGCCATCTGTCACTACGGGTCTTCTATGCGGAAACATTAATCCCGTCGGCATTACCGGGACGCCCGTCGTGGATCTCGCGTCCCGGCGACTCTTCTTCGACGCGTTGATCAATGGTCCAACCATAAAGCATTTCATCTATTCCCTCAGCGTGGACACTGGCGCCACCACCCCGGGCTGGCCGGTAGACGTGAATGCCACTGCGACATATAACGGCATCACCTTTACTTCGCTGGTGCAGGAAGAACGAGGGGGACTGGCTCTCGTGAACGGGATTGCGTACGTGGCTTACTCTGGATACGCTGGGGACTGCGGCCTGTATCACGGCTGGGTCGTTGGCGTGGACATCAACAATCCTTCAAGCGTCCGAGCTTGGGCCACCACAGCTATCGGTGGCGGAATTTGGGGACACGGCGGTGTAGCCAGTGACGGTACTAACATGTTCGTCGTTACCGGCAACACCTTTAACACAGGAGGTAACTGGATGGGAGGCGAAGGGATTATCCGGTTGCAAGCCGGACCAGTCTGGAGTGGCCAGCCTACCGACTACTGGGTGCCTACGAATTGGTTGAATCTCGATAATAACGACAGCGATCTGGGCGGTATCAGCGCAACGGTGATCGATGTGCCCGGTGCCACGCCTTCCCAGCTTGTGCTTGCCCTCGGTAAAGATGGCAATGGCTATTTGGTTAACCGGAATAATCTCGGCGGCATCACTGTGCCGGTGGCGCAAGCGAATCTCATGGCTTCCGGGAACAGAGGTACGTCGGCCGTCACCTACCGTACCAACCAGGGAACATATTTTGCTTTTCATATTGAGTTCACCACGAATGCCGCCTATAGAGTCACCGCTACAAATCCCCCTACGATCGTGTTTGCCTGGAGCGTAAGTCAGAGCGGCCGCGGCTCACCGTGGGTAACAACGACTGATGGCACAAATAATTTTATTGTGTGGGTGGTCGGCACAGGCACGCAGGGTGACCAGCGTTTGCGCGGCTACAACGCAGATACCGGAGCGGTGATTTACGCAGGCGGCGGTGCCAACGAATTGATGAGCGGCACGCGCCAGTGGAACACGGGCATTGTCGCTCGCGGTCGGATTTACTTCGCCGCCGATAACAAAGTGTATGCTTTTAAGCTCCCGACCGGAACGCCAACGCCGACACCTACTTCGACGCCCACATCGACTCCGACGCCTACGCCAACGCGTTCACCTACACCAACACCAACGGTTACGCCTACGCCAACGCTAACGCCAACTCCAACGCCTCCAGCGCCTATTATGATTAATTGCGGTGGGCCAACGTACCTGGACAACGCAGGCCGAC
>Ga0193747_1000117_pt1 | contig 38022 bp, 34 predicted proteins | sample L1m2metaG_FD_143048 | JGI IMG/M metagenome (GOLD analysis project Ga0193747, IMG submission 143048) | Soil microbial communities from a riparian zone of the East river system, Colorado, United States - L1m2 | ecosystem: Environmental > Terrestrial > Soil > Riparian zone | place: USA: East River... | reverse complement strand
CGAGCATTATCAAGCTTTTTTAACTTGGTCTGAGAGATCATGAAAAACTCAGAGCCAGGATTCGTCCAAAATCAGCGAAATCATTGAGAAAACAGAACTTCGATTTATGCACACTCTTCAATTATATACTTGAAGAAGCTAAGCGCCGTGGCTACAGCCGGTTAAGTTTAGAAACGGGATCAATGGAAGCTTTCGAGCCTGCTCGTAAGCTATACGCTAATTTCGGCTTTACATATTGCGAACCGTTTGCGGATTATGTTGAAGATCCGTATAGCGTATTTATGACAAGAGAGCTTTGAGTTTTCTGTTTTGCCCAACAACTCATCGGACCGTATCGTGCTCAGCTTGGATGTCATTAGCAAGATTACGATGCTTCTCAAATACTTCTCGCCCGGTTAATTCGGGCGTTAGGCAGCTTTGTTGTATAGTAGGAGAGATGAAGGTTCGGGGCATTGGATGTTCTATTCTAACTAATAGGGGGATGAATACATGAATCGTCTGTTTTTGGTGTGCGCGCTCTTCGGACTGTGCGCTGTCGGATGCAGCAAGTCATCAGATACTGTCACGGAAAGCATCAACAAGTCAGCAGCCACAGCTTCACCGTCAGCTACCTCCTCGCCAACCGTACAACCTACCAGGCGTACTGATGTAAGCAACGCAAACACGGACACAGGCGCTCAAGGGGACGTTACCGGAGCCTATTTTCCAACCGGTACTTTGCTCCCTGATTTTTCCGAAATCGAGCATCTCAGCCTTGCTACTATAGATGACCAGGGCAACCCTGCTCCCTTGAATGGTTTCATACGACCAAAGCGCAGGTCGGCCCAGGATTATAAACTTGTGAACCCGAAACTAACCGGCAAGAATCTCACCTTTTCAACCACGACCGTGAACGGAGTCAGCTACAGCTTTACGGGAGCTTTCCAGAGGCTGGCTGACTTCTCTGTGAACCCGCCGCCATCAGATGAGGTGATATTAAAGGGCAAACTAACGAAGTTGCTTAACGGGAATATGGTTATTGAGGCGGATGTGAACTTTACATATTCCGCGGGCAGTTAATCTTCGGCCAGCAGCAGAGCCTGACAACTCATTCAGCACTTAAATCAGCGAATGGTTGATAGGCTCAACACAGTCTGGCCTTTCATTCGTCACAGATAGGCTCATTTTAGCCAAAAAGAAATGCCGCGACGATCAATCGCGGCATTTTCAGGTCAGTTAGATGTTTTTCTGCTTGTATCTGACTCAGGGTCGGCCCAAGATGCTCCCTAGAATGGTGCCGATGCCGCTACCCGTATTGCCCCTTCTGTAGCCACCGTTGTTGTAACCACCATACTGGCGAAAGCCTGCGTCATAGCCCTGCACGAAGCCATCACGGAAAGCTTGCGAAGAGGCATCCCTGTAATAGTGTGAGCGCTGCGGACTATAACTCTGTCCACGTTGCGCATCGCTTGCGCCAGTGTTCACACCAGCCTGGTATCCCTGATTCATCGCAACCTGGTAGCTGTTATTGTAGCCGCCATTATTACCGTAACCACCGTTGTTGCCGTAACCGCCATTACGACCGTAAGGATCATCGTGGCGTGCGCGATTCTGACCTCTATCCTGATTGCGGACTTGGTTGCGCCGCCAATCCTGATTCTGAGTCTGAGTCTGATTGTTACGATCATGGCGCTGCCATTGACCGTCATTTCGATACTGCGCCTGAGCAGTCATGCTCGACATGATTCCGATTCCAAGCACTAAAGAGATAGCTAAGATAGCTCCTCCGATTTTGCCTTTTAAGTTAATTGTGTTCATCTTTCATCCCCCTCGATAATAGATATGGCAAGCTGTAGGCCATTGGATTTGTAATACGATATTTGTTTGTTTACAGGCAATTACATTTATACCAAGATAATGCCTTGTACCATTTAGTGCAGAGATGGCGCATATCAGCCTCCAGCTTTGATTTGTAGCGCTGGGGCTTGGCAACATGGACATTCAAGCATGCAGAACTTTATATCGCATTGATTCCGGTTTCATCACTCCCTCTTTAATCCGTGAATTTAACGGCAGGGTTGAGACTAAAATTTTCGTGCGCCGCTTCTTTCGCATCCGTTTGAGCCAGAGCCGCGCTTGTCAGCAGCACCAGCGCAAGCCAGACAAGATCGGCAAGAAGCAGATGTGTTAACTGGAGCCAGATGGGAGCGAGAAGCGCTACGTTCAAAAACCCTGCAACGATTTGAAGTATGACGAGCGCGGCCAGAACGAAAGTCCAGCGTTTTACCCAATTGGTCGGGCGCAGAAAGCTGGCGGCTACGGCTATGAAGATTGCCAGGCTTCCCACAATGAATGCTAGAGCCGGGTGCAGAAATCTCAGACGAATGAAGATATGCGCCGTCGTAGAAAAATCCTGCCTGAGTCCTTCGCTCAAGGAGTTGACGGGGAAGAGCGTGTCGCCTAGAGCAGTTATCGCGCCGCTCACTGCAAGGATTAAAGCTCCCAGCAATGCAAGCGATAGCAGAGGCAGCAAGCTTCCCTGCCCTTTCAATCGCGGCTGCTCGCCGCCAGAAGCCCACCATGCTGTGAGCGCTAGAGATGCAAGCAGTAGAAACGTGTTGACCAGATGAACCGACATGAACATCGCGCGCGCGACCGAAGCGTTTTGCGCAACAAGCTCGAAGAGCACAAGCCCTGCGCCAATCAGAGCTTCGCTTAGAATGAAGAAGAGAGAGAGAGCAGCCCCTTTCCGCACCAGATGTTTTTTAGGGAAAACCCGGAACGCCCATATAAAAAGAGAGATGATTGCTGTGAGCGCAAGGCCGCTCATCAGGCGATGCGTCAGCTCTATCAGAGTCTGGATTTGCGGCGCTTTAGGAATAACTTCTCCGTTGCAGAGCGGCCAGTGGCTGCCGCACCCAGCGCCTGAACCGGAGGCTCGCACGTATGCGCCCCACAAAATCACCGCGAGGTTGTAGGCCACGACAGCCCACGCAAAATTTGCGAACCTGTTAAGCTTCATCGGACGTTTCAGAAGAGGGTGTTTTCAAAATAGCGTGACTGATGCTGGTAGATATAGCAGAATCTTTATCATTCGTGAAATTTGCAGGCGCAGGAACAAGTCCTCTGTCCCTTACAGTGCGCATTAAACTAACGGGATGCTGTTTTAGCTCAAGATGGAAGTTGATGTAGGTAGTAAAGAGTTAACAATTAATCATCAGCCAAGTTCTGACGAAGCCCACGGAGCGCAAGCCTACCTGTCAATGTTGTGGGGCGCGCCGTAAACTGATTTGATGAATCACTTCGGTTTATAAGCCGTTTGAGTAAAAATCCTCGCCGCAAGCAGCGAGGCATTTAAGCGGAGTCGCTGCGCGACGTAGTTTGAATTTGTTTTCTGACTCGGACTCATTCATCCCCACCGCAAGCAGTGAGGCATTCTGAGTCCCTTCGTAAAATTTATGAGAGGAAGTTTGGAACAGAGAAAAGCTCTATCACATCTTGAGAATCCGCAGACGCTCTTTCGGCTTCCGTTTCTGTGCCAGTGCCGTCCGACTGCTTTTGATCCTGAGAATTTCCAGCGCCTGCCTGCGTAAGTAAGGAGACTATCTCGGCAAACCCGCGTTTTTCGGCAATTGCCAGCGCTGTCTCGCCGTCCCAGTTCTTCAAGTTCAAGTCTGCTCCGCTGTTGATAAGAAGCTTGAGAGATTGCGAATTGTTCTCGCTGGCCGCCTGCATCAAGACTGTCCATCCATCTTGGTTCTGCGCGTTCACGTCTGCGCCGCCCTCTATTAAAAGACGCATCTCGTCGGCAACATTCATTGATGTAGCAAGCCATAGAGCGGTCTGCCCGCTGCCATTCTTTGAATTAACTTCTGCGCGAGCGTTCAGCAATATTTGAAGTATCGACGGGTGTCCTTTGACGGTCGCAATCATCAATGGAGTCCAGCCATCGGAGGTTTTTACGTTCACGTCCGCGCTCTGCTCTATGCATTCTTTTACGAATCCCGCGTCGCCGTCGCGTGCAGATTGCAACAACCCCGCGTTCGCCAGAAGTCGAATGATGTTCGTTTTGCGCTCGCGCGCGGCCACCTTCAGCGCGTGAAAGCCAGCCTGATTCTTAGTCTTCACGCTCGCCCCACGGCTCAGAAGCGCCAGCACCGCCTCGACGGAGTTCGACGTGGCCGAATAATAGAGTGCTGTGTTGCCGAAAACATCCTGCGCGTTAATGTCCGTCTCGGTTTCAAGCAGTTTGAGAAGAAGATTCGCGTCGCCTTTCGCTGCGGCCTTCATCAAATCGGTTATCTTTTTACTGGCCTTCAATTCCGGTATCTCTCTTTCAAAACAACTGCTTGAACTTATCGCCGGGCTTCCTACGGCTTTCACGTCTAACTGCGTTCAATTTACTGGCCGCTAGTGCACAGGTTGATTGCTCCTTGAAACCAGAGGCCGGGCGCGAGGCACGCAGGCGAGACGCTTTGCACAGAGCGAAGAGTATTGCCGTACAGAGGGAATGTCAACATCCTGCGCGCGCGAAAGATTTGGATTGAAGCGAAACCCGTAGATCATTCAAAGCAGAGGATGTCCACTCAACCCCTTTGCGAGCCTATAGTTTTCTCTTTGCGCCTTTGCGTGAACCTACAACCCTCGGCAAACTCGACTTTCATGTAAATTGAGGGTTCACGCTCTCTGGCGCAAAGAGAAGAGCAAAGTCCGCAAAGAAGTCTCGCTATCGGCTCTTGATTTCCCTTCATTATAATCGCTCTCGTTCACCGAAAGCACTGGCGATGTGCTACCCTTCGACGTAAATTCTTTCAGAAGGTTGCGCTGACTTTGCGAATCACATTTCTGGGAACAAGCTCTGGCGTGCCCACAAGGTCGCGCAATGTCTCAAGCCTCGCGCTGAATCTCCCGCAACGCGGCGAAGTCTGGCTGTTCGATTGCGGCGAAGGGACTCAGCACCAGATCATACGCAGCGACATCAGCATCAGCCGCATCACGCGCATCTTCATCACGCACCTGCACGGCGATCATCTTTTTGGACTGATGGGACTGCTCGCCACACGCGGCATGGCCGGGGCAAATCTTCCCGTTGACGTTTATGCCCCGCCGGAAATCGAAGACTATTTTATGGCCGCATCCAGGTACACACGGACGCAGTTCTCTTATCCTGTCCAGATTCATACTGTGAAGCAGGGAGTAATCTTTGAAGACGAAGATTTCGTTGTGGATTGTATGCCGCTGAAACACAGGATAACGGCGTTCGGCTATCGCGTCACGGAGAGGGATCGCCCCGGCCATTTTTTTCCAGAAAGAGCGGCAGCGCTAGGCATACCGGCAGGCCCTCTGTACGGTCGGCTAAAGCGCGGCGAGACAATTCGTCTGGAAGACGGGCGCGAAGTTAGCGGCGCAGAACTGTGCGGCCCAGCGCAGCCTGGGCGAAGGCTTGTATACTGCACGGACACGATTTACTGTGAAAACTCTATCAAGCTTGCGGAGGATGCAGACCTGCTCATACACGAAGCTACCTTCTCGGAACGCGACGAGGATTTAGCCTATCGGGGAATGCATTCGACAACGACGATGGCTGCAAAGGTCGCATCTGCTTCCGATGCGAAGCGCCTGATTATCACTCACTTCAGCCCGCGCTACGCGACGGAAGCAAGTATCACTCCCGCTGACCTTATTCAAGAGGCACGCGCCATATTCCCTGAAACTGAGATGGCCCATGATTTCCTGACTGTCGATATTACGCAACGCAATCCGCCCGACTGAAACTCAACTCAAAAGACTAGAAAGCTTTTTAATCAAGATTCGTCATCGCTACGACTATCCCAGCAACTGCGGCCCGTCGTATAGGATACGCCAACCGTTTTTCAGACTGAGGCTGATAACTTTAACGAACTCGTGCGCGACTAGCCAGGGTTCGTAAGTTTTCACCATCGGCTGCTCGCGTCTGGGATCAAGCGTCGTTATCCTGGCACCGTCTTCAGTCTTCACCATGCTGATTAATGCCAGCAAATCATTCTTCGCAAGTATCGCAAGTCTTAGCTCCATAAGAATCACGCATTCTACTTTCGCTTGCTGCTAAAGGTCTAATCGAATTCAACTTAAGATGGCTGTTCAATCTGAAAAATAGCAGAAAAATATTGACCTTAACTCTCTAACTGACCAGCTACTTATACCAGATTACAATAAAGGCGGGTGAGAGAAGGGATGAGGGATGAGGGCGAAGGGATGAATAAGAATGTAGTGAACAGGTCAACATGCAATTGACTTAACCCATTTCATCCCTCATCCCTCATCCCTTTCTGTATTAGCTTAATCCCCATTTGAATCCAGCACCCTTTCACACCATATCGTGCAAAATACATCACCTGCTCGCGCACTTCGTTGAGGAGACGTGCGGCTACAGGATACGAAAGGGCACAGCACTTCCGGCCTTAACTGATAAAATATCAAGAGTTAGAAATTTTGCCAGTATGAGGCAGCAAAGTGGCACACCCGTTGCTGAGTCTGTTGCGGGTTCGTTAAGCTGTTATCATGCTACTAAGCCTTACGAATCTAAACTTGGAGATAAAGAGATGATCAAAGCTAAACGCAATCTGGCGCAACGAGTCTTCGGCTTCTTTATTCTTTTAGCTCTTATAACCGGCAGCGTCTTCCCAGCATTTTCTCAGACCCGTCGCGCGCCCCGTCTCAGACGCCACACGCGCACGGTGCGAACTGCTCCGCAACACAATTACTACACGGTCGCGGCTAACACTAAGCTGCGCGTACGCATGAACGAAACCATAAGCTCCGAGAGCGCTCGTGTTGGAGACAGATTCACGACGACAGTGGTTGATCCTGTTTACGCGGGCGGCATCGAAGTCATTCCTGCGGGCAGCATCATCGAAGGTCGAGTGACGAGCGTGAAGCGCGCTTCGCGTCCCAGCAAGGCAGGAACCATTGCTGTGCATTTCATAGAGCTTAGATTACCAAGCGGCATGGCGCGTGCGATCAACGCAGACCTGACCGATCTGTCGAACGACACGGCCAACTATGACGAAGAAGGCCGTGTGACGGGTCGCTCAGCGACAAAGCGCAACGTTGTGTTCATAGGCGGCGGCGCAGCGACGGGCGCGCTCATCGGAGCGATTGCCGGTGGCGGTCGCGGAGCGGGAGTTGGAGCAGGCGTTGGAGCAGGATTGGGCGTAGCAGGCGCGTTGCTCTCTAAAGGACACGAAGCGGTCGTTAAGCGCGACACTGAATTCGGCGTGGCGCTCAACCAGAGCATCTCGCTGCCTGCGGCAAATGTCCGCTAACGATTTGAAGAGATCGGCAACTCATTCGGGGTTGTCGGTGCGGAGGAAGCCCGTTAGCGAAGGGGAGAGCGCGAGCGGGCTTCCAACAAAATCTAAAAGCTTGGTCGCCCCTGCAATTGCGTAAGTGAGCGACCATATTGAGAGGCCCGATTAGCGAAGGGGAGAGCGCGAATCGGGCCTCTCAAATTTTCTGAGACCACAGGTCAGTATCATCTGCTAAAGCCGGGCCGAGTGTCGTGTGATTTGTAACTCGCCTGCTAACTGAGCGCCTGCCCGCCACTGCAAGCTCTACTGGCTCGGCTCTTAACCGCACGTTAACAGCAAGCTATTTGATACCAACTTCACTCTGCCGCTCCACTGCCTTTCGCTCAAACTCCGTGTGCTTGAAGAGCACACGGCCTGCGACAATTGTGGCGACCGCAGCGCCGCGCAGCGTCCAACCGTCGAAAGGCGTGTTGCGGCTTTTAGATTTCGAGCGGCTTACGTCAAAAGTCCATCGCAAATCAGGGTCCAGGATTGTAACGTCACCCCATGCGCCGGTGCGAAGCGTACCTCTATCTTCCAGTTTGAAGATTCTAGCGGGGTTTACGCTAAACAGTTCTACAAGACGTTCCAGGCTGATGACGCCTTCATGCACGAGACGGTCAAATGCCAGGCCGACCGCTGTCTCAAGGCCGATTATTCCGAATGGCGCGCGGTCGAATTCCAGTGCCTTTTCGTCTGCATGATGAGGGGCGTGATCTGTGGCGATTGAATCAACTACTCCTTCTCGCAAACCCTCTATAACGGCCTCTACATGGTGCGTGCTTCGCAGAGGCGGGTTCATCTTCATATTCGTGTCGTAACCTTCTACCGAATCATCCGTGAGCGCCCAGTGATGAGGCGCTGCTTCGCACGACACATTCAATCTCTTCTCTTTCGCCACTCGCACAGCCTCAATCGCGCCTCTGGTAGAAACGTGAGCGAGATGAACGCGAGCGCCCGTCAATTCGGCAAGCGCGCAATCGCGCACCGCGTCCATCTCTTCAGCAGCCGCAGGAATTCCCCGCAAGCCTAAGATAAGCGACCAGCGCCCCTCGTGCATCGCTCCACCCGCTGCCAGCGAACGGTCTTCACAATGGTCAACAACAGCGAGGTCGAACCCCGTAGCATATTCCATAGCGCGGCGCATCATCCCGGCAGAAGGCACAGGTCTTCCGTCGTCCGTGACGGCGACGATGCCTGCGCGCTTCATCTCGCCCATTTCAGACAATTCCGTGCCCGCTGAATTCTTAGTTATCGCACCGACGGGAAAGACGTTCGCAAGGCGCGCGCGTTCGGCCTCTTCAATGATGAATCGCGTGACGGCAGGGTTATCGTTAACGGGGTCTGTGTTCGGCATTGCGCAGATGCTCGTGAAGCCACCGGCAAGGGCGGCGGCAGCGCCGCTGGCAATCGTCTCTTTGTACTCCTGGCCGGGTTCGCGCAGGTGAACGTGCATATCAATGAAGCCGGGCGCAACTACAAGCCCTGTTGCGTCCAGAACCTCTGCGCCCTCTGGAACATTTTCGCTGCGATCAAGAAGGCCGGCGACGCGACCGTCCTCGATCAAAAGATTCTTCCCGGCGTTCACCCCCTGCGTGGGGTCAATCAAATAGCCGTTCGCTATCAACAGCTTCATCTTTCTTTCCTCTACTCGAAGCTCTCTTCGAGAAGTTATCGTCAACTCTCGCCTGACTTCCAGCGCCACCGACTAAGAGGTAAAGCACAGCCATGCGTACTGCCAGACCGTTTGCGACTTGATCCAGAATGAGCGAGCGCGAGCTATCTGCAACGTCCGAGGCGATTTCTATCCCGCGATTCATTGGCCCCGGATGCATGACGATGGCATCAGGTTTGGCGCGCTCAAGTCTCGATAGATTCAATCCGTAATGCACAGCATACTCACGCATAGAAGGGAAGAACGCGGCGTCCTGCCGCTCGCGCTGTATTCGCAGGATCATCACAACGTCCGCGCCGTCGAGCGCATCTTCAATACGGGACTCGACTCGCAAGCGTTCGTCAACCAATTCAGCAAACTCGTGCGGGACTAATGTTCCCGGCCCTGCAACTCTCACGTTAGCGCCAAGCTTTGTCAGCAGGAATATGTTCGAGCGAGCCACACGCGAATGAAGAATATCGCCAATGATTGCGACATCCAACCCTTCGATCTTTCCCTTCTGCTCGCGTATTGTCATCGCGTCCAGAAGCGCCTGCGTAGGATGCTCGTGCGAGCCGTCGCCTGCGTTAATGATGCCAGCGTCGCAGATACGCGCCAGTTGATGCGCTGCGCCAGCCGACGAGTGGCGTATGACAATGCAATCTGGAGCCATCGCTTCGAGATTACGCGCGGTGTCCAGCAGAGTTTCGCCTTTGGTCACGCTGGAAGTAGAGGCGCTGATGTTGATTGCATCTGCGGAGAGTCGCTTGGCGGCTATTTCAAACGAAGTGCGAGTTCGGGTCGAAGGCTCGAAGAAAAGATTTATGACGGTGCGCCCGCGCAACGTCGGGACTTTCTTTATTTCACGGCGCGAGATGTCGCGGAAAGATTCTGCGGTGTCGAGTATGTGCTTTATATCGCCCGCATCAAGCTCGCGTATTCCAAGCAGGTGTTTTAATCCAAAGATGTTCCTGGTGGTCGCGTTCGATTCGCTCATCGCTTGCGAAAGACTCCGCATTCGAGATTTCAAATTTCAAACCTCGAATGTGAACAATAAAAAAGCGGCCATTGCTGGCCGCCATTTTCAAGAAACTTCAGCTTGTGGCCGCTCGACTATGGCGACCCCTTCCTCGTCGTCGAAATCTGTGAGCAGCACTTTTATAATCTCGCTCTTTTTGGTCGGCACGATTTTGCCTATGTAGTCGGCATGTATGGGAAGTTCGCGGTGCTCTTTTCCGCGATCAACCAGAACCGCCAACTGAACGCGATGAGGCCGACCGAAATCAATCAACTGATCAAGCGCCGCGCGAATGGTGCGCCCCGTGTAAAGCACGTCGTCAATAAGGACTATGTTTCTGCCTTCGATGTTCTGGGGCAATTCCGTGCGATTCACAACAGGATTCGCGCCAACGGTCGAAAGGTCGTCGCGGTAAAGCGTGATGTCCAGCACTCCGACGGGCGGGCGCGTCCCTTCCAGATCAGCAATCTTGTCCGCAAGGCGATGAGCCAGCGGCACGCCGCGACGCTGAATGCCAACGAGCAGTAGATCGCCAGCGCCGTGATTCTCTTCGACTATCTCAGAGGCCAGCCGGGAGAGCGCCCGGTTGATCCGAGCGCCGTCCATGATTCTAGCCTTCTCGATTAAATCCATTGGCGCGGATACTAGCAAGAACAGTGACAAGTGACAAGTGACAGGTGTGATTATTACCATAAGTTGGAACTCCCGCACTTTTGATGATGCAGAACAGCGCTTTTTAGCATCACCCGACCGACGTAGAATCAATGGAGGGCTAATTTGAAGGCAGGCGACGAGACATTGAGCCATTTTTGTCCTAGTCGGGGATCAAGTAATGAAGTCGTTTGGAGGATGTAAGGAGCTTGCGGAAACGGGACAAGACTGAGATGGTCATTGTCGGGGCGGCGATGCGGAAGCCGATGCATCCGGCTTACGGCGTGCTGAAGACGGCTAAGCTGTTTGCTCAGATGCACGGCAAGTTACCTGACTCTCAAAACCGTATCTTCAGAGATAGTAAATATCCAAAATTTCGGAGAAAAGCCGAAATTTCAGAGATGTCTTGAAGACGTCACAGATGCAACAGTTTTTAACTGTACGTCCAATCAACATTTTATGAAACTAGAAGCTTCGATGAGTGCAGGCACAAAATTTGCCCATTTGATTTGTTATGCAGTGCTGGTTATGCATGTGATTGATAAAGCCACGGCTACATTGTCAAGCACAGAAGTGTGGCTAAACCTCAACCGCTCTTTGGACACAGATAGGAATAACTCATGCGAAACTCTACTCTCAGCAACCACTTCTCTCAGACCGCTAGTTCGTTCGATTCAGTAAAAGCACAACGGATCGTGCGCCGAGATTTTCTTCACAGGATTATGATGGCTGGCGTTGGCATTGTCGGCATTACATCCTCAGTGAAGCACGTATTTGCACAGCCGCTTGACAATGCCGATGCGCCGGGCGCTGCATCATCAGTCAAGCACATGCTCGCACACAAGTTTGATGACGCCCATGCGTGGCGAGAAGCATTGTCAGTCTATCCCCTGCTCGCACAGCAATTCGATAATCCGGATGCGTGGCGTCATCAGGTTCAAAATCTCACCTCGACTCTCGACTTTTCACTGGGAAGTGAAATTAACCCGCAGATCATGAACGCCAACCTGGTCGAGAGACCCGACGCTACCGACACACACACCGCATACGCATCCCGTTTACTTTTCAACGGCTGGAATCTCCGAGAGCGCAAGGTCGTCTGTGATAACGCTTACGCCATACAGAAATTTCCCCTCTACGACGTAAGTTGCACATGTGAACAGTATCGCGACTTAAATTACTCTGAAATCGGGAGCTTTATAAGCTCCTACGAGTACAACCGCTTCAAGTGTGTGCTGGTGCCTGCCGGCCCGCGAGAGGGGTTCGACGACGATACCGAATACAGCGATCACGCTAAACAAGATTTCTCAAATACAGTTGCGCGTCGATATGGACGTGATCCAAATAGCTACCATGTCCACTATCACCGGCGCGTTGCCACGCACAATGGGACGAAGAAGCGCAGGGTGTTCCTTGCGACCAACCTGGCGCAAGGAAGGCATGAGGTCTTCATCGGCGATGAAGACATCTAAATCGTTCACTTAATGCCGGGAGAGGAGCACCGATTGAGTGTTCCTCTCCAAATGTTAAAGGACACACAACCTTTCTGTCACATCGAATATAGGTGGTAGCCAAACGCTCACAATCATCGCGCAGCAATTGGTCGACGACTAATACTTACGCCGCCCTCCTATTGTTGATAGGGATCATTAGCGCGGCGGCGACCCTTTATTCTGTCTGGCCTCCGAAAAAGAACCCGCAGGAACCTCCTTCCACAGTTTCAGCCTCGCCGATTTCTAATCCGCCTGCTACGCCTCTGCCTGCTACGCCATCCGTTGACCAGCAAAATATATGCGGTATGTGGCTTTCTGAAACTTCTCATAAGCAATATAACTTTGCCTGTAAAGGCCATGACTCCTTCGAGATATACGAAATCAGCGATCAAGGTCTGACCAAGGTTGGTACCGGAAAAATAATCGATGACGGTAATCTTGAGGCTGATTTCCACGTGCTAAAGAAGAAAAGGTGGGCACATTTGCAACTGAAGCTCTCGCCAGACGGTCAGAAAATGGAAGGCCCATATCATGGCAGTGACTCAGGAGAGCACGGCTGGCTGACGTTTCATAGAGTTTGAAGGCATCCAGCCTGAAACAAATTTGCGACTTAGGGTAGCCCGCACAGTCTCCAAAATAATCAGGGATGTTTAAGAGCAGTTCTCACTCAATAATTTAAGATGGCTGGCGGCAAGTTTACTCTAACAGGTATTGCAAACGCTTATTATTTCCCCCTACTTGCATAGCCTACATCTCGCCATGTATCAGAGGTTACCGGAGCAGGAACGCATGATATCTCTTAAAAAGAGTGGAATACTTCAGCGCGGCACAAGTCTTATCGCCGGAATCACCCTTCTGTGTACGCAACTAATCACGGTGTCGCCGACTGAAGTTCAGACCCAAAGAAGGCATTCCGCGGCATCCACTGAAAGAAGTAATTCGCCCGGGGAAGCTGATATGGTTGACAGTGCCATCGCAGCGATTTGCGCCGAACGGATCAGAGACCCACAAGGAACCATCCCGATAGACATTATGGCGTCGCAGCGTGCCATACCGATTAATAACCATCTTGTCATGGCCGGAAAAGCGCGTGCGCAAAAGTTGCTGCCCTTCGCGAAACGGCTCGTACCCGTAGTTTTGAGCCGCATCGCCGGTGGCAGCCTAGACGCATACAGTCATAACCAAATCGTCGCGCGCATAGCAGCTGTCGATACCATCAAAGTGGAAGTGGAGGAACGCGAGAATTCTGCATGGCGGCCTAGAGATCCGCGTTCTATCATCTTCGGAACTATCTTCTTGACTGGGCTAAGGTCGAACGAGGCGATGATCGCAGTCCTAGCGCATGAGTTGACTCACGCCGCCAGTGGTACAGAACAGATTTTGCAACCATTCTTTACGCAGGTTGGTTCAAGCGTATCGCAGTTGGGGCTGGCATCAATTGGGCCGACCGCTGCCATGGAACTGGCATGCGAGATAGTAGGCATTCAGGTCGCGCTGGAATACATTGACCGAACGTCAGCCGTTGGTATGACCAAGCAGCGTGTTGCGAGAGTTCTTGAAAAAAATTGTGTGAGCACATCTGTAGGAGACAACTCTCATCTTTCGCCGCGCGCAACGATGCGGGTGTTGCTTAGTATGAATACAGAGTTGACTAGGTTTATTGTCGAGCCAGGGGTAAGTAAGCGTCCTAAGAAGCGAAGGCGTTCAATGTAAGCGACTGCTCCGGGACGGAGCTTGTCCTTTCAAAATCTAGAAAGGCAATGGATAGATGGACGATAATTGGACGAAATGATTGCTTCGACTAATACAGCATTGCCGGTTTGTCGTATCCCTTGAGTTTTCAAATCCTGCCGCAGCGCTTTTTTAACTGTAGAGTCCAATCCGAATTGTTATAAAGGGAGCATGAACACCGCTGCCTTGCTCGCTGACCCAACCGCCATCAAACTCACTTACGTTCGCCCTGCCGCCGACTCAATCACTATCGTCGTTAAGACCGCCCTCCCACATAGCCTCTGCCCCCTCTGCGGGAACCACTCAAAGTATGTTCACAGCCGCTATGTGCGTCGAATAGCCGATCTCCCGTGGCAAGGTGTCTCGGTCAAACTTGAACTGCATACCCGCCGCTTCCGATGCGACAATGATCTCTGCCCGCGACGTATCTTTTGTGAACGGCTTCCACAAGTCGTCGCTACTTACGCTTGCAAGACCGTCCGGCTCAATGATGCATTGCGACTCATTGGCTTTCTCATCGGCGGTGAAGCCGGAGCGCGTGCCGCCGTTCGACTCGGCATGGGCGTCAGTCCCGACACGTTAATCCGGCGCGTTCGTCAAACAGTGATGCCTGTGATGCCGACGCCGCGCGTCCTTGGTGTAGATGATTGGGCCAAGCGTAAAGGACAAAGCTACGGGACTATCTTGGTTGATCTGGAACGCCGCTGCCCCGTTGACATTTTACCGGATCGTGAAGCCGAGACGTTGGCTGCATGGCTCAAGGTGCATACAGGCGTCGAGATCGTCACGCGCGACCGCTCGCGCGCCTACGCCGAAGGCATTACGGGTGGCGCACCAGATGCGCTCCAAGTCGCCGACCGCTTTCACATCCTGAAGAACCTGAGCGAAGCGTTGGAGCGTTTGCTCACCCGTCAGCATCAGTTCGTTCGCGCAGCCGTTCAATCTCCAGCGATGTCTTCTCAACCCTCGCCTTCCTCGCAACCACAGGTCAAGCCACCGGCAATATCACAACCGACGTTTTTGCCGCCTCTCCGTCCGCGTCCCGGCATTGCCGAACGTCGGGATAACTCGCTGGCATTGTATAACGAAGCCGTCCGTCTCAAGGGCGAAGGACTATCCACCAAAGAGATCGCGCCGCGCGTCGGGAAGTGCCAGCGCACTGTCCGCCGCTGGCTCGGCTTGGGTGAGTTCCGCGAACTCAGGAGACACCGCCGGAGCCTGCTTGATTCTTACTTGCCATACATCAGCGCTCGGTGGGAGGAAGGCTGCCGCAATGTCTCGGAGTTGTGGCGCGAGCTTATGGAGCGTGGCTATCGCGGCTCGTATAAGTCGCTCAACAACTATCTACATCGCCAGCCATCGCTATCGGCAGTAGAGCCTCCGCGTAGAAAGAACACTCGACCGCGAACTGACCCGCCGTTGATGAACGCACCCAGCCCGCGTCGAGCGGTGTGGATGCTGCTCAAGCCGGAGAGACTGAAGGAAGCGGAGCAGCAGGTGGTCGAAACTTTATGCCGGTTGTCGCCGGAGGTGGAGCAAGCTACGGAGCTGGCACGGCGCTTCTTTCAGATGGTGCGGGAGCGGCAGGCAGAGCAACTGAGTGCTTGGATCGCCGAAGTCGAAGGCAGTCGGTTGCCGGAGCTGAAGGCGTTCGCCCGTGGCTTGGAACAAGACCGTGCGGCAATAGACGCGGCGCTGCTTGAAGAATGGAGCAACGGCCAGACCGAAGGACAGGTACATCGGCTCAAGCTGTTGAAGAGGCAAATGTATGGCCGAGCAAAGTTCGACCTGTTAAGAGCGAAAGTGTTGTTCGCCGCATAACCCTTACGAAAAAGATTCTATCAAGCGGGAACTATCCAGCCCTCATCAAAAGTGCGGGAGTTCCATAAGTTTTCCGGTTCGGAATCCTTATGCTTCCAACGAGTTCAGGAAAACATTTGCTTCCACCCTACCCGAATGAGTACATTGTGATCCTTAGCTTCTCCTTTGCCGCCCTTAAGGCTTCCCGAATAGTCTTATCTCCGGGCATTCCTAGCGACTTTAAAATCTTATCGACACGTTCTTGCAACGGGTATTAGCCGATATTATGTAATTCAATAGCAATCTGCTCAATTTCTTTTAGGAGATACTCTCAAAGGAAAGGTTCGCCTACCGCTCTGCCCTGACAGCCATCTGTTTGGGTAAAAGTAACTGGAACATATATCTGTGCCAGTGTTTCGATAAGCTTGTTCGCCCTGCCTCAGTCATAGATGAAGCAAAATTAACTGCATAACTTTCTGCACAGTATTCTATCTGTTGCTCTTAGTCAGACGACCCTTTCTGTGGCTCTTGATCGGATATCCCGTATGCTGCCTTTTGCTCCCTTTAGGCTTCTGCTTCGAGCTTTTATAACTCGCCTTCACTGTCTGAACGAACCAGCCGATGAGCGCCGTATTGGCCATAGCTAAAAGACCTGCTGGAATTGGGTATTTTTTTAATCGATCCATAATATCAACCGATATATAATCGTCTCCCTGTTTAATCAATCCCTTGCCCGAATAATCAATCTGTATCTCGTCTGATCCCACCAACAGAGTTTTGATTTCTAGGGGCGGATCTGCATTTCTGCTCGTAACACTTAATAATGGCAAATGATCTCCGTGCGTCTGTGAGAGAATACTCACCCCCTTTACTTTAAAGGGATGAGGGCTTAGCTCAAATGGTTCGTAAAGACTATCAAGCCCATCGGCCCATAATGCGGCATCAGCTCTCAGGGGCTGAAAACGGAAACGGAAGTTGCTCCCGGCTGCTACAATTAATTCTATTTTTCTAGCCCCCTTTAATGGCAATTTCCACCCGCCAACTTGGAGTAATTTACTACAGCCCAAAGCATCCACGTTACCTTGAAGATTATCGCTGGGAGGGGACATGGTGTTTAGACTCACCTTGAGTTCCACCCCCTCAATCGCCATCTCCGCAGATCTATAACTGTTCATGCCAGAATCATCGTTCTGGAAAAAACGGATGCTTTGGAGTCTTTTGGTTGGCACGACTTGCTCAATGAGGATAGATGTTCTACAGGTGTCGTCGTTTACTCCTTGTGCTTCTTCTGGTCTGAGTTCCGGTTCCCCACCGGCTTGGATATTTCCGTCATGTGAGCGGGGCACATCACGGGCGAATAGATCTATCTTTTGCCAATCCAACGGAGGAGACCCGATCTGTGATTCAAATACTCTGAGGTGGGCAAGCGTATCGTCTGAGAGTCGTGCCATATCAAAATGGGCTTCGACGAGTTCATTCTTTCGTCCGGTGTGCGATGCTAGTAAACCAGAAGCATCCGCTACGGCGTCCTCTAGAATAAGCTGCTGAGACCGTGCTGTAGCCTTGGCCGGGGTGATTTTGGGCGTAACTTGGTTAACATCTAGCGGCATCGGGAGGTTAATTAGATAGTACTGTATGAACACTACAAAGGTCAGCACAACTATAACCACAGTGAGGTGAACTCCGGGTTTCCCTTGAAAAACCTTTAGCACTTTTTGTAAATGTATCATGGACGGAACTTCTCCTAATTATCAACAGTCAAGACCCGGTCCGGTGAACACGCAATCCAAACTCCGTCTGCCACGGTACCTCTCCACCCGCGAAGCTGTAGCTCGTGTGTGCCCATAGAAGCTTTGCCATTTTTAGTGCGACCATCCCAATCAAGCGTGGGACTCCATTCATCCCTCCTGATTGCCCCAAGACGTTGTGAGTAAACTTGACGCGAGATGAGTGCGCCTTCGCGATCAACGTAGTCCTGAAAAAAGATTGCGGAGAGCCTGCTGAGGTCAGTGCGTGAGTGAAACTGGTATGTGAATTTTTGACCTAAAGAAGCTTTAATAGAGAATGGATCAAAAAGGATTCGGTCTATCACCGTACTCCCTCGATACTCGTACTGCATACCGTAAAAAGCCGGGTAAAATTGAACTGGGAGGTAGGACATATCGCTCTGTAGCAGTTCCGCAGTGCTATTGGAATCAATGCCCATGCTGAGTGCGTAAATTTGGAGCAAGGCACTCTTCTGAGGTTGATCACTATTTCGTCTAGGATTCCGAGGTTGGCTATTCTTTTGTGCATGAAAGAATATTTTAGCGACTCCGGTTGATTGCCCAAACTCCGATGCCGGTAGCAAGAACACGGCGCGCCCTTTCACAAGCACCTTGGTAACATGTGTCCCGTCTTCACCGGTGAAGTTAACAACATTTTGTGTGTTTCCCACACCTGTCCGTGTGTCGAGCGTTTGTGAGAAAGTAGCATCGTTAGTTTGAATAGTAATCGTGGCCGTGCTATCAACCTCCAGCCCATACTCCACTATTACCTGCCAGTTCCCTTTCACAAAAGCCCTTATGGAATAATTCCTTGGATCAAAATTTTCGGGGAACAGGGGGCCATTCTTAACTAGGACTCTTTCTTGCTCCCGCTTACTCAACCTATCGAAACTCTCAAGTGTTAGCGGTTGTATATCCTCTGGAGTGGGAGAAGGTGACGGAGTGGGGGTCGGGCTGGGTGTCAAAGTAGGACGAGGTGTAGGAATTGGCCTAGAAGTCTCATCGCTTCCTACCGTTAGAGTCGCCAAAAAGAATGTTTCACCCCCATTGTCCCTTAGCCGCCACTCGGAGAGTGTTAGCCGGCGTTCGCCAGCTCCCGGCCAAGGGTCTAATACTTTTACGCCAGTTATATCTACTCCCGTTCCCGTGACGGTGTACCAAATCGTAGTGGCTACGACCACGTGCGAGCGCACGCCTATAATTATAGGGCGGTTAGCCATTAACTCGTTAACCAACTGGCCGTTATCAATGAGCCTGTACTCGTGCGTGTAGAAATCGTAAAGGGTAACTATGTTTGACAAAAATGAGATGTCATTGTTGTCTATCCAGCTCCTGCTTAGGTGTCTGGCAATTGCGGAGCTATCGCCAGACACTTCTGAAACGATTCGCTCTTGGCTTATAGGGTGCCCATAGTACCAGAAGAGCATAGAGGCGCATGCAGCCCAACTCCACCGCTCGGCGTTCTGACTCTGATTAACGTATTGGGGGGCGATCCTATAATCAACCCAGGATACGCACAACTGCCCCTCCCCTGAGGGTTGGCATCTTGTCCCTGCTGACGCTTGAGTCGCTGAAGATATGCTTATAACTATTAGGGCGAGGAGGGTGAGAGTGTGTGAGTGTTTACGCATATTGATTATGCTCTCCTTTTTATCATACGCAACAGTTCTTCCAGATTCATCTATCTCTTACCGTTGCGCTCAGTCAACCGCTGAAATTATGCTGGTGTATTCTACATAATGAATGGCTTCATTCAACAGAAATCTAACGCCCGCCAGATGATCAATATTTGCCTAGAGCCTGTTATGAACTATGAGCCATGACTTCGACAAATTGTTTAAGCATCAGTACGGCAAACGCCAAGAAATGCAGCCCGGCGAGTGTCTCTGGCAATCGCTCATAATCTCGCGCCAAACGCCGGAAGCGTGCAGCCCAGCCGAAACTGCGCTCCACCACCCAACGACGCGGCAACAACACGAACCCTCTTTTCGCTTCCGAGAGTTTGACCACTTCCAAGCGGATACCGTGCCTTTGAGCTTCCTGAGCAGCCGTCTCGCCCGTATAGCCTTGGTCAACAAAAGCAAGTTCAACCGACTCGCCGGTTACTTCTTGCACCTGTTGCGCCAACTCTCCGACTTGTGTGCGGTCTTGTTCGTTGGCAGGTGGACCACCAAGGCCAACAAATTGCCGAGCGTGTCAACGGCAATATGCGTCTTGCTGCCTTTGCGCCGTTTCGCTCCATCATATGTGGCGCGAGCGCCCGATTCGGGCGTGGATTGAAGGGTGCGCGAATCAAATATCGCGGCGCTTGGCTGCGCGTTACGACCGGCGGCAACTCGCAAAACTTCGCGCAAGTCATGAACCATCGCTTCAAAAACACCGGCTTTGATCCAGCGTTGCGTTTGTTGATAGACAGCTTCCCAAGCAGGCAAATCGTGCGGCATCATGCGCCATGTAGCGCCAGCGCGCACAATCCAGCGCAAGCCATTGAAGACCTCGCGCAAAGAGTGTTCGCGTTGCGGAGCATCTTCAGTCATCAGGGTCAAATATGGAGCGACAAATGCCCATTCGTCATCACTAACATCACTGGGATAAGGTTTTCGACTCATGAGCCGAACTTACCACAGATTAAAGTTCATAACAGGCTCTAGTGATTAAGTAGCCAATAAAGGTGGCGAATTAGGCGGCTGCCGTGCTTCCCTACCTGGTAGGCTACTTTTACTGCGATTCACAGCAAAACTCAATGCTTATTTGGACACGCTATAATTATTGCTTTAAGGCAAAGCATACTAAGGAAGACTATAAGGCTAGGTTGGTCGCAAGGAAGAGTCTTAACAGTCCAAGTTTAGGAGCCTTATTGCAAAGGCCATCTTACTTTCGGAATGATTATGATTCCCTATCGGAAAACTTATGTATCCACACGGTTATACTAAGATACAAACAGGCATCAAGCATCCAGCGTTTCGGAAAATTTATGGTTCATAATCTGGATGAGCTTTAGTAATAATCACAAAAAGTTTATTCTTCATACGTCTTGTCACTCGGTCACTTGGTCACTGATGTTCTATCGCTCAATCCTTCGACCGCTTCTTTTCAGAGTTCCGCCGGAGACGGCGCACGAGATGGCGCTTCACTCTCTACGAGTTGCGCTCGGCACAAAGATAGCGCGCCGTGCTGTTGCGAGCAGGTACGCGCGCTCACCTTTCGGCGAATTGCGGCGCTTTGGGTTGGCGTTCAAAAATCCCGTTGGCATTGCAGCAGGATTTGATAAGAACGGGGTCGCAACTCAGGCTCTAAGCGCGCTGGGCTTCGGGTTCATTGAAGCAGGCTCGGTGACGAATGTGCCGCAGCCCGGGAATCCTCGTCCACGACTCTTCAGGCTTCCGCAGGATCAGGCTCTGATAAACCGCGCCGGATTCAACAACGAAGGCGCGGCCAAAATTGCCGCACGGCTTCGTGAGCACAGACCAGACTGTATCTTGGGCATCAACATAGGCAAGAGCCGCGTCGTTTCAGTTGAAGACGCTGCTGAAGATTACCTTGCCTGTTTTGATAAAATTTATGATGTGGCTGACTACGTGGTTGTTAACGTAAGCTCGCCGAACACGCCGAATCTGCGCCAACTTCAAAGCGCCGCTGCGCTCAGTTCCCTGCTCGACGCGCTGCAAAAGCGGAACCGCGAATTAGTTGAGCAAGGAAAGAGGCATGAAGCTGTACCTCTGCTCGTTAAGATTGCGCCTGATTTGAGCTTGCAGGAATTAGAGGAGATTGTCGGTGTCGCGCAGGTGTCTGAAATCTCAGGAATAATCGCAACGAACACGACGACAGGCCGCGCAGGGCTTCGCACACCATTGCGTGAAGTAGAACTTTTTGGCGAAGGCGGTTTGAGCGGCGCGCCTTTGCGGTTGCGCTCGAATGAAGTCATAGCAGCGCTCTATAGAATCACGCGCGGCTCCATACCCATCATAGGCGTCGGCGGGATTTTCACAGCCGCAGACGCATGGGATAAGATTTGCGCAGGCGCAAGTCTGGTGCAGCTTTACACTGGCTTCATATACCGTGGGCCGGGCGTTGCGCGAGAGATCAATGAAGGGCTTGCAAAGATTTTAGAGCGCGAGGGCTTCCAGTCTTTCGACGAGGCCGTAGGCTCGCGCGCCGAAGAGTTTTCCGGCGATTGAGCCACAATTCTGTTTGTAGTAGCGGGCTACATAGAAAAACATTAGGCCGGTAAGCACTGTGCGCTATTAGTCTCTATCTATGACACCACTGAATTTGCTATGAATGAAATATCTTACGCGCAAGTAATAGAAACAGACCGTCTGATTCTCAGGCCGCCGCGCATGGAAGACGCCGAAGCCATCTTCAATTCTTATGCTGGCGACGAAGAGGTAACTCGCTTTCTAACGTGGAAACCGAATGGCTCGGTCAGCGAGGTTGAAGGCTACTTACGCCAACTGCTCGCCGCACAGGGGCGCAATCAGTTCGATTGGGTCATAATCAAAAAGAGCGGCGGCTCGTTAATCGGCATGATAAGGGCGGGTTTAGACAAGCACAAGGTAGAACTCGGCTATGTTCTGGCGCGCGATGAGTGGGGCAAGGGGTATATGACCGAGGCAGCGCGCGCTGTGATGGATTTCGCGCTCGCCATGCCGGGCGTTTACAGGGTGTGGGGCCAGTGCGACACGGAGAACATGGCGTCGGCGCGTGTCATGGAGAAGATAGGAATGGTGCGCGAGGGGCGTCTCAGCCGCGCCGCCATTCACCCTAATATCAGCTCGGAGCCGCGCGATAGCTTCTATTATGCGAAGACTATATGAATGCTCTACAAAACTTTTGGAGGAACGTTGCCTGATGCAGACTTCAATGCAAGATAAGCTTATCATCGCGCTCGACGTTGAAAGCGCGCGCGAAGCTCTTAATCTCTTCTCGCGCCTGCGCCCGTTTGCAGGGCATTTCAAAATCGGCTCGAAACTTTTCACAGCAGCCGGGCCGCAGGTCGTGCGCGAAATGGCCGGCGCGGGCGCACGCATCTTCCTCGACCTTAAATTCCACGACATTCCTGCTGTCACAGCCTCTGCGTGTGTGGAAGCGACAAGGCTTGGCGTCTCTATCTTCACCGTTCACGCAACAGGCGGAAGCGAGATGATGCGCCGCACAGCGGAAGCGATTACAGAAATTGCCGAACGAGAAGGCGTCGCGCGCCCACGCGCAATAGGTGTTACTGTGCTCACAAGCCTGGATAACAATTCGCTTGCAGAAGTCGGAATCTCATACGGCACGGAGGAGCAGGTCAGAAGATTGACAAAGCTCGCTTTTGAGAGCGGCCTTGATGGAGTGGTCGCTTCCTCGCACGAAGTGGGACTGGTGCGAGAGACAGTGAAAGACGACTTCATCATCGTCGTGCCCGGCGTGCGTCCCGCAGGTGTCAGCCACGATGACCAGAAGCGTGTTATGACGCCAGCCGAAGCATTGCGCACGGGCGCAGACTATCTTGTGATAGGGCGCGCCATCATCAACGCGCCCGATCCAGAAATTGCCGCACAAAAAATCATTGACGAGATGGAGCAGGAAATGAGTCTGGAGTCTGGAGTCTAAAGTTTGGAGTCAAAAGCAAAAGACTGTTTTTGACGAGTTGACTCTTAGACTTCAGACTCCAGACCGTTATCAAATGAGACCTATCTACTTCAAACAGGGCAGCGGCCCGGCCTTGGTTTACGTTCCGGGAATCGAAGGAACAGGCAGGATGTTCTACAGGCAGGCGGAAGATTTGCAGCGCGACCATACGGTCATCTCTCTTCCGCTTCGAGCGGAAGGCCGCTATTCGATTCAGGTTCTTATTGAAGACCTTGTTTCAGCCGTGCGCGATGCGGGATTCAATAAAGCAACTGTGCTGGGCGAATCTTTCGGCGGACTGTTGACGATGGCTGCGGCGCTTGTGCACCCTGAATTGATTGAACGGATTATTCTGGTCAACACTTTCGCTCGCTTCCATGATCGTAAGAAGATAAATGCGGGCGTCGCCCTTTATTCGATTCTTCCCTACTCGTGGATAAGAGCGTATCGTGGCAGAACCGCTGGAGAAAATCTCTTCGACACTGATGCGCCCGAAGAGGTCAAGCTGGCCTACCGGCAGAGGACGCGAGAGGCGGCAACCCCAGGTTATCTCTCGCGCCTGAAGATCGTCCGCGACATTGATTTGCGCAGACGGCTCAGCCAGATAAAGCAGCCCGCGCTCGTGGTCGCAGGCGTAGAGGATAGCTTTCTTCCTTCCGTTGATTCAGCGAAAGAGATTTCAAGGGAGATACCCAGAGCAAAGCTCAAGCTGTTGGAAGGCGTAGGCCACGCTGCAATGCTTTCCCCGCGCGTTCGCGTGCGCGACTGGCTCGCGGAATTCGAGGGGCTATGAGCTTGGTATCGCGGCGCGTGCGATTGGGCTTTTCGCAGGTTTTATATTAAAACAGTAAGAGAAAAAGAGGTTAAGCGAGACGATTCGGAACTCGTGGGGGCGCACGCGCGTGTACAATTCAAAGGCGCGCCGAGGAGTTATCGCGCTACAATTTTTTTTCATATGCCGACGAAGGGGAGTCCACACGTTTTGAGAAGATTGCTCTTTTTAACAGGAGTTTTATTAATCGCCTCTGCGGTCTGCGCGCCTCTTCTGGCGCAGCACAATAACGAGCCAATACCTTTTTCAAATGCTCCCTATCGAATTGGCGAGCGCCTGACCTATCGCGTCTCTTTCTCAAATTTCATTGACGCCGCGCACGTTGAATTGCTGATTGCAGGGCGCGGCACATATTTTAATCGAGACAGCCTTCTGCTTCGCGCGCACGTCGAAACCACAGGCGTCGTCAACGCCGCGCTCTATTCGATAAACAACGACTACACCACCTACATTGATCCTGAAACGGGGCTTCCCTTCCGTTCGCAGCAGACTTTGCGCGAGGGCGGTCGCACAGCAGACACTTCTAGCGAGTACAACGCGCCGCTTGGCACAGGGGCTATCCCTTCGCGTCTGCACACGGGCGAATTTCCGGGGACTTACGACATGCTCTCGGCCTTCTATCGCTTGCGCGCACTCCCCCTGGCAGACGGCGCAACCTATCGCTTCAGCATGCAGGCCGAGGAAGAGATGTACCAACTCGAGTTGAAGGTTACAGGCCATCAACTCATAAAGACCAGCGTTGGCTCGTTCAGCACAATAGTCACGCAGGTGCGCATCCCCAACAACGGGGACGCTAATAGCTACCACGCGCGAATCTACTTCAGCGACGACGAACGGCACGTGCCCGTTCTATTGACCGCGCAACACAGCTCCGGCGAGATTCGCGCGGAACTCGCCAGTTCAGGTTTGCTGGGAGTGAGACCCGTACAGGCGACCGGAGCGGTTTCGCCTACGCCCGTACCGTCAAGACAGATAAACGTTCCCCCGCAGGGCGGACTGGACCCTCGAAACGGAACACAGCCGCCCACATCATCGCAAAACCGGAATACTTCGCAGACGGGGAATACGGCGCAGCCAACAAACCTGCCGTTCAAAGTTGGCGAGCAGCTTAATTACAATGTCTTTCTGGGAAACGTGGCGCAACCTGTCGGCACCGCATCTTTTCTTGTAAGACCGCGAGCAAGGTATTTCAATCACGATGGGCTGCTCTACACCGTGAGGGTGCAGACCTTGCCCGCTGCGCAGCGCATCTTTGTGGTGAGCGATCAGATCAACTCTTATGTTGACCCCATAACGCTTCTTCCCTTTCGCACAGAGCTTAACCTGACAGAGGGGACGCACCGCGACTCGCAGATTTTCACGCTTGACCAGGATCACGGCGCTGCATCATCCAGCACGGGGCAGCGACTTGAAATTCCCGTCGGAACACACGATTTCGTATCGGTCGCCTACGCGCTTCGATCTTTCAACCTTGACCCGCCGAGACGTAACGCCGTCTCTATTCTCGTACACAATCGCCCACGAACGCTCTTCATCACATCGCTACGGCGAGAAACCATTGACCTGGGCGGCACGCAGGTTCGCGCCATACAACTATCGCTAACGACTGATGACCCTATTCCGGACAAATACCAGCTACGCATCTGGGTAAGCGACGACAATCGCCGCCTGCCTCTGCGCATAACGGGCGTTTCCGCGCTCGGCACAGTCCGAGCCGATCTTGCAATCATTCCTTTGAATGAGCAATAAGCAGTTGTTCAAAGCTTGAGCGTCTTTAGCGGCACTTTGAAAAGTCCGGGCGGGGTTTTCTGATAGCCGTGAAGAAGAGTAAAGAGAATGAAGAGAGTCCCGCAGGAACAACTGAAAGTTTTTAATCTCAAATTTGAAATTTCAGAGTTGAGATTCTAAATTCTTCAATCGTTCCTGCGGGACTCTATTTTCTATTCCTGGCACTCAAAGCGCCGGGCTATTTTCACGCTGTCCTTATGGCACATCTGTATGTTCGTTAAGGCTGAGCCGGTTGAATCGCTCTTCCAGAAGCTCCGCTGCCAACCAGACTGTTCGTACCGAGCGGGCTTGTGCTCGATGTCGCCGGGACAACGTTCAGCCCTGTGTTGTAGAACTTATTCCCGTTGAAATTGTTCCCGCTGCTCGGTGAATCTTCAAACACACCAACGGCGGCTTCGTTGATTAGATTGCCGTTAGCATTGTTCTGATTCCCCTGAACGTAGATGCCGTCCATCTGGCTATTGAAAATAGTGTTGCCGTTGGCATTGTTCCGGTTGCCGATCAGATCGATGCCGTCGAAGACCGTGCTTTGTGCGACGGTATTGCCGCTCACTTCACCTCTGTTACCCTGATAATAGATGTTAGTCTGGCTATTGCCCGTTGTGTTTTTGGTGACTTTCACATTGTCAGAGTTGAAGATGAGTATGTTCGTAGAAGACCCGTTGTTGCAACCCGCAGGGTTTGAGGGCGTGCATGGCGCGTAGACGTGGTTGATAACCGTATTGCCGTCAATCGTGCCTTTAGCGCCGAAACCGAGTTGAATACCGTTCTGGGCTATGAACGGCGTCGAGCCTACTCCGGTCACGGCATTCCCCTTGATGTTCACTTCCGTGCCAGCTTCATTCGCAGTGATACCGTTCTTCTGGTAGTCGTGAACGCTCGTGCTCAATATGTCAACTTTGGATGAGCCGCCTTGCCCGCTCTGAACGAATATGCCCAAACCGTTCTGGCAACCTTCACTCCCCGCGCCGAGTTTGATGTTTCTAACGGCAAGTCCCTCTATACGCCCGGAAGCATTGCGATAATAGACGCCTATGTAGTTTGGCGCGGCGCATCCGGTAAGCCCGCCTGTAGAACCGTCAACTGTAAGGTTGATGAGATTAACTTTGCTTGTTCTGTCTACCAGAATGATGGGCGCAATCGGATTGCCGCTTGTCAGGCTGGTTGTATTAGAGCTTACGGCAGCGGGCATCACTATGGCCTGGTTCTGATTCTTAACAGATATTCCCTGAACAGTTAGCGATTTATTAATCGTCACCTGCTCGTGGTAAGTTCCCGGACAGACATTGATAGTATCGCCGGGGCTGGCGGCTGTAACTGCCGCCTGTATGCTGGTAAATTGAGCGGTGGGACACTGAGCGTGGTCGTCATCAACAAAGAATTGCGCATGATGTCCTCCACCGTCTCCATCATGATCGTCATCGTTGAGCCGTGCGGCATGAGCGCGCCCGCTTCCCAAAGCTATTATACCGACCAGCAGAGCCATCATTGACAGGAATCTGAGACTTTTTTGATTCATTAACACTTCCTCCTTGAATTTGAGATTACGTTTAAGTTTTGAACGTGCGCCTCGCAGCATTCAGAGAATCGTTGACGAGGAGCAGGATAAAACTAATAGGGGGGTGAAGGTCGTCCGTCTTGAGAACAATGGTATCATCTCACAATGAGATGCGCACATGAGGGATAAGAGAATGCCCCGTTGATAATTCATAAGTTTTGGGGAACAGCCTGCACTCTATATTCATGCGCCCGGCCATGTCAATCCCGCAGATGTATTAAAACTTGAATTTTATAAGGCAAGCTCAAATGAAACTCCTCTCAAGATTATTGAGCAGCATACAACCGCGCCAGTTCTCGCTTGAGTAGTTTTCCCGTCGGGCCTTTCGGAATGTCTGCGACGAAGCGAACGCTCTTCGGGCACTTATAATCCGCCAGCCGCTCGCGGCAGAAACTTATCATCTCTTCTTCGGTCGCGCTCTCGCCCGTTTTGAGAACGACGAAGGCAGCGACCTCTTCGCCGTAGAGTGGATCGGGCACGCCTATGGCTGCTGCGGCTGCGACAGCCCTGTGCTGGTAGAGAACTTCGTCAATCTCGCGCGGATAGATATTTTCGCCGCCGCGTATAATCATGTCGGATTTTCTGTCAACGATGTAGAAGAAGCCGTCTGCGTCGCGGTAGCCGACATCGCCCGTATGAAACCATCCGTTGCGAAAGGCATACTCCGTTGCTTCAGCGTTTTTGAAGTAGCCCTTCAAAATGTTCTCGCCGCACAGTACGATTTCGCCAAGCGTGCCATCCGGCACTTCTTCATCTTCTTCATCAACGACCTTCATCTCGTTACCTATAGCCATCCCGCACGAACCCGGACGGCGACGTTCGTCCGGCGGATTGAACGTAGAGCGGCAGGTTGATTCCGAAAGCCCGTACCCTTCTATAACCAGGCAGTTGAAAGTCTCCTCAAATGTCCTTAAAACTTCGGCAGGCACTGGGGCAGAGCCGCACATGGCGAAGCGCAATTGATCCGCCTTCAATCCTTCGGGAACTCCGTCCGGGTAAGTTGTCAGCAGCATAGAGAGCATAGTTGCCACAGAGCCGAACGAAGTTATCTCGTAATCCGAAACTATCTGCCAGAAGCGCGAGGCCGAGAATTTCGGACTGATGACGGTGGACGCTCCTGCGTATAACGGAGTCATGGTGGTTACGGAAACCGCGTTCATGTGAAAGAGCGGCATTATGGTAAGAAGCCTGTCATCTTCCGTGAACCCGAGCCAGCCGGTTATCTGTCGCGCGTTCGCAATCAGATTTCTGTGTGTGAGCAGACAGCCTTTCGGTTTCCCGGTCGTGCCGGACGTATAGATAATGATCGCTTCGTCATCCGGCTCTATGTTCACTTCGGGCAGATGTTCGTCCGCGAGCGCGTATTCTTCCGTCGCTCGCTCTTCATCATCGAAAACAATAATGTGACGGAGGTGCGCCAGCTCGCTGCGAATCTCTTCTATGCGTGGAAGAAACTCCGAGCTGACCAGAAGCGCTGCGGCTTCCGAATTGTTGATGACGTATGCCATCTCCTGTGATTTAAGTAGCGAGTTGACCGGGCCAGCCAGCGCGCCCAGTTTGAAGCAGGCGAAGTACGCTATGATGTACTCGACACCGTTCGGCATCAAGAGGCTCACCACATCGCCCTTCTTGATTCCTAGCGCCGCAAGCATACGAGCCGTTCTGTTCACGGCCTCGTCAAACTCTCGGTATGTGTAGCTGCGACCGTCCGCTTCCGAAAACAGAAACTGTTTTTCCGTGTGCTCGCGCACTTTCACTTCCAGAAGATGGCGCAGATTTTTCGGTTCTTCCGAGGGCTTCTCAGCCCTCTCCTCTTTGCTATTCATCTTGATTTCTATGATATATTAAGCCGCGCTTGAGTCACCACCACCGGACGCGCGCGTGGCTTCTTTAAGAGGGTCTTGGAACCTTCAGACCGCGCGCCGCGAGTCGCACAGCTTTCAAGCTAATTTACATGAACTCGACTGGCGGAGAAATTAACACGCCTATGGCTATTTATCGAAATTTCATCAACGGCGAATGGATAGAATCCACATCATCAAAGACCGTTGACAACATCAACCCTGCGAACACAGACGATGTTTTAGGAACCATCAAACAGGCCACGCGCGACGAAGCTCGTCAGGCGGTTGAGGCCGCAAGCCTTGCTTTTCGCTCATGGCGCTCGACGCCCGCTCCGCAACGCGGTCGCATAATAGCGCAGTTCGCACGCCTGCTTGAGAACGAAAAAGAGAACGTGTCCCAGTTGCTAACGCGCGAGGAGGGCAAGACCGTAGCAGAATCACGCGGCGAGCTTCAACGCTCCATCAACGTCGCAGAGTTCTGCGCAGGCGAAGCCAGAAGAATGACGGGCGAGACAATCCCGTCAGAGTTGCCGCTGAATTTCGCTTACACGATCAAGCAGCCGCTGGGCGTTGTCGCATGCGTCACCCCCTGGAATTTTCCCGTAGCCATTCCCGTCTGGAAGGTTGCGCCCGCGCTCGCGGCTGGCAACACAGTTGTTTTCAAGCCCGCTTCTTTAACTCCGGCGACAGCCGTGCGCATAGTTGAATTGTTTGAAGAAGCGGGAATCCCGCGCGGCGTTCTCAACCTTATCTTAGGCTCAGGCTCGGAAGCGGGCGACGAGATAATCAATCATCCGGCAGTCCGCGCCGTCTCTTTCACAGGCTCGAACGGTGTGGGCATAAAGCTTTACGAGCAGGTCTCGCGTCGCGGCGCTAAAGCTCAATGCGAGATGGGCGGCAAGAATCCTGTCGTCGTGCTTGAAGACGCAGACCTCGATCTGGCGGTCGAATCAACAACGCAGGGCGCGTTCGGGTCAACGGGACAGCGCTGCACTGCGACGAGCCGTGTGGTCGTCGTCAACGAAATTGCGGATGAATTCGTTTCGCGCATTGCCTCGCGCGCGAAGAATTTGAAGATAGGCGACGGCGCAGAACCTGCGACTGAAGTTGGCCCTGTTGTTGACAGCGGTCAATTCAAGACCGTGCTTCATTACATTGATGTCGGGCGCGAGGACGGCGCGGAGATGGTCTGCGGGGGCGACTTGCCTCGCGGAGCGGGGTTGAGCAGAGGCTATTTCGTTCAGCCCACAATTTTCGATCACGTCAAGCCGGACATGCGTATCGCGCGCGAAGAAATTTTCGGGCCTATTCTCTCCATTCTGCGCGTGAAAGATTTCGATGAAGCGATGCAGGTTGCTAACGACTCCGAGTACGGGCTTTCTTCATCAATCTTTTCGAACGATGCCGCGCGCATCTTCCGCTTCGTTGACGAGATAGAGACTGGCATGACGCATATCAACTCGCCCACCACAGGCGGCGAGGCGCACATTCCTTTCGGTGGCATCAAGTCAACGGGCATAGGCGACCGCGAGCAAGGCTCTACGGCGCTGGATTTCTACACTGAGTTGAAAGTCGTATACGTTGACTACACGGGACGTAAGCGCGAGGGAAATTTGTACTGAGCAGTGAAAAGATTATTTCTCACGCAAAGGCGCAAAGGCGCGAAGAAGAACGCAAAGGAGTTAAGTGGCATTCCGTCTTGCGTCTTTCCTTTGCGCCTCCAGCGTCTTTGCGTGAGAAATTTTTTCTTAAACCAATCTCAAGCTAGAAAGAAACTACATACATGAGCACAGCCGAGCAGAAGGCAACGCAGTCCGAGACAATACGCAAGCACAAAGAGTTCCTCTTCCCTGTGGTCGCAACCTTCTATCAGGAGCCGATTGCGCTCGTCAAAGGCGAGGGCATGTACGTCTGGGACGACGAGGGCAATCGCTACCTTGACTGCTTCGGCGGCGTGCTCACCGTCAGCGTAGGCCATGCGAATCCAAAGGTTAACGAGGCGATCATCAATCAAGTCCAGACGCTTCAGCACACTTCGACGCTCTACGCGAACAAGCCTCAGTCCGATTTAGCTGAAAAGCTCGCCGAGATAACGCCCGGCAATCTTAAGAAATCATTTTTTACGAACAGCGGCACGGAAGCCGACGACACAGCGATTCACGCTGCGAAGACCGCTACGGGAAGGCACGAGATTGTAGTCCTTCGTCACAGCTACAGCGGACGAAGCGCAACGGCGCTTTCCGCCGTAGGCCACTCGACGTGGCGTCCTCTTCCCTCTCAAGTAGCAGGCATCGTTCACGCGCGCGCGCCCTATTGCTATCGCTGCCCCTTCAAGCTCACTTACCCGGAATGCGGCCTGGCCTGTGCAGACGACATTGAAGACGTGATTATGACTGCGACTATGGGCGAGATTGCCGCGTTCATGGCCGAGCCTATACTGGGCGTAGGCGGCTTCATCGTTCCGCCTCCGGGCTATTTTGAGAAAGCCGTAGAGATAACCAGAAAGCACGGCGGGCTTTTCATTGCCGACGAAGTTCAAACCGGGTGGGGGCGCACCGGCGACAAGTGGTTCGGCATTGAGCACTGGGATGTCACGCCCGACATACTCACTTCCGCGAAAGGTGTTGGCAACGGCGTCCCCATAGGCATCACTGTCGCCACGCCTGAAGTCGCGGACAAATATCCCGGCGTCACCTTCTCAACTTTCGGCGGCAACCCTGTCTCATCCACTGCGGCGCTCGCGGTAATCAAGTACATTGAGGATGAAGACCTGAAGACAAACGCTGCAACTGTCGGCGCTTATTTCCGTGAGAAGCTTGATGGTTTGAAAGAGAAGTATCCGGTTATAGGCGACGTGCGCGGCATGGGCTTGATGCAGGCGCTGGAACTCGTGAAAGACCGCGAGACCAAAGAGCCAGACCCGCAATCCGTCCTAAAAGTTTTCGAGGAGACGAAACGGCGCGCCGTCCTCATAGGTAAAGGCGGTCTCTACGGCAATGTCATACGCACAGGCGTGATGCTCAACTCAACCAAAGATACGATTGACGAACTGATTGAAGCGCTGGATGCAGCCTTATCGCTTATATAGACAGCTTAAGGTACGATTGTCAGGCGTGATGTTTGCCGATAAAATTGCACAATCTTTCAGTGATTCCAAATCATTGACACATTATGTCTCCTGAAGAACGACAACTCCTGAAAGAAATCTTCCGGCGGCTGAAAGATGAACCGCTCAAGCCGGACACTGAGCGATACAGGCAATTGTATCAGCCCCTTTATGAGCACCCCGGGTGCGAAGACCCTGTGCAGCTCTTGGAGACTTACGTTGAGTTCAGCGATGTAGAAAGCATTCAACTCTTTTCCGGCTTTCGCGGCTCAGGGAAGACGACGGAGCTTCTCCGGCTGAAAAAGCAGTTGGAGCAGCAGGGGTACGTCGTGCTCTACGCCGATGCAGTTGAATACGTCAACCCTTCCGAAGAGATTGATATTTCAGATTTGCTGATCGTACTGGCCGGAGCGTTCAGTGATGCTCTGGAAGAATGGGCTGAGCAGCTGCAAGAATCTGTCAAACTCGCTAATGAGTCTTACTGGACGCGGTTGAAAACCTATTTGACGAGAACCATTGTCAACCTCGAAGAAGCTGGCGTTAAGCTCGAAGCTAACACTCCGGCCAAAGAAGTGCTGGGTGGAGTCAAAGCCGGGATTGACCTGAAGCTTGCGCTAAAAGAATCCCCTTCATTCCGCCGGAACTTGCAACAGTTTTTGCAGAACCGCATCGGCGAATTACGAGCCGAGGTCGTCGCATTCTTCCAAGATGGCGTCAAGGCCGTTAAGCAAGTGTGGGGTGATGAGAAGCAAGTTGTTTTCATCTTCGATTCGCTCGAACAGCTTCGCGGTTCGCTTACTAATGAGCGAGAGGTGCTACGCAGTGTAGAGCGCGTCTTTGCCAGTCACCTCAATCTGCTCGAATTGCCTTACGTTCATGTAATCTATACCGTGCCGCCTTGGCTGGAATTTGTGATGCCCGGCGTGGACATCAACACGCTGTGGACTATCAAGCTATGGAACAACGACCCGCCGCGTTCCCATTATGAATATGGCTGGAATGCTCTGCGCAGCCTAGTATTGAAGCGACTCGGCAAGGAGGCTTGCCAGAAAGTATTCAATTGCCAGACGATTGAGCCTTTCACCGCTGCCGATGATTTAATTGATGCTTGTGGTGGCGACTTGCGCATCATGCTTAGATTGCTGCGCGAAACTCTGCTGCGCGCCCGCTCACTCCCGATTTCTCAGGAAGCGATCAGCGGTGCGATTACTTCTGTGCGCGGCGACTTCATGTCAATCTCAATCGAGGATGCGCGATGGCTTGCGCAGATAGGCGAACAGCGCAAGCACGGATTGCCGGACACTAACCCCGAAAGCGTTAACCGCCTGACTCGTTTCTTGGACACCCATTTTGTGTTGTATTTGAAGAACGGGGAAAAATGGTATGACACGCACCCGCTGATACGCGAAGAGGTGACGAAAATTATCGAACGCCATAGCCGAACCGGGTCACAAAGCCAATCTCAACCCATAAACCCAGCCACGCCATGATCGAGCCTGAAACATCAACAGCCGGAACGTTGGCCCAACGCACTCAGATTGCGGCGTCACCCGACTGGCAGAACCTGTTGACCTATTTCGACGTGTCAGGCGAAGGCTTCGCGTTCATCGTTCTGCTTGTACCTGATGGGGATTGGGCTAAAGCCTGCCGCCAAGCGCTGGAGCGATATTTGATTGCTTATCGCAAGAGACTTGTGACCTTACGATTTGAGAGTGCGGAAGAGTTCGAGCAAGAGTTGGCTAGTCGATTGCTGTCTCTTCAAGTTGATGAAGAAACAGGCGCGGTCTGGGTCGGGGCGGCGATCCCGGAAGTTTCCAAAGAGTACGAGAAGTGGCAGGCGGCGTGGCGCGTCGCAGTGGCACGCTTGAACCAGTATCGGAACCCGCTACGCCAGCAGTTCAATGTTCCTTTGCTGTTCGTTGGCTCGCCGTGGATTCAAACTACTCTACGCGAGATGGCTCCCGATTTGTGGTCTGTGCGAACACTTGTGGTGCGAATTACGCCGTCCTCGGCTGATTCCGAAAGGATGGATCAGTCTTCATCTTCACAGGAATACGTAGGCACATGGGAAGAGGGACGTACGATTGACCCTGATTTCGCACTAAAACAAGCAGAAAACGTGCGCGGCCAGCCCGGTAAGGAGCTTCCACTATCGCGCCTGCTCAGTCGCGCCGGGTTAGGGTTCATAGCGCGCTATCGCTGGGATGAAGCCGAGCGCGCGTTAACAGAAGCAATCAATTTACACCGACAATTCGGAGAAGCAGCAGAAGAACTAGCAAATTTACTTTATAATTATGCTGATGTTCTTCAAGGGAGAAACGCCTACGATCAAGCAGTGTCCGTTCTGTTAGAGGCTTTGACGCTTTATCAACAGTCAAAAGATGTGCTCGGTGAAGCCAATTGCCTATTCTATCTAGGTCATATTGCGCTGAAGCGCTCGCAATTCGAGGAAGCGCGGACGCGCTATGAAGAAGCTGTGCGGCTTTATAGACAGATCGGCGCGGCGCTCGGAGAAGCTAATTGCCTACATGGTCTGGGCCATCTTGCATACATACACTCACTATATGATGAGGCGCGAACGCGCTATGAAGAAGCTTTACAGCTCTATCCGCAGATCGGCAATGTGCTCGGAGAAGCCAATTGCCTCTATAGTCTCGGCGAGATTGCATTAACGCGGTCAGAATTGGACGAGGCGCGAACGCGCTTTGAAGAAGCTCTACGACTCTATAGGCAGATCGGCGATATGCTCGGAGAAGCTAATTGCCTCTATAGTCTCGGCGAGATTGCATTAAAATATTCAAGATACGATGAAGCACAGACGTACTCTGAAGAAGCATTGCAACTTTACAGAGAAACTGGTGATATATTAGGCGAAGCCAACTGCATATATGGTCTTGGCGACATTGCTTTAGCGAAAAAAGAGGAGGCCGATGCCAAGCGGTTATACACTACTGCGCTGGAACTGTACGAGCAAATTCCTCAGCCACACTCCATCGGCAGGACGCACCTACAATTAGCGCGGCTTATAATAGATGAAAAGGAGCGCGAGCAGCATCTTCAGGCCGCTCGCGCTGCGTTGGAGAGCATCGGCTTAACGGATTTGGTCAAGAGGTTGGATGAAGAATTCAGCAAGGTTGCTAACTGATTTGCTAAACTCGCCCGGCTTGTCGCCTGTCGGTTTTTATATTCTTATCAAATCCCAAACACTTTTCTGATTATTGGAGCAAGTAGATGAAGACTCTAATCCGTAACGGTCGCATCATCACTGCTGTTGATGATTACAAAGCCGACATTCTAATTGAAGACGAAGTTGTGTCGGTCATCGGCGCGAAGCTTGAGATGGAAGCTGATCGTGTGATTGACGCGAGCGGGAAGCTTGTCATTCCCGGCGGCATTGACCCGCACACGCACATGGAGTTGCCGTTCGGGGGAACGCAGGCGTCGGATGATTTTCGCACGGGGACGATGGCGGCGGCGTTTGGCGGAACTACGACGATTATTGATTTCGCTGTGCAGTATAAGGGGCAATCTTTAATTGAAGGGCTGGACAACTGGCACGCGAAGGCAGAGGGGAAGACGGCGATTGATTACGGGTTTCATCTGATTACGACCGAGTTCGAGGATAATCAGACGGAGCAGATGCATACGCTGATTGACGAGGGTGTGACGAGCTTTAAGTTATTCATGGCCTATCCGGGCGTGTTTCTGGTTGACGACGCGACCATTTATCGGGCGATGATTACGGCGGGCGAGCGCGGCGGCCTTATCTGCATGCATGCTGAGAACGGTATAGTCATCAACGAGATTATCAAGCGAGCGCTGGCCGAAGGTAGAACCGCGCCGAAGTACCATTCGTTGACGCGGCCAACGGTTGCGGAGGCTGAAGGCGTACATCGTGCGATTGCTATCGCCGAGATGGCAGAGACGCCCGTTTACATCGTTCATCTCTCCTGCGCGGACGCGCTCAATCAGGTGAGAGAGGCGCGCGACCGTGGGATACCTGCCTTCGCTGAGACTTGCCCGCAATATCTGTTTCTCTCTTACGACAACTATGAAGAACCCGGATTCAACGGCGCGAAGTACGTGATGACGCCGCCGCTTCGTGAGAAGTGGAATCAGAAGGAGCTGTGGAAGGGACTGAAGTCGGATGACCTTCAAGTTATCTCAACCGACCACTGCCCGTTCTGCATGAAGGAGCAGAAGGAGTTGGGTAGAGACGACTTTTCTAAAATTCCCAACGGAGCGCCGGGCGTTGAGAACCGCGTGCCTCTCATCTACAACGGAGGCGTCGTAGAGAACCGCATCAGTCTCAACCGTTTCGTCGAATTGACTTCGACAGCCGCCGCGAAAATGTTCGGCCTATTCCCGAAGAAGGGCACGATTGCCGTAGGCTCGGACGCAGACATTGTTATCTTCGATCCTGAAAAAGAGCAGACGCTTTCCGTTGAAACACAGCACATGAATGTTGATTACAACACTTACGAGGGCATGAAGATAAAAGGCGTGGTCGAAACCGTTTTGTCGCGCGGGCGAGTTATAATTGAGAACGGCGAATATTTGGGTAAGCCCGGTGACGGAAAATTCCTGAAGCGCGGGACGTGCGTTACTGCATAGCTCTTTTAGAGAAGCGAGGAGTCCTCAATTCAGGGGAACGCTTTACCAATATAGGAAAGCAGCCAATTCTTTTAGCGGGGATGCCTAAAACCATCAGGAGCTTTCCTAATAGTTTTAGCACGAGTAGTTCAATCTTTAGCCCGCCTGTTAAAATCTTTAGCTTGGGTTCTATCCTCTTTAGGAATATGTCGTTAAAGATTAGCGCGGGGTTAAAACTTTTAGCAGGTAGTACACTTTTACGGTAAGACCATACAATCATTTTAACGGACAAGCTAAAGATTCGGGCACACGGTCGAAAGAGATGTTTTCGTAAATATAAGGCGCGGGAGGAGGGGCTATGAATAACTCAGAAGTCATTCAACACGCAGACGGGCGCGTGGAACTGCGCGACTATTCTTCCATCAAATCAAGCCCGCTCTACAACGAAGACCTTGCGCCCGTGCCTGTAGGGAAACGCAACTGGACAACCTACAACTATGCTGCGCTCTGGATAAGCATGGCGCACTGCATTCCGACTTACATGCTCTCTTCCGGGTTGATTAGCGCGGGGATGAACTGGTGGCAGGCGCTCATCACAATCCTGCTGGGCAATATGATCGTTCTTATCCCGATCCTGCTCAACTCTCATCCGGGAACGAAGTACGGCATCCCCTTCCCTGTCTTCGCGCGGGCTTCTTACGGCACTTACGGCTCGAACCTTCCGGCGCTCATGCGCGCCTTCGTAGCCTGCGGCTGGTTCGGCATCAACGCATGGATTGGCGGCGAGGCGCTTCACACATTCTTTAGCGCACTCATACCGGGCTGGACTACTCTACTGGGCGGCGCGGTTGGCGGCTACCCCCCTACGCTCTGGCTCTCGTTTCTGTTGTTCTGGGCGCTGAACATATACATCATCTATCGCGGGATGAATCTGCTCAGGAAGGTTGAGAACTGGGCTGCACCGTTCGTGTTGATAATGACGGCGGCGCTGCTTGCATGGGCGCTGTGGCGTGCGGGCGGCGTCGGTCACCTCTTTACCGAACCCGGTCAATTTCATACCTGGTCGGAATTCGCGCCCGTCTTCATTCCCAGTCTAACTGCAATGATAGGCTTCTGGGCTACGCTCTCGTTGAACATGCCGGATTTTACGCGCTTCGGCCACAGCCAGCGCGAGCAGGTCGTGGGACAGGTCGCGGCGCTTCCAACCACCATGACCGTCTTCGCTGCTATGAGCGTGATGATTACTTCAGCCGCCATTGTCATCTACC
>Ga0193747_1000115_pt1 | contig 38532 bp, 39 predicted proteins | sample L1m2metaG_FD_143048 | JGI IMG/M metagenome (GOLD analysis project Ga0193747, IMG submission 143048) | Soil microbial communities from a riparian zone of the East river system, Colorado, United States - L1m2 | ecosystem: Environmental > Terrestrial > Soil > Riparian zone | place: USA: East River... | reverse complement strand
GCTCCGGTTCCGGCTCTGGTTCCGGCTCCGGTTCCGGCTCGGGCTCCGGCTCCGGCACGACGACCGGCGCAGGCACACCAGCAGCGACCGCAACGAGCGGCTCGGTCGGCACGGGCGGCGGCTCGGCTGGGGGAATCCCCGCCGTTCGGTCGCGTGTCGTCGCCCAATCGGCGAGGACGACGAGCGCCCAGGTCCCGAAGATCGCGACGATCTTCTCGACCGACGAGAGATCGACCGCTCCGGTGTGATCGAGCACACCGAGGATCACGGCAACCGCCGCGATCACGAAGCCTTCGATCAGGAGTCTCGAACCGAGCCTTCTCGGCACGGATGCAGCTTACGGCTTGGGCTTGCCGCCGTCGTCCTCGTCCTCCGACGCATCGGAGGACGGCGGTTCGCCTGCGGAAACCGGCGGTTCGGGCAGCTCTTCCTCCTCCGAGACAGGCGGCTCCGTCTCGGGATCGGCCGAGATCGGCGGGCCTGCCATCGCCGCTGCGGGCGCCAGTTGCGGGCCGTCGGAGCCGCGGCGGGCGGCGGAGCCGGTCTGCCGGCTCGCCTCGATCGCCTCCTCGGCCGCGCGGACGATCACGCCGGAGACCTCGGCGATCGCATCGTCGCCGAGACCGGCGGCCGACAGGAGCTGCTCGGCGCCGTGCTGTGCGCGGGCGAGCACCGCGGCCGCCTGTGCGCGCGCCCACTCGAGCGTCTGCTCGACCTCTGCGCGGGCGGAGTTCGTGAGCTCTGTGGCCTGGTGGCGCGCCTGCTCGAGCAACCGGGTACCGCGGGCCTCGGCCTCGCGGAGCTCCTGCGTCGCGTCGCGGTTCGCGTCGGCGACCAGCGTGCGGGACTCGTTCCGGGCCGTGTTCAGGATCTCGGCGCGCTCCTTCTCGCTCTCGGCGCGGAAGCGCTCGAGCTCGGCCTCGCGCTCCTGCAGCTCGATCTGGCGGCGGCGGACTTCCTCCTCCGTGCGTCCGAGCTGCGCGGCAGATGCGTTCTGCGCGTCGCGCTCGAGGGCGTCGGCGAACTCGGCTGCGGCGCGGATGAGGTGCAGCGCGTCCATGCGGACCGCGTGACCGGTCGGGTCGGCCGACTGCGTCCTGCCCGCGGCCTGGAGAACCCGGAGCTGCGCCTGGAGCTGAGCGGCATGGCGCCGGAACGAGTCGAATGCGTCTCGAACCGCGTCGGGATCGATGCCGTCGCCGGAGCGCGGCAGGTCCTCGATCCGCGGCAGCGAGGTCAGCGCCGGTGCTGCGGGACGTCCGGGTGCCTCTGACGACATGGTTCCCTCAATTCTCGCGTTGGCCGGCCTGCGCCGGCGGGGTTACCGAAAGTATCAGTCCTTCATCGGCCGTTACCAGAACCCTCTTGATTCTGCGGAGGAGCGACGATCGCAATGCCGAGCTCGGCGAGCTGCTCGGCAGGCGCGTCGCTCGGCGCGCCGGTCATCGGATCGACGCCGGCCTGGTTCTTCGGGAAGGCGATCACGTCGCGCAGATTCGGCTCTCCTGCGAGCACCATGGCCATCCGGTCGATTCCGAAGGCGATCCCGCCGTGCGGCGGCGCGCCCATTGCGAGCGCGTCGAGCAGGAAGCCGAACTTCGCCCGCTGTTGCTCGGCGTCGATCTCGAGCAGGTGGAAGACGCGCGACTGCATCTCGGACTCGTGGATCCGGAAGGAGCCGCCCCCGAGCTCGTTTCCGTTCGCAATCAGGTCGTAGGCGTTCGCGAGAGCGTGGGCCGGATCCGCGTCGAACCGCTCCTCCCACTCGGGCAGCGGACGCGTGAACGGATGATGGACGGCGCCCCAGCGGCCCTCGTCCTCGTGCCACTCGAACATCGGGAAGTCCTCGACCCAGAGGAAGTCGAACCGCCCCTCCTCGATCAGCCCGAGCTTCTCGGCGAGGTGGAGCCGCAGCGCGCCGAGCACGCGCGAGGTCGTCTCCCAGGCGTCGGCGGCGAAGAGCAGCGTCGATCCGGCCGGCGCGTCGAGCGCGGCCAGCTCCTCCTCCGACAGGAACTTCGCGATCGGCGAGCGGACCTCGCCCTGCGCGTCGCGGACGATGTACGCGAGTCCCTTCGCCCCCCACTCCTTCGCGAACTGCTCGAGCCGGTCGAGCTCGGCGCGCGACAGCTCGCGGTCGACGACGATGTAACGCACGGCCTCGGCCTTGGCGAAGACGCCGAACTGCGAGCCGCGCGTGATCGCTGTCGCATCGTGGAGCTCGAGCCCGAAGCGCGTGTCGGGCTTGTCGGACCCGAAGCGCGCGTCGGCCTCCGTCCAGGTCATCCGCGGGAACGGGATCTCGACCTCGACGCCGATGCATTCGCGCCAGATGGTCTGCATCATCTGCTCCATCAGCGCGTAGATGAACTCCTTGTCCGGGAACGCCGTCTCGACGTCGAGCTGGGTGATCTCCTGGACGCGGTCGGCCCGGAGGTCCTCGTCGCGGAAGCAGATCGCGATCTGGTAGTAGCGCTCGAAGTTCGCGATCACGAGCAGCTGCTTCGCGATCTGGGGCGACTGCGGGAGCGCGTAGAACCGGCCTTTCTGCAGGCGCGCCGGGACGAGGAAGTCGCGCGCACCCTCGGGAGTCGGTTTCCACAGGATCGGCGTCTGGATGTCGACGAAGTCCGCGCCTTCCATCACGCGCCTGATCGTCCCGACCATCTGGCCGCGGAGCCGGATATTGCGCTGGAGCTTGTGGCGCCGCAGGTCGAGCCAGCGGTAGCGGAGGCGGAGCGTCTCGTCGACGTTCTCCTCGTCGAGCTGGAACGGCAGCGTCATCGAGCGCGAGACGATCTCGAGCCGGTCGACCTGCACCTCGACCTGGCCCGTCGGCAGGTTCGGATTCACCGCCTCGGGCGCGCGCGCGACGACCTCGCCTTCGGCCTGCAGCACGAACTCGTTGCGGATCTCGTGGGCGCTCGCGGCGGCTTCGGGGGCGCGTTCCGGGTTGAGCACGAGCTGGCAGATCCCCGAGCTGTCGCGGAGGTCGACGAAGACGAGCCCGCCGTGGTCGCGGCGCCGCGCGGTCCAGCCCGCGGAGCTGACGCGTTGGCCAATGTGCTGGGGGCGCAGCTCGCCCGCAGAATGGTCGCGCCAGCTCATCGGCTCAACGTATCGAGGAGCCCGTCGGTGGGGACTCGCTCGTCCTCGGAGCCTTGGGCGCGAACGATCGACTCGTCGCCCTCGACGATCACGGTCCGCGAGGCGCCCAGCCGCTGCGCCTGCGTGAGCTGTCCCTTGAGCGACCGCCCGGCGTAGTCGACGTCCACGCTGAGGCCGCGGCGCCGCAGCTCGGCGACGATCGGCAGGACGCTGCGGCGCTGATCGGGGCTCTCGACGGCGAAGAACACGTCGATCGAGGGCTGCGCGGCTTCGATGCCCGCCGCCTCCATCGAGATCAGCAGCCGCTCGATCCCCGCGCCGACGCCGATTCCGGGGGTGGGCGGCCCTCCGATCTCCTCGATCAGGCCGTCGTACCGGCCACCGCCGCAGAGCGAGTCCTGCGCGCCGATCGCCTCGTCCTTGAACTCGAAGGTCGTACGCGTGTAGTAGTCGAGCCCGCGGACGAGCTTCGGCTCGACCGTGTAGGCGACGCCGTACTCGTCGAGTGCGTCGCTCACGCGTGTGAAGTGTTCCCGGCACTCGTCGCAGAGCGATTCGCCGATCTTCGGCGCTGCCTGGAGAGCCGCGCGGACGCGCTCGTCCTTGACGTCGAAGACGCGCAGCGGCGTGGTCTGGCGCTTGGCGCGCGCCTCTTCGTCGAGCTCGGCGTCGTGCTCGTCCAGCCAGGCATTCAGGCGCTCGAGGTAGGCCGGGCGGCAGTTCGCGTCGCCGATCGAGTTCAGGTACAGCTCGTACTTGGTCACGCCGAGCCGCCGCAGGAGCTCGGAGTAGAGCTGGATGATCTCGGCGTCGACTGCGGGGTCATCCGAGCCGATCGCCTCGACGGAGAGCTGGTAGTGCTCGCGGTACCGGCCCCGCTGGGGGCGGTCGTAGCGATACATGGGCGCGATCGTGTAGAGCTTCTGCGGTTGCGCCTCGCGGTGCAGGCCGTGCTCGAGGTAGGCCCGGCAGATCGGCGCGGTGGCCTCGGGCCGAAGCGTGAGCTGGCGTCCCCCGCGGTCGGGGAACGTGTACATCTCCTTCTGGACGATGTCCGAGCCCTTGCCGGACGTGCGGGCGAAGAGCTCCGTCTCCTCGAAGCCCGGCGTCTGGATCCGACGGTAGCCGTAGAGCGCGCAGACACGCTTGATCTCCTCCTCAACGCGCTGCCATCTCGGCTGGTCGCGGGGGAGGATGTCGTGCGTGCCGCGCGGCGCCTCGAACTTGCTCACGAGCGGTGCAGCCCGGCGGCGTACGGGTTCCGAGCACGCAGGAATCGGGGGCCGGCAGCGCGCATCAGGGCGAGGAGTCTAACCCGCCTCCAACGAGCCCCAGGGGTCCCCCGTGACCCCCTGCTGGGACCGTAGCGAGCAGCGGCTCGCGGGTCCGTGACGAGAAGGCGCCGAAATCGTGTCGGATCGTCCACGAGATCCGAGGCAGTAGGATGCCGCGCGCGCCATGCAGAGCTGGAACCTGCTCGAGATCGACACGCCGCAGGGGAGCCGATCGCCGGTCGTGCTCCACTCCGGCGAGGCTCGCGCGGTCCTGATCGGGCTCGCTGCGGGTCAGGCTCTCCGCGAGCACGAGGTGAAGGAACAGGCCTTTGTCACCGTGGTCGAAGGCCGAGTCCGGGTCGAGGTTGGCGGCGAGGTCACCGACGCCGAGGTCGGCACGCTGTTCGTCTTCGATCCCGAGGAGCGCCATTCGGTGGCTACCGAGGAGGGCGCCCGGATCCTGATAGTGCTCGCTCCTTGGCCCGGCGAGGGCCACTACCGCGGCGGGCAGCGCGAGCCGGAGGCCTCCTAGGCGCTCGTGTCGTCGGGCGGGTTGCCCAGGCGGCGCTGGTACGTCCGCCAGGCGAGCCTGTCCATCACGTAGCTGAAGGGCAGGAAGAACGCGAGGAGAATCGCGGTCTGCAGCAGCCGCCCCGGGACGCTCAGGCTCTTCCCCCCGCCGATCAGGCTCAGCGTCAGGTACATGACGGGGGCGAAGAGGAGGCCGCGCTTCAGCACGCGGTTGAGCGACGGGGGCTGAATCACCCGCCCGCCGCGACGCGCGGGCTGGCGGCGCGCGCCTCGGCTCGCCGCGACGCTCTTCGTCGCGCGCTCCGGTTTGAGCTCGGCGGGATCGACCTCGACCTCGTGCCCCTCTTCGTCGACGTAGACGAACTCGTACTCGTGCCGCCGCTCTTTCTGCTGTCTCCGCCGTTGCTTCCTCGTGGGCACGGACCTAGCCTAACGAGAGCGGGCGGCCCGCCAGCACGACGCAGTGGACGATCGGACCTCCGAGGTGGTAGCCGAGATAGCGCCAGTCGGGGGCAGCCAGGAGCGTGAGATCGGCTGCGTAGCCCGGCGCGATCCGCCCGATGCGGTCGGCACGCGAGAGGACGTGCGCCGCGTTGACCGTGCACGCGTTGAGAGCCTCGCCCGGGCTGAGCTTCAGCTGAGTCGACGCAAGCGAGCAGACGACGGGCAGGCTCTCGCAGAATGAGCTGCCGGGGTTGAAGTCGGTGGCGAGGGCGATCGCCGCGCCCCCGTCGACGAGCGCGCGGGCGGGTGGCATGGGCCGGTCGAGGAACAGGGCGCTCACCGGCAGGAGCACCCCGGTCACGTCGCTCTTGCCCAGCGCGTCGATGCCTTCCGCGCCGGTCGACTCGAGATGGTCGACCGACCGCGCTCCGAGCTCGATCGCCAGCGGAACGGCTCCGCTTTCCGTGAACTGGTCGCCGTGCAGACGCAGCGCGAGGCCCGCCGCTGCGCAGGACTCGAGGTACCGGCGGGCCTGGTCGCTGTCGAAGACGCCGCGCTCCAGGAACACGTCCGCTGCCTCGGCGAGCGCCGCCGCCTCGGGCAGCACCTCGGCCAGCGCGAAGTCGAGATACGCGTCGGCGTCGTCGAACTCCGGGGGGACAGCGTGCGCCCCTAGCCAGGTCGGGATTCCGCCTGCCGCTCGGATCGCGCGCAACGACGCGAGCTCGGTGTCCCGGTCAAGCCCGTACCCCGACTTCGCCTCGAACGTCGTCGTTCCGGCTCGGAGCATCCAGTCGCGGTGGCGCTCGACGGCAGCGGCGAGGCCGTCCTCGCCTGCGGCGCGCGTCGCGCGAACCGTAGAGAGGATCCCGCCCCCCGCGGCATGGAGCTCTTCGTATGACGCGCCTGTCGCCCGCAGCGAGAACTCGTCCACGCGATCGCCTGCGAAGCACGCGTGCGTGTGGCAGTCTACGAGGCCGGGAACCGCGCAGAGGCCCCGCCCGTCGAGCTCCTCAACGGGGTCGTCGAGCGCCGGCAGCTCGCGCATGCGGCCGACGGCAGCGATCTCGCCACGCTCGCAGAGCACATACGCGTCCTCGAGCAGGTCGACCTTGCCCAGCGCGTCGCCCCGCAGCGGCGCGTCCTGTCCGGAGGCGGTGACCACCTGCGCGAGATCGCGGACGAGGAGCCGTGCAGGCTCGGACGCGGGGTCGCTCAAGCGCCGGCTGAGCGCATCGGCGGCTCGAGGCCGTGGGCCGTCGCTGCATCGGCAGCGTCCGGGTAGCCCGCGTCGAGATGTCGCATCACGCCGGTGCCCGGGTCGGCCGTGAGCACGCGCTCGAGCCGCTCCGCCATCTCGTCGGTGCCGTCGGCGAGCACGACCATCCCGGCGTGGATGGAGTTGCCGATCCCGACGCCGCCGCCGTGGTGGACGCTGACCCAGGTGGCGCCCGCAGCCACGTTGAGGAGCGCGTTGAGGATCGGCCAGTCGGCGATCGCGTCGGAGCCGTCCAGCATCGCCTCGGTCTCGCGGTACGGCGACGCGACGGAGCCCGAGTCCAGGTGGTCGCGACCGATGACGACGGGCGCCTGCACGCGACCCGAGCGCACGAGCTCGTTGATCGCGAGCCCCGCGCGTGCGCGATCGCCGAGGCCGAGCCAGCAGATTCGCGCCGGCAGACCCTGGAAGGCCACGCGCTCGGGGGCCAGTTCGAGCCAGCGCTGAAGCAGCACGTCGTCGGGGAACAATCGCTTGAGCTCCTCGTCGATCGCTGCGATGTCGCTCGGCTCGCCCGAGAGCGCCGCCCACCGGAAGGGGCCGACGCCGCGGCAGAAGAGCGGCCGGATATAGGCCGGGACGAAGCCCGGGTATGAGAAGGCATCCGTTACGCCGGCTTCACGGGCCTCACCCCGAAGGTTGTTGCCATAATCGAAAACATAGCTTCCGGCTCGGACGTACTCGAGCAGGCCCTCGACGTGCGCGGCGATCGACTCGCGCGCGCGCGTGAGGTACTCATCGGGATCGGCCGAACGCAGCTCGTCCGCGTCGGCGAGAGACATCCCGGCCGGGACGTAGCCCGTGAGCGGATCGTGCGCCGCCGTCTGATCGGTGACGAGGTCGAAGTGCTCGCCCCGCCGTGCCAGCTCGGGCACGATCTCGGCCGCGTTCCCGAGGAGGCCGACCGACAACGCACGCCGCTCGGCCGCCGCCGCACGTACCCGCGCGAGCGCATCGTCGAGCGAGTCGGCGGCCTCGTCCAGGTAGCGCGTCTCGAGCCGCCGGCGAATGCGCCCAGGATCGACCTCGATGCAGAGAATCGCCGCACCGGCCATCGTCGCCGCGAGAGGCTGCGCGCCACCCATCCCGCCGAGGCCCGCGGTCAGGATCGTCCGCCCAGCCAGATCCGCGGACCCGAAATGGAGCTCGCCCGCCGCCGCGAAGGTCTGGTACGTCCCCTGGAGGATCCCCTGCGTGCCGATGTAGATCCAGGAGCCCGCAGTCATCTGGCCGAACATCGTCAGCCCTTCTGCCTCGAGCCGCCTGAACTCGTCCCAGGTCGCCCACCGGGGCACGAGGAGCGAGTTCGCGATCAGCACGCGCGGCGCGCCGGGATGGGTACGGAACACCGCGACGGGCTTCCCGCTCTGCACGAGCATCGTCTCGTCGGCCTCGAGCGTGAGCAACGTCCTGACGAGCGCCCGCAGCGCGGCCGGATTCCGCGCCGCCTTGCCCGAGCCGCCGTACACGACAAGCTCCTCGGGACGCTCCGCCACCTCCGCGTCGAGGTTGTTCAGGAGCATCCGGAGCGGCGCCTCGGTCGACCATGAGCGGGCGTTCAGCTGCGACCCGCGCGGCGCCCGGATCCGCGAGAGGTCGCCGCAGAGCGACTCGACGACGGCGTCGAGGCTGCCGACGGCGCTCATCCCCGCCGCCTCGCCTCTGCATCCGCCTTGCGCAGCTTCTCCCGCCAGACCCGGAGGCTCCACGCTGTCGCGACCACGAAGAAGGCTCCCGCGACGATGACCGCGTTGCGGACCCGCCCGCCCGTGAGCCACGACACCAGGACGACCGTCACCGCCAAGCCGATGTTGACGAGCACCGTGTCCCGGTACGGCCGCTTCGGGAGCGGGGTCGGAGGCCCGTCGCCCCAGCTGAAACGCCCGCGCTTCACGCGAGCTCCCCGACCTCGGTCTCGACGGCGGCCAGCAGCGACCCGTCCTGGATCGACCTCGCCACCGCCTCGATGTCGCCGGCAAGCGGGCGGTCGTCGCGAAGGCGCGGGGAGAGCTCGCGCACATGCGCGCGCGCCGCGCGCACGCCGGCGCCCGGCTCGAGCGGGGCGAGGAACTCGACCGCCTGCGCCCCGGCAAGCAGCTCGATCGCCAGAGCGCTCTCGGCGTTTGCGAGCACTTGCCAGGCCTTGAGGCCGGAGGCGTTCCCCATCGAGACGTGATCCTCCTGGCCCGCGCTGGTTGGGATGGAGTCGACGCTCGCCGGGTGGCACAGAACCTTGTTCTCGCTGACGAGCGACGCGGCGACGTACTGCGGGATCATGAAGCCGGAGTTGAGGCCGCCGTCCGTCGTCAGGAACGCGGGCAGGCCATCCGAGAGATTCGGGTTCACGAGCCGCTCCATCCGCCGTTCGGAGATGCTCGCGAGCTCCGCGACGGCCATCGCAAGAGCATCCAGCGCGAAGGCGAGCGGCTGCCCGTGGAAGTTCCCGTTCGAGACGAGCAGCTCGTCCTCGACGAGCACGAGCGGGTTGTCGGTCGCCGCGTTCAGCTCCGCCGAGACCGTGTAGTCGACGTAGTCGAGCAGGTCGCGCGCGGCGCCGTGCACCTGCGGCGCGCAGCGCAGCGAATACGCATCCTGGACCTTGTCGCACCAGCGGTGAGCCTCGTTGATCGCCGATCCCTCCAGCAGTCGCAGGACATTCGCGGCGGACTCCGCCTGACCCTTGAGTCCCCGGAGCGCCTGGATCTGCGGGAGGAAGCTGTTGCGGGAGCCCTGCAGCGCCTCGAGCGACAGCGCGCACGCGACGTCCGCCGTGCGGGCCAGGCGGCGCGCGCGCACCAGCCCGAGGGCCGCGAACGCCGCCATGAACTGCGTGCCGTTGACGAGCGAAAGACCCTCCTTGGCCTGCAGCCGCAGCGGCTCGAGGCCGACGCGCGCAAGGGCATCCGCAGAGGGGACGCGCTCGCCGTCGACCATCGTCTCCCCTTCGCCGATCAGCGGCAGCGCGAGATGCGCCAGCGGGGCGAGGTCGCCGCTCGCGCCGACGGAGCCCCGGCTCGGCACGTATGGGAGCACACCCCGGTTCAGCAGCTCGATCAGCTGCTCGACGGTCTCGATGCGGGCGCCCGAGGTGCCCTTCGCGAGCGCGTTCGCGCGCAGGAGCATCGCCGCGCGGACGATCTCGTCCGGGTAGGGATCGCCGACCCCGCAGGCATGCGAGCGGAGGAGGCGGAGCTGGAGCTCCTCGGTGAGCTCTTCGGGAATCGAGCGATCGACGAAGCGCCCGAAGCCGGTGTTCACGCCGTACGTGTGCTCGCGGGTCCCGTGCGCCGCCCGTTCGACGAGCTCGCGCGCGGCGCGCATCTTCCCGCGCGACTCGTCGGAGAGCTCGGCGTGCGCGCCCCGGCACGCGACGGCCCACACGTCGGCCACGGTGAGGTGCTCGCCGCTGAGCCGGATCGCGGTGGCCTGGGCCATTCCGCGGCCAGTCTAGTCCGGGCCGTCGTCGAGCAGGCGGAGCTCGAGGACGTGGCGCGTGTCGAACCCGTCGATTCCCAGCACGTGCCCGGCCGCGGCCGCGGCGGCTCCGGCGGGCATCAGGCCGACCAGCTCCGACCCGGCGAGCTCGGCTCCGCGCCGCGCGGCCTCGATCGCGATCCGCGCCACGATCTCGTGCAGCGCCGCCGCCTCCCAGTCCTCGACGTTCATGCTCACCTGGACGCGCCCGGCGCGCGGCAGGTCGAGCCCAAGCGCACGCACTCCGGGAAAGCCTCCGCCGCGCTCGCGGATCGCTGCGGCGATCTCCTTGGCGACCTCGATGGAGGCGTTCCGCAGGTCGACGTTGAAGGCGATCAGCGGCCGGCGTGCGCCGACGATCGCGGCCCCGGCTCGGTCGTCGAGCTCCGGCGGGCCGAAGTCGGGCGTGAGCTCGCCGGCCCCGACTCGGCGACGCAGCTCTTCCAGGCCTCCACGGCGGAAGAACGCCGGCCCCCGCCCTTCGCCCGACTCGCCGTAGAGGAACACCGGAGTCCCTTCCTCGCCGAGGCGGCGCGCGAGCTCCAGTGCGGTCGCCGCGGCGCGCGGCATGTCGCTCGGCCGGATCGGCACGACCGGGACGACATCCGCGACGCCGACCCGAGGGTGCGCTCCCTCGTGCGCGCGCAGGTCGATGCGCTCGCGCGCGCACGCGACCCCCGCCACGAGCGCGTCGACCAGCTCCGCCTCCTCGCCGACCAGGGTGAACACGGAGCGGTTGTGGTCGGCGTCGGAGTGGACGTCGAGCAGCCGGGCAGGGCCGCCGAGAGCCGCTGCGATCGCGTCGATCGTCGCCCGGTCGCGCCCTTCCGAGAAGTTCGGTACCGACTCCAGCGGCAGTTGCACCGACCGTACTCTAGGAGCGTGAAGGCGTACTACGACGCTCGCGCCCGCGAGTACGACGAGTGGTACGACGGGCTCGGCCGGTTCGACGGGCTCGACCGGCCGCGCTGGAACGAGGACGTCCGGGAGCTCGAGCGCGTCGTCGCCTCGCTGCCGCCGCTACGGACGCTCGACGTCGCGTGCGGCACCGGCTTCCTCACGCGTCATCTCCGCGGCGAGATCGTCGGCCTCGACCAGAGCGCCTCGATGCTCGCGATCGCGCAGGAACGTGTCCCGCGAGGCGAGTTCGTGCTCGGCGACGCGCTGGAGCTGCCCTTCGAGGACGGCTCGTTCGATCGTGTCTTCACCGGACACTTCTACGGCCATCTCGAGCCCCGCGTGCGGGAGGCGTTCCTGCTGGAGGCGCGGCGGGTCGCGCTCGAGCTCGTCGTCGTCGACTCCGCTGCCCGGGACGACAGGATGGACGAGGAGCGGCAGGAGCGCGTCCTCAACGACGGGTCGCGCTGGGAGGTCTACAAGCGCTACTTCACCGGCGCGGAGCTCGCGGCGGAGCTCGGCGGCGGCGAGGTGCTGCACGAGGGCCGCTGGTTCGTCGTCGTCCGCTCGGGGTGACGCGGCGCCGCACGTCGTACCGCTCGATCGCGTCGCTGCAGCGCGACAACCGGGTGTGCCGCGCGTGCGTGGAGGCCGGCTTCCCGCTCGAGTCGCTGCCGGTCGTGCTCGGCTACGCGGGCCAGCGCGCCTACATGTTCGGCCAGGCACCGGGGATCGTCGAGGGCGAGGAACGGCGTCCCTGGCGGGGTCGCGCGGGCAAGACGCTGCGCCGCTGGCTCGCGATGGACGAGGACACCTTCTACGGGACGTTCTACTGCGCCTCGGCCACGCGCTGCTACCCGGGCCGGCCTGCGTCGGGGCGCGGCGACCGCACGCCCACGCCGCGCGAGCAGGAGCTCTGCTCCTTCTGGCGGGAATGGGAGTTCAGGCTGCTCAAGCCGCGGCTCGTCGTCCCGGTCGGCGGGCTGGCGATCAAGCGTCTGCTCGGCGTCGGCGGACTCGCTGCTTGCATCGGCCGCCGCTACGAGCTCGACGACGGCGCCGCGGCGATCCCGCTCCCCCACCCTTCGGGCGCGAGCTCGTGGCTGAACTCGCCCGCGAATCGCACGCTCGTCGACGGCGCCGTCGAGCTGATCCGCGCCGAGCTCGCCCGGCTCGACGAGGGCTAGAGTCCCAGGGTGGACGACCAGTCGCGCACGCCGTACCGGCGCACGTTCGTGCGCCTGCTCGGGTTCCTGCGGCCGTACAAGCTCTCGATGGCGATCTCGATCGTGTTGGCGGTCGCCTCGCAGGCCGCCGCGCTCCTGATCGTCTACCTGACGGGGAACGTCGTCGACGTCGTCCGGCACGGCCACCGCCACGAGCTCGTGCCGCTCGTGGGCCTGGTGCTCGGCGTCGGCGCGGTCCGGGCGCTCACGATGATGGGCCGGCGGCTGATCGCGGGCCGGCAGGCCCTGGCCGTGGAGATGGACATGCGGACGGCGCTCTACGCACGCCTCGTGCGCCTGTCGTTCTCGTTCTACGACCGCCACCAGACCGGCCAGCTCATGTCCCGCGCGACCGTCGACCTGCAGTCCGTGCGCTTCTTCCTCGGCTACGGACTGATCTTCTTCTTCCAGCACATCTTCACGATCGTCGGCGTGACGATCGTCATGTTCGTCGTCAGCGTGAAGCTCTCGCTCGTCGCCCTTGCGATCCTCCCGCTGCTGATCGCGTTCGCCTACCGCTACAGCCACATCGCGCACCCCCTGCTCCGCGACGTACAGCAGAAGATGGCCGACGTCGCCACGGTCGCCGAGGAGAACATCGTCGGCGTCCACGTCGTCAAGGCGTTCGCGCAGGAGCAGGCCGAGCAGGACAAGTTCGAGACGCGCTCGGAGGCCGTCTTCGCCCAGAGCGTGAAGGCAAACCGGCAGCGCGCCTTCTACGTGCCGCTGATGTCGTTCCTGCCGATGTTCGCGCAGGCGGCCGTGCTGCTCGTCGGCGGGCGGATGGTCGTGCACGGCCAGCTGGCGCTCGAGAACTTCGTCCGCTTCTCGCTCTACGTGACCATGCTCGTGATGCCGCTGCGCCAGCTCGGCATGTGGATCGGGCAGGCCCAGCGCGCGACCGCGTCGGGCGAGCGAATCTTCCAGGTGATCGACGAGCCGGAGGACGTCGCCGACGCGCCCGACGCGGTCGAGCTTCCGGAAGGCGACGGACTCGTGCGCTACGAAGGCGTGTCGTTCGAATACGCGCCGGGCCGGCCGGTGCTGCGCGAGATCGCCCTCGAGATCCCGCCCGGCCGGACGATCGCGCTGGTCGGTCACACGGGCTCCGGAAAGACGACGCTCGCCTCGCTCCTGCCGCGCTTCTACGACGTCTCGGAGGGCCGCGTAACGCTCGACGGGGCCGACGTACGCGCCGTCAAGCTCGGGTCGCTGCGCCGGGCGATCGGCGTGATCCCGCAGGATCCTTTCCTCTTCTCGACGACGGTGCGGGAGAACATCGCGTTCGGGACCCCGCACGCTACGAACGAGGAGATCGAGCGCGCGGCCCGCCTCGCGCAGGCACACGAGTTCGTCGAGGCGCTCCCGAACGGCTACGACACGGTGATCGGCGAGCGTGGCATCACGCTCTCCGGCGGACAGCGCCAGCGCATCGCGATCGCGCGCGCCCTCGTCATGGATCCCCGCATCCTGATCCTCGACGACGCCACGGCCTCCGTCGACGCGACGACCGAGTCGCGGATCCGCGTCGGACTCACCGAGGCGATGCGCGGCCGGACCACGATCATCATCGCCCACCGCCTCTCGACGATCGCGCTGGCCGACGAGATCGTCGTGCTCGAGGACGGGCGCATCGCGGCTCGCGGGACGCATGACGAGCTGCTCGGCGTCAGCGAGGTGTACCGCGAGATCTACGAGCACGGCCTGCTCGAGCGCGTGGTCGCCGAGGCGGAGGAAGTCGCGTGAGGGTCTGGCAGCCCGGGAGCCATCTCTCGCAGGAGCGGGGCGCCGAGGTCAAGGACTGGTCCTGGGACCAGACGAAGCGCCGGCTGACCACGCTCGTTCGCCTGATTCGCCCGTACAAGGCGCGCACCGCACTCGCGATCGGCTCCCTGCTCGCGGCCACGCTCGTCTCCCTGGCTCCGCCGTATCTGATCAAGCTCGCGATCGACGAGGGCATCCGTCACCGTCAGCTGCACCGGCTCGAGCTGATCGTCATCGCCTTCCTGGTCGCCGGCGTGCTCGGGCTCGTGTTCTCCTACGCCCAGACCTACTTCACGGGCTGGACCGGCGAGCGAATGCTGGCCGACCTCCGCAACCACCTCTTCCGCCACCTGCAGCGGCTCTCGCTCGGCTTCTACGAGCGGAACCGCGCCGGCGTGATCATCAGCCGCCTGACGAACGACGTCGAGGCGCTCGACCAGCTCGTCACCGACGGCGTCACGAGCCTCGTCCAGAACACGCTGACGCTCGTCGGCTCGGCGATCGTCCTGTTCTTCCTCGACTGGCGGCTCGCGCTCGCGACGCTGACGGTCATGCCTGGGATGACGGTCGCCACCGCGATCTTCCGCAAGCGCTCGGGCCGCGCCTACCGAGCCGTTCGCGAGACCCTGGGCGCCGTGACCGCGACGCTCGCGGAGGACATTGCGGGGATGCGCGTCGTGCAGGCGTTCACGCGCGAGGACGCGAACCGCAAGCACTTCCGGGAGGTCAGCGAGGCATACCGCGCCTCGAACCAGCAGACCGTCGTCCTGAACGGGCTCTACTTCCCGTTCGTCGACTTCCTCTCGGCGCTCGCCACCGCGATCGTGCTCGGCTACGGCGGCTACCTCGTCTTCGGCGGCTCGATCACGATCGGAACGCTCGTCGCCTTCCTCGGCTACCTGACGAACTTCTTCGACCCGGTGCAGCAGCTCTCGCAGCTCTACAACACGTTCCTCTCCGCCGTGGCCGCACTGGACAAGATCCAGGACGTTCTCGACGAGACGCCGAGCGTCGAGGACTCACCCGGCGCGGTCGAGCTCGGCCGGATCGAGGGACACGTTCGCTTCGACGACGTCCACTTCACGTACGGCACCGGGCCGGAGGTGCTGCACGGGATCTCGCTCGACGTCCCGGCCGGAACCACGGTCGCGCTCGTGGGCCACACCGGCGCGGGCAAGTCGACGATCGCGAAGCTGCTGGCGCGGTTCTACGACCCGCAGGAGGGAGCGATCACCTTCGACGACGTCGACCTCCGGGGCGTGAAACAGGAGTCGCTGCGCCGCCAGCTCGGAATCGTCCCCCAGGAGGGCTTCCTCTTCGCGGGCACCGTCAGCGAGAACATCGCGTTCGCGCGTCCCGGTGCGACGCCCGAGGAGATCGTGACCGCGGCGCGCACCGTCGGCGCGCACGAGTTCATCCTCCGCCTCGAGGACGGCTACGAGACCGACCTGCAGGAGCGCGGCACGCGGCTGTCGCTCGGCCAGCGCCAGCTCGTCGCCTTCGCCCGTGCGCTCCTCGCCGACCCGCGCGTCCTCATCCTCGACGAAGCGACCTCGTCGGTCGACATCGGCACCGAGCGCAAGATCGAGAAGGCGCTGCGCGTGCTCCTTCGGGACCGCACCGCGTTCATCATCGCGCACCGCCTCTCGACGATCCGCGACGCCGACCTGATCGTGGTACTCGAGCACGGGCGAATCGTCGAGCAGGGAACGCACGACGAGCTGCTCGCCCGCGCGGGTCTGTACCTCTCGCTGTACGGCGACTGGGCCGCCGACGTCGCTTAGCTACGTGCGATTGACGGGATAGTCCGACACCGGCACGACGACCGTTCCCGCGATCTTGTCGTGCCAGGTTTGCTTCTCCTTGTCCCAGATCATCCAGAGATAGCCGAGCGCGCAGATGGCGCCCGAGACGATCCGGCCGATCCAGCGTAGGAATGCCTTGCCGTACCCCAGCGGGCCGCCGGTCGCGTAGTCGATCACGCGGATGTCGAGGACCCGCTTGCCGATCGTCTGGCCGGACGGACTCCCCTCGAAGTAGACGAAGTACGCGAGTCCGATCGCGATCCCGACGAAGTATCCGGTCGTCTTCAGGGTCGCGGTCAGGATCCCGACGACGATCCCGATCAGGATCGAGTCGAGGAAGTACGCGCCGAAGCGGCGCCAGAAACTCGCGCGCGGGCCGCTCGGCCCGGTAGCGCCTGCGGGTGGGGTCATTGGACTGCCTTCCATGTGACCGTTCCTTTCCTAGAGGTACGAGAAGCGATGCAGCTCGAACAGCCACATCGCGGCGAGTGCCAGTGGGACGACGAAGACCGGGACGCGAAGCCGCCGCGGCCGGACCATGAGCAGTAGGACCGCGACCGCGACGGCGACGAGCCCCGCCGGGTTGGCGGCCAGAGCGCCGTGGAGGTCGAGGCGCAGGACCGCTTCCACACTCGTGGACATCCCGCACATCGGGCAGGGCACGCCCGTGAGCGTGCGCAAGGGGCACGGGACACCTGCGCTTCCCGGGAGCAACGGCAATACGACGCCGAGTCCAAGCATCGCCAGACCAGCGGTCCGCAGCCCGGTCGGGTCGAGCGCGAGGACACGTGCCTCCACGGCTCCTGAGCCTAAACGGGCAACGGGCATGAATCTAGGTACGGGCGCCCTTCGCGGCGGCGAGCGCCTCGAGGAACCGCTCGCCGTTGTACTCGGGCGGGACGCCTGCCACCTTGCCGCGCAGGCCCGACGCGAGCGTCGCCGCGAGCGCGTTCCGCGGCCCCAGCTCGAGCTCGTTCCGCCGCTCCAGGAAGCTGCGCACGGCGGCCAGCTCCTCCGCCGTGATCGCGGTCGTGTCCCAGGCGGCCAGATCCGCAGGCAGGTCACCGCCCGTGGAGGTCGCCGCGACGACGGGAGCTCGCGCCGGCTTGCGGGCACGGACGACGATCGTCCCGGCAGCAAGGTCGCCGAGGCGCTGGTTGTGCGAGGTCACGAGGATCGACACCGCGCCGGCCGCGTACGAGAGCGGCAGCCAGTCGATCACCCGGAGCACGTTGCGGATCGCGCTGGTGATGAAGTTGACCGGCTGGCCCTCGGTCCGGACGACCCGTAGCCCGTTCATCCGCTTCCCCGGCGTCTGCCCGGAGTTGAGCACCTCGAAGGTGATGTCGTAGCCCACGAAGACGAGGAAGCTGGCGATGAAGTACACGGCGACGAGCACGCCTGCGCCCGAGTCGCCGCCACCGAGCGAGACCCCGCCGAACAGGAGCAGCGCGAGCGCCACCAGCAGCGCAGCCTGGATCAGGTAGTCGACGATCGCCGATGCGAAGCGCGAGCCGACGCCTGCTAGCGTCAGCATCAGGTCGACACCCTCCGGTGTCTGGATGGTCATGACGTCCTCGTACTCCACACCGTGAAGTTAGACCGTTTCGTCGCCGGTCGCCGCGCTGCGTGGGACGAGCTCGACGGGCTGACGCGACAGGCGCGGCGGAAGCCCGAGCGGCTCGGTCCGGACGGGATTCGCCGGCTCGGCGCGCTGTACCGGTCCGCCGCGGCGGACCTCGCGCTCGCGCGCGGCAGCTTCCCCGGCGACCCGCTCGTCACCCGGCTCGAAGGCCTGGTCGGCCGGGCGCGGCACCTCGTGTACGACGCGCCCGACCGCCGGGGCTCGCTCGTCCGATTCCTCGCCCGCGACTACTGGAGGCTCGTCGCAGAGAAGCCGTACGCCCTGCTCGCAGCCTTCGTTCTCGTCTTCGGGCCGGCGTTGCTCGGCGCGCTCTGGGCGCGACAGGATCCAGGGGCGGCCGCGACGCTGGTGCCGGAGCAGTTCCGGCCCGCCACGGAGCCTGGCCACCCGTGGACGAGCATGTCGCCCGGCGAGCAGGCCGCGTTTACGTCCGAGGTCTTCACGAACAACATCAAGGTGACGCTCGTGGCGTTCGCGGGCGGGATCACCTTCGGGCTCCTGACGGGGCTCGCCCTGATCTACAACGGCGTGCTGCTCGGAGTGATCGGCGGGCTGATGAGCGGGTCGGGGAACACCGTCGGCTTCATCGACCTGGTCACGGCGCACGGGGTCCTCGAGCTGTCGTGCATCCTCGTCGGGGGCGCGGCCGGGCTGCGGCTCGGCTGGGCGCTCGTCGATCCTGGGCGGCTGACGCGCAGCGCCTCCGCGACTCGGGAGGCGCGCAAGGCGGTTCAGATCGCGCTGGGGACGGCGCCGTGGCTCGTCCTCGCCGGGCTCATCGAAGGTAACCGCGCGCGGCTGGCGGAGTCGGGCGTGGGAGTCGTGATCGCCGTCGGCCTGCTCGCCGGCGGACTGTACTGGGGGCTCGTGATCTGGCGGGGCTGGCTCAGAACCGGGCAACCGACTTCGCCCGCAGATACGCCCTGACGCACGCGGCGCCGAGCTGGCGCGGGCCGGCCTCGATCACGATCGCGCCGGCGCGCCTCAGCTCCGCGGCCACGCTTTCTCGCGCTTCGAGGACGTCGAGCGCGATCGCCGCTCGGTAGACGTCGCCGGCACTCGAAGGCTCGGTGCGAATCATCGCCTCGAGATCCGAGTCGGCCGAGCTCGCGACCGCCACGGCGTGTCGCCTCGCCAGCACTGGCAGGGCGTCCACGAGCGGTCGCGCCGCCGATTCCTCCAGCAGATCGGTGAAGACCAGGACGAGCGCCCGTTTCGCCCCGCCGACGTCCTGGAACGCCAGCTCGTAGTCGCTCTCCAGCGGCCTCGGCTCGAGGTCGTAGAACGCGTGCACGAGGTCGATCGCCCCTGCGCGACGCGGCGGCAGCGAGCGGCGCACCTCGGCGTCGAACGCGATCCCGCCGCACCGATCGCCGACCACGTCCGCAACGGCCGCCACCGCTACCGCCGCGTCGAGGGCGGCGTCCAAGCGGGTGCGGTCCGCGAACGGGGCCGCCATCAGCCGGCCGCAGTCGACGACGCAGATCACGTCCCGGTCGCGCTCGATGCGGTACTGGTTGCTCATCGGCCGCCCGAGCCGCGCCGTGGCCCGCCAGTTCACCTGGCGCACGTCGTCGTCGGGCGAGTAGTCGCGCACCGACTCGAACTCCGTCCCGAGCCCGAGCGGCCCAAGGCGTCGAAGCCCGTCGTCGCGGAAGCGTCCTCGCCGGACCTCCGCCGCCAGGCGCCTCGCCGCAGGCAGGTCGGGATAGACGAGCACCTCCGCCCCGTCGCCGGGCCGGTGCCGCCACGCGCCCAGCCCGAGCGGCCCTGTCGAGCGAGTCGCGGGAGCCGGCAGCTCGTGCCGGCCGCGACGGCGTGCGACGAGCCGCGCCCGCAGCTCGCCGACCGCCTCCGCCGACGGCTCCAGCGCGAGATCGGGAGGAAGCGGCTGGCGGATCCGGATCGATCCCGCGCGCGACTCGGCCAGCGAGATCCGGAACGGAGCCGGAACGCCGCGGGCGAGCACCTCGGGCGCTTCGCGGATCACCTGCGGCACCTTGCGCGCGTAGAGCGCGTCCACGGCGACGGCGACGACAAGCGTAAGCCCGGCTCCCGCGGTGACGACGACCGGCAGCGCGAGCGCCGCGACCGCGAGCGCGGCGACGAGGAGCGCCGCCCGCGGCGTCGGGCTCATCGGGGAATGGGAACGGCCTGGAGCGCCGCCTGGACCGCGTCGTCCGGGCGATATCGCTCGAGCTCGGCTTCGGGCCGCAGGATAAGCCGGTGCCGGAGCACGTCGGGCGCAGCCGCCGCGACGTCGTCGGGAGTTACGAAGCCGCGCTCGTCGAGCCGGGCGAGCGCCTTCGCGGCCGCGAGCAGGTGCACGCCGGCGCGAGGGCTCGCGCCGAGCTCGACGCTTGGCAGCTCCCGCGTCTTGCGCACGATCGCCGAGACGTAGGCGAGCACCTCGTCCGAGACACCGGTGCCGTCGACGTCGCGCTGCGCCGCCTGCAGCTCGTCCGCCTGAACCACCGGCTGGACGTCCTCGAGGGTCGCGGGCTGCACGCCGCGATGCCGCAGCCCGAGGATGCGCTTCTCGGTCTCCTCATCCGGGTACCCGAGCTCGAGCTTGAAGAGGAACCGGTCGAGCTGCGCCTCCGGCAGCGGATAGGTGCCCTCGTATTCGATCGGATTCTGGGTCGCGATCACGATGAAGGGCGACGGCAGCGGTCGCGACTCGCCCTCGATCGTCACCTGGCGCTCCTCCATCGCCTCGAGCAGCGCGGCCTGCGTCTTCGGGGGCGTGCGGTTGATCTCGTCGGCGAGCAGGACGCTGGTGAAGACGGGCCCCGGCCGGAAGACGAGCTCCCCGCCGCGCAGCGTCATCGTCCCGGTTAGGTCCGACGGGAGCATGTCCGGCGTGAACTGGGCCCGGCGGAAGTCGAGGCCGAGCGCCCGCGACACCGCGTTCGCGAGCAGCGTCTTCGCGACGCCCGGCACTCCTTCGAGCAGGACGTGTCCTCCGACGAGCAGTGCGGCGAGGAGCCGCTCGACGGTCTCCTCCTGGCCCACGGCCACCTTCGAGACCTCTCGTGCGATGCGATCCCGCAGCTCGTTCACCCCCGCGTCCCGCTCCTTTCCCCTTCGAGCCGCGCGAGCGCGCGGCCTGCCGCGATCACCTGCGCCTCGCTAGTGGCGTGCATGAGCATCGCATCGATCTCCTCGCCGGGCACGCCGAGTCTCGCGGCTGCGGCGCGCATCGTCGCGTCGTCCGCGCCCGGAGGCAATCCTGCGCGCTCCGCGACCGCCTCGCGAACGTGGCGCTGCAGCGGTGCAACCGCCTCCCCAGGCCGGCGTGCCTTACCGAGCGTCCCCGCAAGCGATTCGACGTAGACGCGGCGCGGCGGGGCGAGCTCACGGGCCGCGGCCTCGGGTGGCCCAAGTCGCCGCCCGCGCGCGACCATGTACGTCAGCGTGGCGAGGACGAGGCCCGCGAGGAGCAGCTTCCAGCGAAACGGAATCGCACGGAGGCCGCTCGCCTTGCCGTAGCCGTGGTACGCCTCGAGGAACGCGACGGGACGCCCGCTCCCCCCGACGAGGTTGAGCCCGAGGCGCGCGTTGTCCGCGGCGCCGAGCAGGCCGTTCTGCAGGAGGGTCGGGTCGGCCAGGAGGAGCAACCGCCCTCTGCCGATCGTGGCGACGTCCACGAGGGCGGCGCGGTCGTTCCCGAGCACCGGCAACGCGGCTCCGGCGCTTGCCCAGCCTCCGAGGCCCCGCGCACGCACGCGCGCGACGCCGGCGAGCTCAGCGGCGGGCGCGATCGGCGTTGCGATCGCGACCTTTTCGCGCGGATCGCGGCTGGGCGCGGGCACGAGGATCGTCCGCAGCCAGCCGGAGCCCACGCCGCCCGCGATCAGCCGCCCGCCCGCTGCGACGAAGCGCCGCAGCGCGAGCGCATCGGTGCGCGTGACGAGCGGCGGATCCAGCACGACGACGGTCCCGGCCGGATCGGGCGCCGCCTCGTGCGGGTAAGTGCGCACGCGCGAGATCGGGTGCCCCTCGCGCGCGAGCAGCTCCGCGTAGGCGCGCAGCCCGCCGGCGGCCGTTGCGTACGACGAGGAGGTGCGCCCTCCCGGCGTCCCGCCCGTGAAGTCCTGGAGCGCCTTCAGCGCGAGGTCGAAGACGATCACGCCGGCGACGATCGCGATCCCGAGCCTCCAGCCGCGGCTCAACGCGATCCTGCCTTCGCAAGCACCTGCGGCCAGTCGCGACGGGCGGCCTCGACATCCCGCTCCCGGGGATTCCGGCGGCCGTAGACGATCTCGTCGAAGTCCGCCGCCAGGGAGTCGAACTCCGGCAGCCGCAGGGTCCGCCGCACCTCGCGCGTCGTGAGCGAGTCGCGCCGCGGGATCGCCCGGACGCGTGCCAGCCGCAGCAGCCCCGCTCGGAACCGGAGCCTGATCGCACCCTCGAGATCGCCGCGGCGCTCGGCCTCGACGGCGAGCCGCTCGAGCTCGGCCGGATCGACAGCAGGCTGCGTGCGCGCCTCGACCCCGGCGATCTGTCCGGCGGCGCGACGGCGCGCGAGTTGCGAGACCACGGCGACGGCGCTGCCGACGAGCAGCGCGCCGAGAACCGTCCACAACGTGGCGTCGCCGCCCGGGATCAGGCCGGCAAGCCAGTCGAACGCGCGGCCGACGAACGCGAACTTCTGGCCCAGCCAGTGCAGGAAGCCGTGCAGCGGACGGGGCACGGAGCTGCCACGGTAACGACGCTGGGCCAGGATCGAGCGGGCCTCGTCCCGCGCAGGCCCCGTGCGGACGGGAGCGCCTGCGGCACCGCCCGCGAGCACGCGCAGCCGCGCGTCGAGCGAGCGTCCAGGGCTGCCCTGAAGCGCGCGACCGAGATCCATGCGCACGCCGTCCACACGGTCGATCCGCCGCAGCTGGGCCAGAGCGGACGGATCGTGCGAGGCGCGGGACGCCAGCGCCCGCACCTGAGCGGACGTCGCGTCGGACGCCGCCGCGACGCCGGGCAGCGCGAGCGCCAGCGCGGCGAGGACGCAGATCCGCCTCACTCGGACGAGCCGCCCGGCTTCCAGCCCGGCGGCGGCGGCCAGTACGGCGGCTGCTCGCCCTCGGCCGGCGGCCCGGGAGGCGGAGGCAGGAGCCCGATCGCGCCCTCCCGCACGTCGATCCCGAGCTGCCTGGCCAGCAGCTGCAGGTCGAAGGCCTCCTTGCGCACGCGCAGGTCGAAGTAGAGGACGGTCGTATACGCAGCCTTGAAGGGCGTCGTCACCATCGCAGCGATCGTGCCCGACACCGTGAGCACGACTATCTCCGCAACCGACTGGTCGCCCGCGGAGGTGAGCGAGAACGCCTGCGCGAGCCCGCCGACGATCCCGCCGATCACGCTGGCGAGGATCCCGCCGATCAGCACGAGCCCGGCCGTGGGCCACCAGCGGCCGCGAACGAGGTGCAGCGAGCGCCCCAGCGCCTTTCTCCCCTTCAGCTCTTCGGTCAGGAGCACGGGCACGGCGACGGTGAAGCCGATGGCGAGATAGATCGCTCCGATCAGCAGGGCGATCAGGCCGAGCGCGGTCAGGATCCCTCCGAGAATGCTGATCCAGAGGATCGAGTGGAGCCTGCGCGCGGCGTACTTGAGCGAGCTCTTCCAGTCGGGCTCCCCCTCGAGGTAGGCGTCGGCCACCGCCTTGAAGCACGCCCCGTTCGCGATCGACGACGAGAACAGGGAGATGAGCAGCACCACCACGTACCCGGCGGCGATCGCCCCGGTGTCGACGTTCGTCGCGTTCGGCGAGACGTTGAACGAGAACCGCGTTTGCTGGAAGCCCTCCGAGACGAGGACGATCGACTGGAGCAGCTGCGCAGGCAGGACGACGAAGACGATGATCCGGAGGAACGTCCCCGCGTGGCGAAAGTAGATCTTGATCGCGACGTCAAGGATCTCGCCGATCCCGAGGGGTCGCAGGCGAGGGGCGTTCACCGGCCGACAATACCCCGGGCTGCCGAAGGACAACCGCCCGTCAGGCGATAGGCTCGGGCCCATGACGGACCTCGACCCGCAGACCGAGGAGCGCATCGAGTCTCCGGTCTCGGACGAGGCCGAGCGCGAGGCGCGGCTCACTCCCGCGCAGGCCGTCGAGCAGATGCGGATCAACGTCCCGGTGCGCGGCAACCGGAAGCTCCGCACGCTGCTCGAGCGCGTCAACGGCGACCGCCAGCTCAAGGGCTGGTGGCACGTCGCGAACGTGAACGCGGTCGTCCGGATGGAGATCAACGACCACTCCTGGGTGCACATCCAGATCGTCTCGAACATCGCGCTGAAGCTCCTGCGCCAGCTCACGAAGCACCATGTCGAGCCCTCGATGGTGCGCGACTACGGGATGACCGAGGACGAGTCGGAGGTCGTCGTCCTGCTCGGCGCGCTCCTGCACTGCATCGGGATGGCCGTGCACCGCGACGGGCACGAGGACTTCTCGCTGTTCCTCGCCGAGCCGAAGGCCCGCGAGCTGCTGGCCGGCCTGTACGAGGAGCCCGACATCACTGTGCTCGTGTCGGAGATCCTGCAGGAGATCACGTCGCACCGTGCGGACGGGAACCCGCTCACGCTCGAGGCCGGGATCATCCGTGTCGCCGACGCGCTCGACATGGCGAAGGGCCGCTCGCGGATCCCGTTCGAGCACGGGAAGGTCGGCATCCACTCGCTCTCGGCGGCGGCGATCGAGGAGGTGACGATCAAAGACGGTGAGGCGCACCCGATCCTGATCGAGATCCAGATGAACAACTCGTCCGGGATCTACCAGGTGGACGGCCTGCTGAAGGCAAAGCTCCGCGGCTCCGGGCTGGAGCCCTACGTCGAGGTGGTCGCGCACATCGACACCGAGTCGGAGAAGCGCTTGATCCAGGTCTACCGGCTCGAGACGTGACCCTCCCGACAGAGCTGCGAACGGAGCGGCTCCTGCTCCGGCAGTGGCGTGCCGACGACGCCGAGCGCATGGCCGAGATCTACGCCGAGCCGCGGTTCCTCGAGCACATGCCCGCGCACGACCTCGCGGAGACGCGCGCGCAGCTCGACCGGTTCGCGCGGGGCTGGAGTGACTACGGCTTCAGCCACTGGGCTGTCGAGGAGGCGGCGAGCGGGAGACTGATCGGCCGCGCCGGGCTCATGCGCCACGACGATTGGCCGCTCGAGGAGTACGCCGTCGAGGTGGGATGGTCGTTCGATCCCGAGTACTGGGGACGCGGCTATGCCACCGAGGCGGGCCGGGCCGGCGTCGACTGCTGGCTCGAGCGGCTCACCGAGCCGCAGCTGATCTCGATCACCACGCCGGCGAACGTCCGCTCGCGCGCGGTGATGGAACGCCTCGGCTTCACCCTGCGCGGCGACACGCACTGGCACCGCTATGACGTGGTCTGGTACGCGCTCGACCGGCCTTCCACCGCGGTCTGACGTCCCCAACCCTCCGCGGCGCCGTCGCTACAATGCGGCCCGAAGGCGCCGACTCGGCGGCGCCGACCTCAGCCGCTCGGGCTCAGCCCGGGCGGCGTCTGGGCTCCCTGACCGAACCTGCGGAGTCCACGGCGGCGCGCAGCGCCGACGCTACAATGCGGCCCGAACCAACCCGGTGCGGGATCGTCTAATGGTAGGACGCCTGACTCTGGATCAGGTAGTCTAGGTTCGAATCCTAGTCCCGCAGTCTCCACAAAGCGGCCGCTCAGGCGGCTTTTCTGTTTCCAAGTTGGCGACAACGTCGGGGGCAACACGAACTTCCTAGAACGGGACCACAAGACGTCCGGCGCGGCAGAGTTTCGTTAGGCGCGCACGCGGAAATGTCCGCCTATCGCGGGCGACGAGGATCACGGCACGGCAATCGAACCGCTGGTCCGGCTCGAAGTCGCCTGCCGACTGGCGCTGGACGCACTTCCCCAACTCCCGACGGAGACCGAGCAAGCGCTCCGGTCCCACGTCGAAGCCCTTTGCGACGTGACAGGCGCGGAACTCGACCGGGTTAGCCCCGGCTGGCGAGAGAAGAACCCCGCCTCGTAGCGCTTGACGAGAGCGCTTCGCGAGGTCGGCGTATCTCGCCAAGACGCTCCATTCAGACCGACTCGAAGGCGCGCCGCGCGACGGCGACGAGCTCGTCCGCGCCCGGCACGTTTCGCCGGTGGCGGTGGCGCACGATCGCGATCCGCCGGCTGATCCGGAGCGGCGGGGCGAGCTCCAAGCTCCGTACGCGCGCATCGCCGGGATCCATCACGAGCCGCGGGACGAAGGCCGCTCCGGCGCCCTCTGCGACGAGGCCGAGCGTCGTCGAGTTGATCTGCGAGACATAGACGAAGCGGGGCTCGACTCCGTGCCGGCGAAGGTGCTCCTCGCCGGCGGCGGTGCCGACGTGCCGGACGAGCGGGAGATCGCGCATGTCGTCGAGCGCGGCGGCACGACCCGTGCGCGCGAGCGGCTGGTCCGCACCGACGAGGAGCACGTACTCGTCCTCGTGGACGTCGATCGCCTCGAACGGCCCTTCGGGAAGCGGCAGCACGGCGAAGGCGAGGTCGAGCTCACCGCGCTCGAGCCGCTGGAGCAGCCACGTGTCGCTCGGGCCTTCGACGAGCGAGAGCTCGATCTGGGGCAGCGCGCGTCGGAGCTCCTGCACGAGTGTCGCTCCGAGCCTCGCCGCGATGCTCGGGAAGACTCCGAGGCGGAGGGTGCCGAGTCGGCCGTCGGCAAGCGCGCCGAGATCCGCGCGCGCGGCCTCTGCGTGCGCGAGAATCTGAGCCGAGTGCTCGAGTAGGAGCTCGCCCGCAAGGGTGAGCGCGACCCGCCGCCCACCCGGCGCGCGCTCCACGAGCCGCTGGCCCACCGTCTCCTCCAGAGAGGCGATCTGGTCGCTGATCGCCGATTGGACGTAGCCGAGCTCCAGCGCCGCGGCGCGGAAAGACCCTCGAGCGGCGACTGTCCGCAGCGCGACGAGGTGACGTAGCTCGAGTGCAGACCAGGTGTCCGTCGCCGGCGGATCGTCGCAGATCGCCGATCCCGATCACAGCGTTCGCGGACTCGCGTCGCCAAACGGGGTCGGCGCGGCGATGCTTGGCGAGTGGCGGCGCGGCGCAGCATTTCCCTCTTCGTGCTGCTCGCCGCGCTCGCCGTCTCGGGGTGCGGCTCAGGGTCGCCCGAGCACACCGAGCGCGCTGCTCCCGACGGCAAGCAGATCTTCGCCAGCGCAGGCTGCGTTGGTTGCCACACCTTGAAGGACGCGGGCGCGAGCGGGACCATCGGCCCGGATCTCGACAACGCGCGGCCCGACTTCACCCTCGTGAAGCTCCAGGTGACCAACGGCGGCGGCCGGATGCCGTCGTTTCGGGGGAAGTTGAAGCCGACCGAGATCAACGCCGTCGCGCGCTACGTCGCGCGGGTGGCCGGGCGTTAGCGGAAGCCCGATTGCGACCAGGTTCCGCGCGTAGCGGCGTACATCGCGTAGTCCTCCCGCCCGCCGTCCGGAGTCGGGCCGTACGAGCGCAGGACGCCTTCGAAGGCATAGCCGACGAGCTCGAGGACGCGGCGCATAGCGGTGTTGCCGGCGGCCGTCGATGCCTGGACGCGCTCGAGGCCCTCGCCGAACAGGTACTCGGTGAACAGCGTGACCGCTTCCCGCCCGTAACCCTGGCCGCGCGCGTCCGCGAACAGCAAGATCCCGATCTCGCACACACCGGCGGGCCACGCGCGCGGCGGCATGCGCGCCTGCACGTCCCCGACGAGGCGCCCGTCCGCCTCGACCGCCAGGTCGAGGTACTCGCCGTTCTCGAGGGTCGCACCCTGCTGGATTTGCTCCCGCAACCTTGTGCGCGCCTCCTCGCCGCGGGGCCCGAACGAGGTCTCGTCGGCCTCCCTCGCGGCGGCCAGGGGCTCGACGTCGTCGAGCGTGAGCGAGCGCAGCCGGACCCGCGTTCCCACGATGTCGATCACCGGCTAGGCCGCCACGCCCAGAAGCTCGGCCGCCTCGGCGACGCTCGGATCGTCGACCGACACGGCCCGGACGCCGACGACGCTGAGCCTGCGCGCCGCCCGGTCGAAGACGGTCACGTTCGCCCAGAGCGCCTCGTAGGTCGACCACCAGCGCAGGCCCGCATCCTTGCCGCTGCGGTGGAGCTCGAGCGCCTGCGGCCGCGTGATCCCTCGCCGGCGGGTCGCAACCTCCGACGGACGCAGTCCTCGGCGAACGAGCTCGGCAGGATCGTCGAGGTCGATCAAGGTCTCACGCTCGTCCAGCTCGAGCTCCGCGATCGCAAGCGGCAGGCGGCGGCGCTGCAGCATCCCCGCGACCAGGCGCTGGCCGCGGAAGCGCGCGAGCTGCTCCACTACACCGGACACGGGATTGTCCGCGAGGTACAGGCAGCCGTAGACGTCGGGATAGTCGTGCCGGCCCTCGCCCTGGTAGGCGCGCGGGAACCAGAGCGGCCCGTCTGTGTCAGCCGGCCGCGCTCGGCGGTTCCAGGCAAAGCACCGATAGAGAATCAAGCGAAAGAGTCGGTGCGCTCGGCGCGGATCGCCCGCATCAGCTCCTCGGCCTTGCCCGCGCGCACGAGGTCGATCGGGCGCCGGTCGCCGAGCACGGGGTTCAGTCCGAAGAGCCAGGAGCGTGCGACCTCGGGCTCGTAGATCCGGAGGAGGTTCGACCAGACGAGCTCGAGCAGGTCGACCTTCTCGGCGTTCAGCGGATCGATTCCCGCGCCCTTCAGCCACCGCGTGACGCGCGAGCGGCTGACGCCGAGCAGGTCCGCGAGCGCCGCCCCCGACTTGAAGTCGACCCGGAGCGCATCCACCTTGGCTGCGGTTGCGATCGGCATTGCGGACGGATTCTAGCGCAACAACTTTCGTTGCGCGCCCTTCCTTCCACTTAGTAACACTTTGTTACTTGGAGGGTTCGGAGAGGACGAGTGTCTGGTCCTCTGTCAGGCCTCGACGGGAGGCTTCGCCCGCCCTGAGCTCCACGACCGCCTTCGCGCCGCGGGCGCCGCGCATCCGCCAGGGCGGCACGTCGGGCGCGATCGCCACAACGCGAAGCTCGCGATCGAGGAACACGACGTCGATCGGAAAGCGCATGAAAAACGTGTGCACCGAACCCGACGGCTTGAGGAGGATCCCCTCCCCACTAGGAAGCTCCTTGCGTCCCAGCAGGCCCCGCATGCGAGCGAACGGCCCGTCGGCAACCAAACAGCGCTCGCAAACAACGCGCCCGCCCGCTGTGGTGATCGAAGCGGTGTTCACCAGGATGGAAAGCTACGCGTCGCCGGCGAGCGAAGAAGGAGGGGGCTCGTGGGGGAACCCTGGGTTCCCCCACGTTTTAATAACCGACGTGGATGTGGTCGGCGTGGTTCGCGAGCGGGAACGACGGTCCGCCCAGGCCGAGCAGCGAGATGACCTGCTTCGGCTGGAGCTCGCTCGGGAGCATCAGGATGTCCCGGACTGCTTGCTCCGTGATCCCGCCGGGTTGCTGGTTCCCTTCGATGGTCGTCCCACCGACCGCGGCGATGTCTACCGCGTGGCCGTACATATGGGCAGAGACGACGCCCGGCCGTGCGTACAGCCGGTGCCCGGTCAGGAGACACGAGACCGTGACCTGGTTGAACGTGTCCGCCATGTAGGCCATCAGCGCGATCACGCGGACGTTGATCTTGCCGTTCGCGAGATCCTCCCGGCCGCCGACGTAGATGTCGATCCGCGAGTCGGAGAGGACGCGCTTCGTCAGCGCCGGCTTCGCCGCCTCGAGCCCGTGGACGAGCGCCCACAGGCCGACGGCCCGGTCGTAGTGCGCCAGCGCCACGGCCTGGTCGGCGAGCATCGAGTCGCCGGTCAGAGCGAACACGGCTTCGTGATCGTCCTTCCCGTTCGCCTTCAGGTTCGCGAGCCGGAGCGCGAGCCCGCGCAGGGTCGCGTGACCGGCAGGGACCTTGCCCTCGGCGCCCGAGGCGCGAAGGGTGCCGAGCACGAGCGCCCAGTCGGCGCCGGCCTTCTTCGAGGTGACCGTGAGGTCATGCGCGAAGGGATCCGTGAGCCGCCTCGCGGCGGGGGTGGGATCCGGCATCGACCTGTTGAGCCACACCACCGACGAGGTGCCCGGCATCGAGGCCTCCGGGTCGAGCTTCGCAGGCGGTGACTTGATCGCCCGCTTGAGGCGCTTGACCGCCTGCTGCTGCACCCAGCCCTGGGATGCGTGCGGCCCGCGCGACACAGCCGGGGCCGACGCGGCCGTTCCGCTGCCCGAGCCGGACGCGGACGCGCCGGACGAGCTGGACGGGGCTGACCCGCTGGCCGAGCTCCAACCCGAGTCCGCGCTAGCCGAGGCGGGGTCGTCCGCGGGCGCGGCCTCGGGGGCCGGCGCCGCGGCGCTCGCATCGGGGGCGGCCGGGTCGGCCGCCGGCGCGGCGGGATCTGCCGCCGCGTCCGCTGCTGCCGGAGGCGCGCTGTCGCTGGGTGCGGCAGCGGTGGCATCCGTCGTGGTCGTGTCGATCATGCTCGCGACCTGATCGCCGGCGCCCGCGGAGAACGCGGCGCCTGCGAAGAAGAGCGTGACCATCGCCGCGGTCGCCGCGAACCGGTGCGGCAGCCGCGGGCGCGGCTCGTCGTCGGGCTCGGCAGTCGGGGCGAACGACGGCGTCGGATCCTCGGCCGGGGCGATCGGCATCGCCGGCGCCGGCTCGAAGTCGTCCGGATCCTCGAGCGCGAGGCGCTCCCAGACCTGCTCCGGACTCCAGGCCGGACCGTCGGCTGCGAACTCGGCCGGCTGAGGCGCGGGCTCTGCGGCCCACTTCCAGGCGGCGGCCACGGAAGGCTCCTCGGGCTCGTCGGCCTCGATGGTCTTCGCGCCCGGGAGGCTTACGGTCGCCGCTGCGGGATCGTCGTCGTCGTGTCGGCGCGTCACGAGCGCGGCGAGCGAACCGCCGAGCACGAACGCGACCACGTGCGCGAAGACCGACGGCGTTCCGCGAACGGCCCTCGTCACTTTGCTTTCTGAAGATGTTGGCATTTGCCTTGGCTCCTCGTCGGATGTGGCGCCTAAGGCGATGCTGGGTCCGTCGGCGCGGTTTTCGAGTTGGATCCGCGGCCGCTACGGAACACGTCGAGTATCGGGGCCTAGCGCTCCGGGCCTGTTCCCCCGAATAGGTGAAGCGGACAGCGGATCCCCAAACCGAGGGATAACGACCCGGGATTTTCGGTTCGATGATCGGGCCACAGCAATTCAATGGCGGCGCGGCCACGCCCCAGATGCAAGGAAGGACCCCCAGCGTGGCAGCAAGCAGCGCCCCAGCAGCTGAGCAGAACAGAACGAGCAGCGATTTCCCCGCAGATTTTGGCGCGCAGGCTAGGCGTGCCTCGGATCGGCGAAGGGAGGTGAATCCTGTGCTGCAGCTCTACACGTTCGGACAGACCCAGATCGCGCGCCTTCGCCGCGAGGAGGGTCAGACGATGGCGGAGTACGCGGTGGTGCTCGCCGTGGTCACGCTTCTCGTGATCGGCGCGATCTCCCTGCTCTCCACGAACATCGGCAACGAGATCAAGAAGGTCGCCGGCATCCTCGTCAACTAAGGATCACCGGCAGTACTGCGGGCGGGCCTCCCACAGCCGTAATGGGAGGTCCGCCCGAAATTCGGAACGGAATCAGTGAGGAGCCTTGAGAAACCGAAATTCACTCAGAAGCGAGAAAGGGCAGGCGACGACCGAGTTTGCGGTTGTCCTGCCGATCCTCGTGGTGCTCCTCTTCGGGATCATCCAGTTCGGGATTGCGTTCAAGGATTACCTGTCCTTGACGGATGCCGTTCGCGCAGGTGCACGCAAGGCCGCCGTCTCGCGCAACGTGAGCGACCCGGTCGGTACGACCCGCACGGCGGTTCGCAATGCCGCCTCGGATCTCGATCCCGCCAAGCTCCCAGATCCAACTGTCGCCTCGAACTGGCAGCCCGGCACCGACGTGAAGGTCTCGGCCCAGTACCCGTTTCGCATTTCTCTCTTCGGGATCCCCGTGGTGACGGGGAACCTCAAATCCTCAACGACGGAGCGCGTGGAATGACCATTCGCAGCGACAACCGCGGGCAAACAACGGTTCTAACCCTCGTCTTCATGACGGTGCTGCTCGGTATGGCAGCGCTGGTCCTCGACGTTGGCTCGTGGTATCGGGCGGATCGAGCCCTGCAGCAGACCGCGGACTCCGCGGCGCTGGCGGGAGCCCAGGCGCTGCCCCAGTCGAGCGGGGACGCAACGAGCCTCGCCATCGAGTACGCCGGCAAGAACGGCGGCGGGCTGTCCTCGGGCGGGATCAGCTTCTCCGGCCAGCAGCTGGCCAACGACACGATCAAGGTCAACATGACCAAGCAGGCCCCGGGCTTCTTCAGCAGCGTGCTGGGGCTGAACGGAGCGACCGTCGGAGCTCACGCATCCGCGCGGGCGGGCACGATGTCGCAGGCGCAATACGTCGCGCCCATCGGCGTCGACGAAAAGCACCCGATGCTGTCCGGCAGTGGCTGCCCCTGCTTCGACCAACCGACGACTCTGGATCTGCAGAAGGTCGGGCCCGGCGCCTTCCGCATCTTGAACATCGACGGCTCGCGCGGGGGAACCGGCCAGCAGACCCTGTCCAGTTGGATCATGTCGGGGTTCGACGGCTACATGCCCCTCGATTGGTACAACTCGGATTCCGGCGCCAAATTCAATGCCTCCGAAGTAAAGGCGGCTTTGACCGCGCGAATCGGAACCGAATTGCTCTTCCCGGTTTACCGCGCGATCCAGGGTCAGGGAACGAACCTCCAGTACGAGGTGATCGGCTGGGTCGGGTTCCATCTGACGGGCTTCAGCGGCAACGGGAACAACGGCACGCTAAACGGCTGGTTCACGCGAGTGATCTGGCAGGGGATCCAGGGCTCTTCGGGATCCGCAAGCCCCAATTTCGGCGCGCGATCGGTACAGCTCGTCGATTAACGCAAACCGCAACACCACAGCAAAGGACATCGCCTCATGACCTACCGAGCAAGGAACATCGCCGTTGCAGTGGTGCTTGCGATCGTCGCCGCCCTGCTCACCGGCTTTTACGTCACCAGCTACAAGAACAACGTCAAGCACTCCGAGAATCACGTCTCGGTGTACGTCGCGAAGAAGGACATCCCGCCGGGAACCTCGGCGGCCGACGTCCTGTCCGGCAACTACCTGACCACGGAGCAGGTGCTCCAGGGAACGGTCGTCCCGGGCGCCATCTCCACCCCGAAGGAGATCGAGGGCAAGCTCTCGACTCAGTGGGTGTACGCCGGCGAGCAGGTCTCGAGCCGGCGGTTCAACCCCGTCTCGCAGGCCGGCGTCCGCGCCGAGCTGAAGGGCAACATGCGGGCGTTCCAGGTGGAGGGCGATCCCAACCAGCTCCTGGCCGGGACGCTCCAGGCCCACGATCACGTCGACCTCGTCGCGAGCGTGAAGTACAAGTTCGTGAACTTCCGCGCGACGAACTCCTCGCAGAGCCAGGACGAGCTCGTGGCGACGCGGGTCGTCCTGCGTGACCTCGAGGTGCTGAAGGCGCCGAGCTCGCCGGGCACCGAGAGCAAGCTCAACGGCCCGAGCGGCGGATTCTCCGCCCTGTTGCGGGTCACCGACAGCCAGGCTCAGAAGCTGTTCTTCGTGCTGAAGAACGGCGACTGGTCGCTGCAGCTCCGCCCCGTGATCGACGCCGCGGACAGCCCGGAGAGCGTCGAGACCGTGGGCTCCGTCCTCGGAGACGGACTGCACCCGAACCAGATCGACGAGCTCGTCCTCGGAAGGAGGCGGTAGCGATGAGCCACGAGAACAATGGTTCCGAGGCGACCCGCGTCTTCGTCACGGGCGCCTGTGAGGGCTCCGCGCAGCTGTGCGAGGCGCTCGCCGCCCACCCCGACCTCGAGCTGGTCGGAACGGCCGAGGAAGTCCGCGACGCCGCGGGCGCCCTCGCCGGCGGGCACCTGAACGTCGTCCTGCACGCGACGAACGCCGCCGCGCTGCCCTTCGACGAGATCGCCGGCATCCGCGAGCACACGCGGGCGCCGCTGATCATCCTCGCCGCCGGTGAGGCCTCCGAGCTGCTCGACCAGGCGCTCGACGCCGACATCTCCGACGTCCTGCTCCTGCCGCAGCTGACCGAGAACGTGGTCTTCGCAGTCCGCAAGGCAGCCCATTCAGGCCGCCGGGCACAGGCTGCCGCGATCGGCAAGAAGGGCCGGATCGTGACCGTGTTCTCGCCAAAGGGCGGGACGGGCAAGACGGTGATCACGACGAACCTGGCCTCGGCGCTCGCGAAGTTCGAGGGGAAGCGCACGCTCCTCCTCGACCTCGACCTCCAGTTCGGCGACGCCGCGATCATGCTCGGCCTCGAGCCGGACAAGACCATCTACGACCTCGTCGTGGCTCCCGGCGAGCTCGACTCGGAGAAGCTCGCGGGCTACATCGCGCGCCATCCGGCCGGACTCGACATCCTCCCCGCGCCGCTCCGGCCGGAAGATGCGGAGCTCGTGACCGAGGGCAAGCTCGGGCGTCTGCTCGAGGTGGCCCGCGAGTCCTACGACATGATCGTCGTCGACACGTCCCCGTTCTTCCACGGGCCGATGCTGGCGACGCTCGACCAGACCGACGACCTGCTCCTGGTCTGCTCGCTCGACGTGCCGACGGTGAAGAACGTCCGGCTGAGCCTGCAGACGCTCGAGCTGCTCTCGTTCCCGACCAACAAGGTTCAGGTCGTCCTGAACCGCGCGAACACGAAGGTCGGGATGAAGCAGAAGGAAGTCGAGAGCGCGCTCGAGCAGCGCGTTCGGTTCCAGGTTCCCTCCGACCGCGCAGTTCCGATATCGGTCAACCGCGGGAACCCGGTCGTGCTCGCCGAGTCAGGCGCGGACTTCTCGAAGGCCGTCCGCGAGATGGCGAAGATCATCTCGACCCCCCAGCAGGAGGACGCCGGCAAGAAGCGCCGCTTCCTCGCGAAGGCCTAAGCCATGGGCCTCCACGACCGCATCAACCGTACGAACGGCGCCGGCACCACGGCCGCGACGCTCGAGCACCCGGCCGGTAAGGCCGGCGGCGAGAGCGCGGCCGCGGCGCAGGGCGGCGACCCGTATGCCGAGCTGAAGACGCGGATCCACCACGAGTGCATCGCGCGTCTCGGCCCGGAGCTGTTCAAGCGCGAGACCACGGAGGATCTGTCCGACCGCGTGCTTCGCGCGGTCACGGAGCAGCTCGCACTCGACCGGACCCCGCTGACGCGCGACGAACGGCGCCAGCTCGTCCGGGACATCAGCGACGACATCCTCGGCTACGGCCCGCTCGAGCCGCTGCTCCGCGACGACTCCGTCACCGAGGTGATGGTCAACGCCGCGGATCAGATCTACATCGAACGGGAGGGCAAGATCGAGCGCACGCCCGTCTCGTTCGTCGACAACGCGCACCTCCTGCGCATCATCGACAAGATCGTCTCGCAGGTCGGCCGGCGCATCGACGAGTCGTCGCCGATGGTCGACGCCCGCCTCCCGGACGGCAGCCGTGTCAACGCGATCATCCCGCCGCTCGCGCTCAAGGGCCCGACGCTGACGATCCGGAAGTTCTCGCGCGATCCGTACACGATGAACGACCTGATCACGTTCAACTCGATCTCCGCGAAGGCGGCGCAGTTCCTCTCCGCCTGCGTGAAAGGGAAGCTGAACGTCCTCATCTCGGGCGGTACCGGCACCGGTAAGACGACGATGCTGAACGCCATGTCCGCGTTCGTCCCGAACGACGAGCGGATCCTGACGATCGAGGACGCCGCCGAGCTCCAGCTCCAGCAGGAGCACGTGATCACGCTCGAGTCGCGCCCGCCGAACATCGAGGGCCAGGGCGAGGTCCGCATCCGCGAGCTCGTCCGGAACTCGCTGCGCATGCGCCCCGACCGGATCATCGTCGGCGAGGTCAGAGGCCCCGAGACCCTGGACATGCTCCAGGCGATGAACACGGGCCACGAAGGCTCGCTCACCACGATCCACGCGAACTCGCCGCGCGACGCCCTGTCGCGTCTCGAGACGCTCGTCATGACCGCCGGCGTGGAGCTTCCGCACCGCGCGATCCGCGAGCAGATTGCGAGCGCGTTCGACCTGCTCGTCCAGATCCAGCGCCTCGTCGACGGCTCCCGCCGCGTCACGCACATCACCGAGGTCCTCCGGATGGAGTCCGACGTGATCACGCTGCAGGACGTCTTCATTGCGAAGCCGCCGGACGAGGAGGCGCACCCCGGCGCTGGGCGCAGCACGCGCCTGCTCGCACCGCTCAGCTGCACCGGCCTCAAGCCGCACTTCCTCGACAAGCTGGCCGCGAACGGCGTCGTCCTGCCCCCCACGTTCTTCGCCGCCGAAGGCGACGACGGCCGGGCGGGCTTCACCGCTCCGAGCTACGGGGGGACGTTCTCGTGAACCACCGGACTCGCTTGGCGCTCTTCGCCGCCGGAATGCTGGCCAGCCTCGCCGCGCTCGCGGCGAGCGGTCACGCGCAGGCCGGCGGCGGCGGCGTCCAGATCCACGGAGTGGACGCGAGCGGTTATCCGACCGTCAGGCTGTCGGTGGTCACGCCGGCCGCCTCGCCGACGCCTCCGGGCCTCAAGGAGGGCGGCCGGTACGTCGCCGGCTTCCAGGCCAGCGCGCTCGGCCGGTCGAAGAGCGTCGTGCTCGCGGTGGACTGGTCGCGCTCGATGGCCGGTCAGTCGCTCGTCGACGCAGCGAACGGCGCCCGCTCGTTCGTCGCCGCGAAGCCCCCGGCCGACCGCATCGAGGTCATCGCCTTCGGCTCGCATCCCGTGAAGCTGACCCAGTTCTCGTCGGCCACCATCGACGCGGACGACGCGCTTCGCACGATGAACGTCGATCCGAAGTCGGGCACCGCGCTCTACGACGCGATCGTCATGGGCGCGGACTCCCTGAACGCCGAGGAGTCGGCAGGACGGGTGCTGATCGTGCTCACCGACGGCAAGGACGTCTCCAGCAAGTCTTCGCTCGACGCGGCGGTCAAGTCGGCGCGCGACGCCGGCGTCGCCGTGTATCCGATCGCGATCTCCGGACCCGACTTCACGCCCGGGCCGCTTCAGCGCCTCGCCCGGGAGACCGGCGGCGCCTACCACAGCGCCGCCTCGTCGGCCGCGCTCCGCCAGATCTACGGCTCGATCGCCGCCGAGCTCGCCCGGACGTGGCGCGTCTCGTACATCACCGCCGCGCGGCCCGGGGCACACGTCGACCTGACCGCGTCGATCGCCGGGGTGGGCTCGGCCAGTACGAACCTGACGATCCCCGGCTCCAGCAGTAATGGCTCCCAGGGCTCCGGCTCCAAGCTCGTGCCCATCTCGGCGGGCGGGCTTGGCGGGACGCTCGCGATCATGCTCGCCGTCGGAGGGCTCGTGCTCCTCGCGGGCGTGCTCATGATCGCGGGATCGCGCCGTGCGTGGGTGCGCGAGCGGCTCGAGCCGCACATCTCCGCCTCGTCGAACCGGGTGAAGGCGGCGCGAAAGCGCGAGCGCCTCGCCGCCGCCGCAGGCCTTTTCCACGCGACCGAGCGCGCGTTCGGCAACCTCAAGCAGTGGCGCTCGGCGCAGAAGCTGCTGGAGCGCGCCGACATCCACCTTCGCACCGTCGAGCTCTTCTACATCATGGTCGGGGCCGGGCTCGTCGCCGGGTTCATCGCCGCAGTGGGCGGCTTCCCGAGCTGGGCGATCCTCGTGCTGATGCTCGTCGGGGCCTCCCTGCCGTACGGGTTCGTTGCGTTCAAGGCGAAGAGCCGCCTGAAGGCGTTCGAGAACCAGCTCCCCGATCTGCTGATCACCATCGCGGCCTCGCTCAAGGCGGGCCACAGCTTCCGCCAGGGCATCCAGACGCTCGTCGACGAGGGCCAGGATCCCGCAGCGGGCGAGTTCGGGCGCGTCATGACGGACACCAGCCTCGGCCGTCCGATGGAGGACGCGCTGCTCGAGATGTCGGAACGCGTCGGCTCGAAGAACTTCGAGTTCGCGATCACCGCCGTCACGATCCAGCGCCAGGTCGGCGGTAGCCTCGCCGGCCTCTTCGACATGGTGGCCGACACGGTTCGCCAGCGGCAGCAGTTCAGCCGCAAGATCCGGTCGCTGACCGCCATGGGCCGCATGTCGGCCTACGTCCTGATCGCCCTGCCCTTCTTCATCGCCGGCGCGATCACGCTGATGAACCGCATGTACATGGACCCGCTCTACCACACGGCAAAGGGGCACTTCCTGATCGGGATGATGCTCGTGCTGATGGCGTTCGGGTCTCTGATCCTCAAAAAGATCGTCTCCTTCAAAGGTTGATGCCGATGTCGCTGCTTCTCTTCCTCGCACTTGCTTGTCTCGCCGGCGCCATCGTGCTGATCGGCGAGGTCATCACCGCTCCGTCCAGGGAGCGATTCCAGTCGGCCCGCCGGGCTTCGACCTACGGCCGTGTGCGGCTGCTCTCGAGCCGCCAGCGCGCGCCGTTCAAGGAGCGCGTCCTCCAGCCGGCGGCCCAGGGCCTCGCCCGGATCGTCCTCCGGATCAGCCCCAAGACCTCGACCGAGGCGATCGGCCTGAAGCTGCTCGCCGCCGGGATGGGTCGCACGATGACGCCCACCGGGTTCCTCGCCACAAAGGGCTTCCTCGCAGGGGTCGGCCTGCTGCTCGGGCTTGTGTTCGGCACTGCCGCCGCGGGGTTCGCCGGAGCGTTTCTCTTCGGGCTCGCTTGCGGCGCCGGCGGGTTCATGATCCCCGACTTCGTGATCGGCTCGCGCGCGCGCAGCCGGCGCGAGCGAGTCCGCTCGGAGCTGCCGGACGCGCTCGACCTGCTCGCCGTCAGCGTCGAGGCCGGACTCGGCTTCGACGGCGCGATCTCCAAGCTGACCGAGCACCTGCCGGGCGCGCTGACCGAGGAGTTCGGCCTCGCCCTCGGCGAGATGCGCATCGGCGAGAGCCGCGCGGAGGCGCTCAAGAAGATGTCACAGCGGGTCGACGCCCCGGAGCTCGCGGCGTTCGTCCGCGCGATCATCCAGGCCGACCAGCTGGGCATCTCGCTCGGACGGATCCTGCGCGTCCAAGCCGCGGACACGCGGCTGCGCC
>Ga0193747_1000114_pt1 | contig 38677 bp, 33 predicted proteins | sample L1m2metaG_FD_143048 | JGI IMG/M metagenome (GOLD analysis project Ga0193747, IMG submission 143048) | Soil microbial communities from a riparian zone of the East river system, Colorado, United States - L1m2 | ecosystem: Environmental > Terrestrial > Soil > Riparian zone | place: USA: East River... | reverse complement strand
CGCTAACGCTGAATGACAAGGTTCTTTCTTTACCTGGGGATAGTCGCAACGCTCGGGATTCTTGGACCGCTGGGTTTTGCCGGCACCGAGGGAACATACGGCGGCGAATCAGGGTCGGGAGGCAGAGTGCCGACTTTTACCCTGAACCAAGCCATTCTGACAGCGCTGCAGCGTAACCCTACTCTTCTCAACGCAGAGCAGGAGATTAAACGAAGCAAAGGCGTAATTATTCAGGTGCGTGCGCAGGCGCTGCCGCAGATCAATGCAAATGCGAATTTTCAATGGATCGATCCAAACCTGACTGGCGCACGGGTCTTTGGAAATAACAGTAACACGACGGGAGTTACGCCCTCCACGGGCGCCGCATCCCTGATGGAGGGGTTGCCGTCGCAGGTCGGGGATGTTCGCACACCACTGGCTGCCGCAACGCCAGCCCCTATTCAGAATGTTGAGCAGAGCGATATCTCCTACGCGATCAGTGTTACCGGGACACAGCTGATTTTTAACGGCACAACTTTCAATCAGATCCGGGGAACGTTTTTTCAGCGTGACAGTGCCTACTTCTCCTTCCGCAATATTCTGGACCAACTGATCTCGACGGTGAAGACGCAGTTTTACCAGATCATCGTCAATCGCGATCTCGTCAGCGTGAATGAGCAAAACGTGCACCTTTTGGAAGCTCAGTTGAAAGACCAGCAGAACCGCTTTGAAGCAGGAACAGTTCCACGGTTCAACGTGCTGCAAGCGGAAGTGCAGCTCGGCAATCAAATTCCGCAACTGATCACTGCCCAGAACAACTTGCGCATATGGCCAAAACTCTTGGCCTCGACTTCCAGCGCCGACGGGGCGACAGCCCGCCGCTGGAAGTGGTTGGTGACATGCCATACGTCCCGCGCCCCATTGAACTCGCCGACGCGATCGAAATGGGGAAGCAGCGGCGACCTTTCCTGAAACAAGCGCGGGCAAACGTATTGAACCAGCTCCAACAAGTGCGCGCGGCAACAGGCCAGTGGCTTCCCAATATCACCACGACCGGCGGCGGCGAATGGGTCAGCTCACCGATCAACTCGAGCTGGCATGATATCTCAAAAGGTTGGACCGCATTGGTCCAGGGTAGCCTGCCAATCTGGGACAGCGGCGCGATCGCCGGTCAGGTCATCCAGCAACGCGCACTCCTTTCCGAAACAAAGATCACTTACGATGACGACGTTCGGCAGGTCGAGTTGGAGATACAGACCGCTTATTCCAATTTGCAGCAGAACGAGGAGCTGGTTAAAAGCCAGGAGAAAAATGTCGAGCTAGCCGATGAAGCGTTGCGTCTGGCCAAGGCGCGACTCGATGCGGGTGCGGGAGTTCAGTTGGATGTGCTGAACGCGACGGTGCAGCTGCTCACAGCGCAATCGACGCGCTTGCAAGCGCTGTTTGGATATAACTCGTCGCTTGCTGAATTCGATCGGGCAACTGGGGCACAGAGCACTTACTCGGAGATGTTCGCGAACCTCAAGCCGCGCGCCACGGCAACCAAAACCTACTACACCGGCAGCGACGTAGATGCGATGGGCAAGCCGAAAGAAACCGGCGAAGAACGGATTTCGACTACGACGCGAAGGACAAGCTCGAAGTAACGACGTTCGATCTGCGGGAGAGCGTTTGAATGGAGCCGGCGCGCCCTCGCGCCGCTCTGGTAACAGCGCTGCTCTGCTTGGACGCGGCGAGGGCGCCGCGGCTCCATAGACCGCGCGGCAGATTTGACATTTGAGGCCCGCAGATTTGGAATTTTCAATAATGCATCTACCCTTCGAACAATTTCCCGCGCTGAGCGCGATCGGAATCTGTCGTCATGCTTTCATCCAAAGAATTCCCGGCATCGACGTCTCACACGATAAAGCCGAAGTGCTGGAGCGGCTCGACGCCGCACATCGCGAAATTCGCAACGCAACCGGCTTTGGGAATTGGCCGCTGTTCACCGCCGAACAGATCCACGGAAACAAAATCGCCATTGTCGATCGCGCTGTAGCGTCCGCTGTCCTCAGCGGAGTTGATGGTCGCGAATTCCCGGGCTGCGATGGCATTATCACCAATCAACGCAGCGTCGCGCTCGGCATTTACGTCGCTGACTGTTGCGCGGTTTACATTGTAGATCGAAAAGCACCTGCGATCGGCCTTGTGCATTCCGGACGCAAAGGAACCGAGCTTGGCGTCGTCACAAACGCGATCAGACAAATGATCGAACGCTTCGGCTCCGATCCAGCGAACATGATCGTGCAACTCAGTCCTTGCATTCGCCCACCCCACTACGAAGTCGATTTCGCTTCTGAAATCATCCGGCAATGTCGTGCGCTCGGCGTTCAACACATCCACGACTCCGGCACGTGCACCGCCTGTGATCTGCGTTGCTACTACTCCTACCGCGCCGAGAAAGGAAAAACCGGCCGTATGCTCGCGCTGCTTGGACTCGACCTAACAACCGCGTGTTAGACGAAAAACATGTTCTTCTTTGATCTACGAAATCTCCTAATTTTCGTTAGCGCTATGCCACGATGCGAATAGCCGTCGTTGTCGGTTTCCTTTTCCTCGCCGGATCCGCAGCTGTAGGCAGCGACGTTTCTCGCTATCAAGTCGAACGTGGTTCCCAGCTCGAGAAAGAACTCGGTTACGACGTTTCCGTGCAAGACAAGTACGATGAATGGCAGTCGGACAGCAGAGATGGAATGGGGATCGAAGGCCCCGCTCCAGAATATGTCGTAAAATTTCACGCTAAAGCAGCGGGTAAACTCAAGGACTTGTTCGAGCTCGACCTCGCTTTGACCGATGCAAACGGGACGCTGCTGCACGTCCCGTTAGCGATCAGATCGAGATATAACAAGGAGAACCAGGTCGACGTTCGGTTCCTCATCAAGACGGACGCGATCAATCGGGCGGTGTTGACCATCCGCTGTGGCGGCCAGCCACAAGGCGAAGCTAGTTACGCTATTCGGCTTGGCGAGGTACCCGTCCTAAGCCTGCCAAAGAAAAGCATGCCGAAGAAAAGCTTTACCGAGGCTGTAGCGATCGCTGAACAGTTTCTGCGCGGGCAGAAAATCGACCTTTCCAACGGCGTGCTGCTTCGGGCTGAGTTCAGAAATTACCTGCGCGACGAACGTGAAACCCCTCGTTGGGACATCACGTGGGCTCTTGCCGGTGAGAAGGGCGTCGACGTGTGGGTTTCGCACGACGGCTCCGCGAAGCTGACTCGAGGGCGCTCGTCACCGAGAATCCTGCCGAAGAAAACCCTAATGGAGGCTGTAACGATTGCTGAGGAGTTTCTGCGTGGGCAGAAGATCGACGTTTCCAAACACATGCTGCTTAGAGCTGAGTTTACGATTAATTTTATCAACCACCGTGAGACTCCGTTTTGGGACATCGCGTGGGGGCTTGACGACCAGCGTGTCATTGCTTCGGTTTTGCAAGATGGCTCCGCCAAGCTGATTCGAGCACGTTGAGCGCGCTTATGCTGCAAATCTGCCATCAACAAATGGCTAGGGACACGCTAATGATGCGAAGAGCCGTTGTTGTCGGTTTCCTTCTCGTCTTCGGATTGGCAGTTCGAGGAAGTAGCGTCTACCGCTACGAGGTTGACCGTGGTTCCGACCTCGAGAAGGAACTCGGTTATGAGCTCTCGGTGCATGGAGAGTACGGTGAAAAGCAAACTGAAAGTCTTGACAAGGTGATTCCGGTTGAGGGCGCTGCACCAAAGTACACGGTGAAGTTTCACGTTCCTATAGCGGATAAGCTCAAGGATGTATTCGAGCTCGCCCTTACTGTGAACGATGGAAACGCGATACTCGCCCAAATCCCCTTGGCGATCAGCTCGCGATTCACCAAAGAAAACAAAGTCGACGGCCAATTTCTCATCAGGAAGGACCGGATCGATCAGGCTGTGTTGGACATTCGCTGTGCCCCGTGGACTAGGGGGCACCCGGAAACTGTTTATTCCATTCGACTCGGAGATTACGCGCCGGGCTATGAGCCGACAGAGAAGCAGCGAATCACCGAACTTCGCAGCAGGCACCCAAGCATCGGGCTTCTCGCGTGGCACCGCAGCAAGAAGCCGCCAGATGATTCGAATAACCTCAGCGTTTTAACAGTCGCACAAAAACTCTTTCCCGAGGTAAGCTTCATCGGGCTTTCGCGTGCCGGCCTGGAGACGTTGCTCGGTCCTCCAGACACTAAGCCGTTATCGCCCAAGAACTCTGTCACATACACCTACGGGTATGGTGAGCACGCTGTAATTCGGCGATTTCACTTTAATTCCAAGGGAAATGTCGAAAGCGTCGAGAAAATCCCCCGCCAATAGGTCCACCCCTGGCTGCAGCCAACGGCTCGACGGTGCTGGTGTCCACAGCCGGTTCCTTTCGTTAGGTCGACTTGTGGTTACCTATGCCACGTTTGATTTCGCGTCCATCCTGCGCGCTGAATCCGGCTCGGCGCAGGCCGACCACCTTAAGCGAACACGTTAGGCATGGGCAAAAACGCACACAGGCAGAATGCCGGCGATTGCGAGCAGAATAGTCGCTCCCCAATCATCAGTCCCTGAAGTTCTTGAAATTCGTCGCAACACCGAAGTCGCGATTACGCACGAATTGAATTACAGTTTGCAGGTCGTCTTTCTTTTTTCCTGTGACGCGAATTTGCCGGTCCTGTAACTGGCTTTGGACTTTGAACCCCTGGGATTTGATCGCCTGGATAATTTCTTTGGCTTTGTTCCCTTCGAGGCCTTGCTTGATCTTCAATTCCTGCCGGGCATGACCCACGGATGAGATCGCGGGTTCTTCCTGCTGGACGTTTCGCAAATCGACGCCCCGCCTGGAGAGTTTGCCGATGACGATTTCACGCAGCGCTTTCAAATGCGCGCCATCATCAGCGATCAAGATAATCTTGTCCTGTTCAGGAATGATTTCGGTTTTCGCGTCTTTCAAATCGAACCGGGTAGCAAGCTCTTTGCGCGCCTGATTGAGCGCGTTGTCGATCTCCTGCGTGTCCACTTCTGAGACGATGTCGAACGAGGGCATGCCTTAAATTTAGATTCAGATTTCAAATTTCAAATTCGTCAGTGGGAATCACTCATTACGGATTGGCTTCCGCAATTTTGATGTCTCCTTTCCCTACTCGGACGTTAATTGTCGCCGCTCTCCCGCCGTTGATTATCTGATCGAGGTCCATCTCCCGTGCAGAAGAATTCGCGGTCAACGGGACATTATTGAAATCATTGGCGATTTTTCCGTGCACAGCGCGGGCGAGGAGGTGGAAGCGTGCGTCGCTTGGCAAAAATACCCAGGCATTTCCCTGCCCGACATTTACCCGGGCCGAGAATTTTTCCTGTTCCCACCAATCGTACGAGAGCGTGAGCGTGCCCCGGTTCGCCGTAAGATCAAGGTTTGTGAAACAGTTCCGGGCGCAAATCCGGCCGTCGCCCAACCGTGCGTGCACTTCTCGTCCGTGCATACTGTCCAGAAGAACCTCGCCTGCATTCAGGTCGAGTGCCGAAATGCTGGCTGTTGCCGGGACTACAATGGTGCAATCAACCGTACCTGAATGATCCGAGAACGCCCACTTTGGCTGCGGGGGGACTTTCGCGGTGATTGAAACGGTACTGGGTTTTGCAGAGACATCGAGCGCGATCTGGTTTAATCGCTCGTGGCTGTAGGCTCTTTTCAGTGATCGCACTCGAATCTCGTTAAGATCTGAGCCATAAACCAGGATCGCGCCATCACGATTGTGAATACTTATGTTCGCGTTTGGGTCGACCGAGTAAACCTGTTCGACAACCTCTTCGAGCACGCGGTTGTCCCCGCTGCCGCAGCCGGTGAGCAACATCAGCAACGCTGCAATCTTGGGCCAAGGTTTTTGACAGCTAACAACTATCGCACGCACAGATTCTATCAGGGTCACCGGCAGCTGCGAATCATACCCAGAGCGTGCGATCGAATGTGCGATATTGGATGGCTTCGCTCACGTGCTCGGGCGTGATCTCGGTTTTTCCATCGAGATCAGCGATGGTGCGCGATACTTTGAGGATACGATCGTAAGCGCGGGCGCTGAGGTTCAATTCGCTCATGGCCACACGAATCAATTCCTGGGAATCCTGGCCCAGTTTGCAGTGCTGTTTCAACTGGCGCGTAGCCATGCGGGCATTGCAATTTACTTTCGCCTCGTTGCGGAACCGTTCCTGCTGGCGTTCCCGGGCTCGCATGATGCGATCGCGAATGGCAGCGGAAGGTTCCTCAGCGCGTTCACTCGCTACGTCACGGTATTCGACAGCAGGAACTTCGATGTGCAGATCGATGCGATCGAGCAGCGGACCTGAGATCCGTTGACGATAGCGCTGCACCTGCACGGGGCCGCAGCGGCATTCGCGTTTTAGATCGCCGAAGTAACCGCACGGACAGGGATTCATTGCAGCCACGAGCATGAACTCGGAGGGAAACGTGACACTCCCCGCCGCGCGCGACACGGTCACTTTCCCGTCCTCGAGCGGCTGACGCATCACTTCCAATGCCGATCGTTTGAACTCCGGTAATTCATCCAGAAAAAGGACGCCGTTGTGGGCGAGGCTTACTTCGCCCGGATTTGGAAACGTGCCGCCACCGAGCAGACCGATATCGCTGATAGTGTGATGCGGCGGGCGGAAAGGTCGGATGGAAACGAAGGATTGTTCGGCGTCGAGCAAGCCGGTGATGCTGTGGATCTTGGTCGTCTCGATCGCTTCATCGAGCGTAAGCGGCGGGATGATTGTTGGGATGCGTTTCGCCAGCATTGATTTGCCCGAACCAGGCGGCCCGATCATCAGGACGTTGTGACCGCCGGCGACAGCCACCTCGATCGCGCGCTTGACGTGGCCCTGGCCTTTCACGTCGCTGAAATCGACATCGTAACTTTGGTGCGCGGCGAAGAATTTACTCAGATCAGCGCGTGTGGGCAGAAGCGCAATTTCGCCACGCAAAAAGGCGAACGTCTGCCGCAAATTCTGCACACCGTATATGTCGATATTGTCGACCATCGCGGCTTCGAGCGCATTTGCTTCGGGGACGAACAACGCGCGCTTGCCGCGGCGTCGCGCCTCCAGCGCGACGGGCAGCACGCCTTTTACTGGACGAACGGTACCGTCGAGAGCGAGCTCACCGACAAAACTGAAATTCTCGAATGGAGAACTATTGAGTTCCTCCGTCACCGCGATCATTCCAAGCGCAATCGGTAAATCGAAGCTCGGTCCTTCCTTTTTAATATCTGCAGGAGCGAGATTTATTGTGGTCCGCCCGCGCGGCCAGTAATAGCCGCTATTCGAAATTGCGGTGGTAACCCGGTCGCGGCTCTCTTTCACCGCCGCGTCTGGAAGTCCGACAATGACAATGACCGGATCGCCCCCGGCGCCGTTTACCTCGATTTCCACCTCGTAAGCGTCCACGCCGTAAACAGCGGCCGAGTAAATTTTCGCCAGCATGTAGCGGCAGAGTTGCAGAAAATCGCTGCGCCGAAAAGCGCCAAATATCCCTCGAAAGAGAGATCAACGGATGCCTTAAAGTGTTGTCAAATATCAAAGAATGCATCGGACAAGCTCGTATTTACAAACCAGAAAAACCCTTACAAAAAAAATTGAACGACAGACATCCACTCGATGTCACAAATTCGAATATTTAACCTTGTTAAATACTTCTTGGGATGCTACAACGCGTGATCGATAAGGTGTCGACGAATACAGCATACGGGAAGTCGATCCTATCCTCCCAAATGAACGATGAAAAAGAGTTATATGGCTGCTGAAGATAGCGATACAGGAATTAAGATTTACCTGCGCGAGATTGGGCAAATCCCGCTTTTGACTCCGGAGCAGGAGATTGAGCTGGCCGCTAAGATCAAAAAGGGTGACCGCGAGGCGCGCGCCCTGATGATCCGGTCCAACTTGCGTTTGGTCGTCAAGATCGCCCACGACTATGCAAACCTCGGTCTGCCGCTGCTGGATTTGATCTCCGAAGGTAACATCGGCCTCATGAAGGCGGTGGAGCGTTTCGATCCTGCGAAGGGCGGAAAACTGAGCACTTACGCCGCATGGTGGATCAAACAGTCCATCAAGCGAGCGCTGGCGAACCAGAGCAAAACCATCCGGTTGCCTGTGCACCTTGTGGACAAAATCTCCAAGATGCGTCGCGTTTCGCTGCAGATGAGCGAAGAGCTCGGCCGCGAACCGACCGACGAAGAGCTCGGGGACGAGATTGGCATCGCGAGCGGGAAAGTTTCTCAGCTCAAGACGGTTTCGATCCGACCGGCTTCACTCGACGCACCGATCAGCGACGACGATTCGACCGAGTTCGGCGAAATCGTCGGCGACGAGGAGGCACAGACGCCGTTTGAGCTGTTGCGTGATAAAAATCTCCGTAACGAGGTCGGCGGGCTGTTGGACGTTCTAGACGATCGCGAAAAGAAGATCATCTTCCAGCGTTTCGGCTTGGATGGCGGAAAGCCCAAGACGCTCGAAGAGGTAGGTAAGAAATTTGGTGTCACCAGGGAGCGCATTCGGCAATTGCAAAATATTGCGCTCTCCAAACTGCGCCGTGCGCTCGCGAAGAAAGAGCGCCCGGTGGATGTGGAACTGCCCGTCGAAGCCTGAAGCTGTAGCCGCTTTCCTGTGGGGAGCGTGACACTGACTTGCTAATGCGCACCAAGGGCGCCGCTCACAGAGCGGCGGCTACAATTATTTCAGAACGCACGGTGAATCGAATCTATCATGGGCACGTCACGTCGCTGATGTTTTCCTGAAACAAGAAACGCGATACGCCTCTGTGAACGTGCCGCGTCGAGCTGTGAGCGCTTTTGGTTATTTCAGCTTGCCCTGGGTTTCTTTCGCCAGGTCCAGATGCTCCTGAACCATTCTTGCTGTATCATCTGCAAACTTCTTCACGTCGGGATCGCTCCCACTGCTTGCTTCCTCTTTGAATTCAGCCAGGTCTTTTTCGTGGTCCTTGACCATCATGTCCATGTAGGCCTTGTCTGAAGTCCATTTGCCGCTGTGCTCTTTGCTCGGGAGTTCAACCCCTTTTTTAGAAGCAATCGATTTGAGGTCATCGTTGGCTTTGCTGTGATCGGTGACCATTCGTTTGCCGAATGATTTTACGTCATCGCTTTGGGCCTTCTGTTCCGCCATCTTTCCCATCGTGACCTCCATCATCCCGCCTTTCGCGGCTTTCTTCATGAAGGTCTTGTCCTTTGCACTTAATGACGAACCTTCGCCGGTTGGCGTGTTTTCGGCTCTGGCCGCTCCGGCCAGGCTCATCGCCCCGATTACCAGCGCAAGGATACACAACTGCGAAACGATTCGGATTTGGGTTTTCATGCTTTTATTTGGTTGAACGCGCCGGGGGACACCCCCAGCTTCAATTAACAATCGAAAACTCGGCGCTAGTTGGACGCGGAAGAATTACGCTCCCTGCCTCTGGTTTGCTGCCCCTACTGTGCTATGACCCAGAGATATTCCGTTCGTACGAGCTTTCAACGCGCCGGGCCACATCTCGGTAACCGTAATCCACTTCGTAAATCTGCTTCATACAGGCGAGGGCTTTTTCTGGATCACCCATCCGCTCGTAAATCAGGCCGAGATTGTACACGATCTCCCTCTTCATCGCGTCCATGGACAGGATTTCCCGTGAGGCTTCCTCCAGTTGCTTCATTGCCAGATCGAGCATGCCAAGCTCGCCATAACAGCAACCCAGCACGTTCATCGCTTTCAACCGGGCGTGCGGATTTTGTCGGGCGCGCTGCAGTTCCGGCACAGCCTCACGAAACCGCGCCGCATTGAAAAGGTTGTCGCCGAGTTCAAACCGGAGCTGTAGATCGGTTGGATCCCGTGCTACCCGCTCTTGCGCATCCGCGATGAGGATTTCTGCGCGGCTGACTTTGGCGGCGCGCAGTTGCCCAGACTTTTCCGCGTATACTTCGTCTCGTGCACTGTATGTGAAGAGAAATTCCTCGAGCGCAGCGATCTCGCGTTCGAGGCATTTGATTTTTAAATCGGAAATCTTTCGAAGCAATCCTGTGTCGGCGCCCTTAGAGAGTTCAGCAGCATATTGATACCAGCGAATGGCTGACTCGAAGTCGTCCTTTTGTTCGCTTAACGCGCCCAACCGGCGCGCAAAGTCCAGGTTTTCCGGTTCCCCCTGGTGACGCGCGTAAGTTTCGGCGATCTGTTGATCGAGCGCTTCGCCAGTGAGCCGGATTCGGCTCTGTTGTTCGAGTGAAATGGCTTCGTCCTTATCCTTTATCAGGTCGCGATAAGTTTCAGCCTGCGTCCAGCCACCTCTTTTCATCGAAGCGCGCGCCGAAGCGTCTTTGCCGAAACGCAGCGACTGCGCATCGAGCGGATTAAGCGCGGTGAGTTGATTGTAAATTTCTACTTCGTTTTCGTGGTCCCCAAGCTCGTGATACAAAAGGCCCAGCTCATTCAGCACTTTCACGTCGCGTGGGTTTTCTTCGAGGAGGGTCTTCAGCGCGAAGACTCCGATCTCAGACCAACCCGCCGCCAGCGCCGCTTTCTTCAAAAGCAAATTTGCCTGGCGATTGTAGGGTTCCCCTTCCAAAACTTCCTCGAGCATTTCAACCGCACGCTTGGGGTCCTTCTTGATCTCTCTTTGTGCTTTCATCACGCCGATCGGCGCGGTGGAGATGTTGAAAAAACTCTTCTTAGCCGATTTGCTTTTCGTGACCTCCGCACGTCGCAGCAGTTGGCGGCCCGTGAGAAACTCGGGCTCCTGCTTGAGAATTTCCTGGAGGAGCGAAATCGCGTAACCGAAATTGCGCAGCTCAATGGCAGCTACGACCTTAAGCCAGAGCGAGCGCAGCGATTCGCTCAGTTCCTTCTCGGTTTTGACGGGCATACTTGCAGCACAGTTTATCACAAAACCAGATGCATGCGTCAGCCCGCGCGTGATGGCAACTCGCGCCGGTCTGCGAAGGCTCTCGTTTATAACAAGTCCAGCTGCGGCTTTTGCGATTCCGGCATCGGCTTGGCCGATTTTCTTCCTCGCCGCTTTGGTTCTGCCTCAGCGCGGCTGGAACTTTCCAAATGGGCAAGAACTTCTTTCGCTCGATCGAGGATTTCTTTGGGCAAGCCGGCGAGACGGGCCACCTGTATGCCGTAACTTTTGTCGGCACCGCCGGGGATGATTTTGCGGAGAAAAATGATCTGCTCGTTCCATTCGCGCACGGCGACATTCAGATTGCAAACGCCTTTGCGGTCCTCGGCGAGTTTGATCAGCTCATGATAATGCGTGGCAAACAGACTTCGCGCTTTGATCTTGTCGTAGAGAAATTCGGCCACACTCCACGCGATGGAAAGTCCGTCGAAAGTCGAGGTGCCGCGGCCAATCTCGTCAAGAATGACTAACGAGCGGTCGGTGGCGTTGTTGATGATGTTAGCCGTTTCGTTCATCTCTACCATGAAGGTGGATTGGCCCCGGGTCAGATCGTCGCTGGCGCCCACCCTGGTGAAAATGCGATCGACTAAGCCGACCTCCGCGCTCTCCGCCGGGACGAAGCTGCCAATCTGAGCCATCAACACGATCAGCGCGACCTGGCGGATATAGGTCGATTTACCGGCCATGTTTGGCCCTGTCACAATGGCCATGCGAATATTTTCGCCGTCCAGCTCTGTGTCGTTAGGCACAAATTTTTCGTCGACAAGATTTTGATCCAGCACCGGATGGCGCCCATCTCTGATGACGAGCCGGAGCGAATCGCTTAGCTCTGGCCGGCAATAGCGAAACAGTCGCGCGGTTTCGGCCAGTGCGCAGAGCACGTCGAGCACCGCAATTGCGTCCGCGGTCTGCTGGATTGGCTCGATCTCACGCAAGGTCTCGTCGCGCAATTTCTGGAACAGTTGGTACTCAAGGTTCTGGGCGCGGTCCTCCGCGCCAAGAACTTTTGCTTCCATCTCCTTTAGCTCCGGCGTGATGAAGCGTTCGCCGCCCACAGTGGTTTGCTTGCGCGTGTAATGCGCGGGCACGTTCGCGAGATTCGATTTTGTAATTTCGATAAAGTAACCGAAGACGGAATTGTAACGGACCTTGAGTGATTTGATGCCTGTCGCTGCGATCTCGCGCTCCTGTAAATGACTGATCCAACTTTTGCCCTCGCGTGAGGCTTGGCGCAGCGCGTCGAGGTCCGCATCGTGGCCGTCACGGAAAATGCCGCCCTCTTTCAGCGCGAGCGGCGGATCATCCAGCAGCGCGTTGGCCAGTTTCTCAGCGAGCGCCGGCATTTCGCGAACGGCGGTCTGCAGATGAGACGCTTGGGACAAATGCGACGTATCTGCGGGCTCAGTTCCGAAGCTCAACCGGTCAATGAGTTTGCCAAGCTCACGCTTGAGCGTGGGGATTTGCTGCAGCGAAGTTTTCAACGCGACAAGGTCACGCGCGTTCCCTGAGGCTTGGCTCAGTCGTCCGGCTGCGCGTTCGATATCCCGGATCGACTTTAACTCCGCGCGAATCGACCCTAGCAGGTCGGATTCCTGCAAAAGCTGGCCGATCATTTGCTGGCGCCGTTGCAGTTCAGTGAGATCACGCAACGGCTGCAAGATCCACGCGCGCAATTTGCGTGCACCCATCGGCGTGATGGTGCGATCAAGCACACTCAGCAGACTCGCGTCGCGCGCGCCGCGCGATTCGACCAGCTCAAGGTTGGCTTGGGTGGCAGAGTCAAGGAGGACGTGATCCGCCGGCGCATCGCAGCGCAAAGAAGTAAGATGATCGATTTTGCGCCGGAGTTGATGCTTTAAATAATGTACGATCGCTCCGGCCGCAGCGACTGCCGCGGGCATCTGCGCGCAACCGAAGCCGTCGAGCGATTTAACCTTGAAATGTTCGCACAGGGTGAAGATTGCCTGTTCTGGCAAGAACGCGTAGCTGTCGTATTCGAGCGCGTGATCGATTTCGCCGGTCTGCGGTTTCTGTTCCGAGCTGACCAACAATTCGGCGGGCGCAACACGCGCGATTTCATCGTGCAGCGATCGTTGGTCCTGCGCCTGGGTCAATCGGAACTCACCTGTGCTGAGATCGGCGTATGCGAAACCGAACGCATCCCCATCGGCGTAGATCGCCCCGAGATAATTCGCGCGCTTCGCATCGAGCCAGCTCAATTCGCTTACGGTTCCCGCGCTGATAATTTGCGTGACCTCGCGATCGACAATCTTGCGCCCGGGTTGTGGTTCACTCATCTGATCACAAACCGCGACGCGCCTTCCAGCGTTGATTAGCCTGCGAATGTACCCCTGTGCGGCATGATATGGCACACCGCACATTGGGACGCCGTTGCGCTTGGTCAGCGCCACGTTCAGCAGAGCTGACGCCTCTTTCGCGTCATCGAAAAACATCTCGTAGAAATCGCCGAGCCGAAACAGCAGGAGCGTGTCCGGAGGAATGCTTTTCCGCAGCCGCTGGTACTGCTGCATCATCGGAGTGAGCGCGTCCTGCATGATGAATTTACTTTGCCACCTTAATTGAACGTCAACAGACGAGCAGCGTGTGATTTTTTATTGGAAATAGAATTAAATACAATCGCGAATGCGCTACGAGGCTCTTGGGCAACGATAGTGCGCCAACGAGCGGAAAATTTACACGGAATCAACGTTAAAAGAGCTGATTTTGGTCGATTTGACGGGCCGGTCTGCGCCGAGTACTCTCCCGCTCACCGATTTACGGTATTTTCTAAAGCGAGGGGAGTGATTATTGATGCCAGAAGTGATTGTGCGCAAAGGTGAACCGGTCGACCGCGCATTGAAACGGCTGAAAAACAAGCTGGACTCCGAGGGCATTCTCGACGAAGTCCGCCGTTTGCGCGCGTTCGAGACGCCTTCGCAAAAGCATCGCCGCAAGGCGAGAGCCAACGCCAAGCGCGCCCGAATGAAGTTTCGATTCAATTCCTAAGACAGTTACAAAAGTTACAACGATTACAAAGAGCTAGCTTCGGAAAAATCGTTGTAACGATGTAACTGTTTTAGCCATTCAACGAGCGAAAAACTCGCTTACCGCCCGCACCAGCCCATCGATGTCGTGCCGGCGCGCCTCGACATCGACCTTGAGACCCTGATCGCGCACTGTCTTTGACGTGATCGGGCCAATGCTGGCGATGCGCATTCCCTTCGGCCACGGCAGGCCCAGGGCCAGAAAATTTTCGACTGTTGACGAACTGGTGAACGTGATCAGGTCGGCACCACCCTGAGCGAGTTGGCGCTGCGCGCCGCCGGTATCGCGCGTCTCGGGCACCGTCCGGTACGCAAACGCTTCATCCACGATCGCTCCCGCGGCCGAGAGTTCTTTGGGCAAAACGTCGCGTGCCTTCTCCGCGCGCACCACAAGGACGCGCTCGTTTTCGACGCTTCCCTGTTTCTTGAATTCGCGCACGACCGCTTCGGCAACGAATTCTTCCGGCTGAAGATCGACGTGCAGGTGAAAATCTTTCACGCGTTGCGCCGTGGCCGGTCCGATCGCGGCGATGCGCGCTCCGCCGATTTCACGGGCGTCATCGTAAAGCTTGAAGAAAATATCGAAAAACGCTTCCACGCCGTTCGCACTCGTGAACACGATCCAATCGTAGACGTGCGCGTCCTGCACAAGCTCCGCAAACTCGCGCAAGTTGTTCGGCGGCTCGATCCGGATAGTGGGCAGTTCGATGACGTACGCGCCGAGCGCACGGAGCTTATTGCTTAACACGCTGGCCTGCTTTCGCGTTCGCGTAACCACGATTCGCTTTCCGAGGAGCGGCCGTTTCTCGTACCAGTTTAGCGTGTCGCGCAACGAAACGACGTCGCCAAACACCGCTACTGCCGGCGCTTCAAAAGTTTTCGCCTCAGCTTTTTGAGCGATATCCGAAAGCGTGCCTGTGAGCGTTTGCTGTTGGCCCGTTGTGGCCCAACGAACCAGTGCCACCGGCAAATCGCGGCGGACGCCGTGCTTCAGCATTTCGGTTGTGACTGCTTTGAGGCGCTCCACGCCCATAAGCATCACTTGTGTGCCGCCAAGTTTCGCTAGTGCCGCGTAATCGATTGCGCTTTCCGTTTTGGTTGGATCTTCGTGGCCGGTGAAGAATGTCACATGCGAGTTATGCGCGCGGTGCGTCATTGGGATGCCTGCATAGGCCGGTCCGGCGATACCCGAGGTGATTCCAGGCACAATTTCAAACGCGATTCCCGCAGTGGCGATCTCCTGCGCTTCTTCTGCGCCTCGGCCAAACACGAATGGATCGCCGCCTTTTAACCGAACGACCTGCTTTTCTTCGCGTGCTTTGTCGATCAGCAGCGAAGTGATTTCCTGCTGCGTCTGGCTTTCGCCGGGTTGTTTCCCGGCATAAATGATTTCTGCGTCGTCCCTTGCCCAGCCGAGCATGTCCGGATTTGCTAGATGATCGTAAGCGATCACGTCCGCGTTTTCGATGCACTCCTTTGCACGCAACGTGACCAATCCGAGATCACCTGGCCCGGCGCCAACGAGATAGACTTTCCCACTTTTATTGGCCCTTTTGCTCATGCTCTTAAGTTTGTTTGATCCTTCGCAACAACTCCGCCGCCAAGGTGTCGCCTTCGTCGCAACCGCCCTCTACTTCGGCTTGTCGCGGCGCCGGCGGTTCACCTTCGAACACTTGCGCGCACACTCTCATCTTTCCGTTGCTTATCGTTGCGTGCACGCCGACTGGAAAATTGCAATCACCGTGCAGCCGACTCAGAAATTCTCGCTCTGCCTGCAGACAAAGCAACGTTTCGGGATCGCTTACCGACTCGAGAAGTGCCTTTGTGCTTTGATCATCAGAGCGAATTTGGAGAGCAATGATTCCCTGACCACCGGCTGGTAGAAAAACTTCGCGGGAAAGAATCTCAAGAAAGAATTGGCCACCTTCGCAGCCGATTTCGGTTCGGGTTGAAGAAAAGCCGAGACGCTCCAGTCCCGCGCGAGCTAACACAATCCCGTCCCACTCATTCTCGGCGAGTTTGCGTAACCGGGTTGGTACGTTACCGCGAAGATCAACGACCTTCAGGTCTGCGCGTTTCCAATGCAGTTGACGCTGCCTTCGTACGCTGCCCGTAGCCACTGTCGCGCCATAAGGAACAGAAGCGAGGCCACCCGAGTGTTTGGAAATTAGCACGTCATTGATGGGCGCCCGAGGAAGAACTGCCGCGATCTGTGCTCCCGGGGTGGTCTGACTCGGCAGGTCCTTTGCGCTATGAACCGCGACATTCAGCTCCCCGGCGAGAAGCGCGCGCTCGATTTCCGCCGTGAACAAGCCTTTTCGACCAGCATTGAGGTCGACAACTTTGGCGTTATCGCCGCGTGTGACGATGATTTTAGTCTCGACTGTGACGTTCGGATGCGCGCTTCGAATTGCCTTCTCAACCAGCAGAGTCTGTACGCGCGCAAGCTCACTGCCGCGTGTCCCGAGGGTGATTTTCGCAATCATCGCGGGAATGTAACCCGCGATACTTTACAGGGGAAGCTGTCAACCTCCCCTACAGCTCCGAAGCGCGGAGCGGATTTTCGCCGAGGGAGGAATGCTCGGCCGCCTGCGAGAGACGATTTAATCCTCGTGAGATCGAATCGAAAAATTCAGTGACATGATCGGCAATGATCCCTTCGGCGGCAGCGACCTGTTGCCGTCGCAGGGCGAGCGATTGTTCGGCGACAGAGCGTATGGAATCGATGTCGTAAAGATAAACGCCTTCCAGTTCATTCACGCTGGGATCGACGTCCCGTGGCACGGCGATATCGATGATGAAGAGCGGACGATCCGAGCGGTGCCACAACATCGGCCCGAGTATCTCGGATGTCAGCAACGGCGTTTCCGATGCTGTTGACGTGAGCAGAATGTCGATCTCACGGCATTGCGCCACCCAATCATCGAACGGCACGGCGCGCCCGCCTACGGCCTGCGCCAGCTCGCCCGCGCGATCCAGCGAGCGATTGCTGACCCGCAGATCGGTGACGCCACGCGAGACAAGCGCACGTGTCGTGCGCTCGCTGGTTTCACCCGCACCGAGCACAAGCACTTTGCACTCGCTTAGTTTGCCGAAAATTCGTTGAGATAACTCGACCGCGACGGACCCGACCGACACTGCGCCGCGCGCAATGTCTGTATGCGTGCGCACCTGTTTTGCCACACGAAACGCGCGTTGAAATAAACGATGCAAATACGGACCGACTGCTCCCGATGTTCTGGCAGATTCGTATGCCTTCTTTGCCTGCCCGAAAATCTCGCTCTCGCCGACGACCATCGAGTCGAGCCCCGATGCGACCCGGAAGAGATGCTGAACGCACTCGTTGTCCTCGTAACGATAAAATGGAAGCGCGTAATTGTCTGGATTGCGATTTGTTTTTGCGATGAGACACCGCGCAATCACGTCGGTGGAAATCCATTTGTTTGAGACTCCGTAAACCTCCACTCGATTGCATGTCATCAGCAGCAACGCTTCGGCACAACCGGCCTGGCGCGCGATGGATTCAGCTGTGGCGTTACCAGCGAACTGCTCCCGTGTTGCGACGTTCGCGGTGTGATGGCTCAATCCGATACAGAACAGGTTCATGGCACGTGATGCAGCTCAGCGGTGAACGTGATTCCCCACAGAAGCGCCAGAGCAGCGCTGAAGCCAATAATGCATAACGCGGCCACACGTTTTGGCGCGAGCCACTTGAGATGGCGGGCTTGCAAGATTGCAGCGTAAAGCAGCCACAGCGCAATTGCAGCCACGACCTGAATCCGGGGTAATGGGTGACCGGTGAAAAAGCCGCTCACGATGCCTAAGGTGTAAAGCGCAAAACCCCACCAGAGCAGGCGCGTGATCGCAGCGAACAAGTTGGTCAGCGGCGGTAGATGATAAAAGATCGAATGCAACTGGTGCGTCTTCAGCTGGCGCTCCTGCAGCAGGTACATCACGCCCGCGATGCAAGCGAGCGCGAACACACCATACGCTACGAGGGACATCGATGCGTGAAATTCAAGCCAGGAATTCGCCGGGACAGTTACCGGATGCCTGGTGTCGATTGGCGAGATCAGGGCAACACCTTGCAGCAACAACACCAGCGGCGCGGTGAATGCCCCCATTAGCGAAAGCCGATACGCCGGCCCTACCAACATGTAGACTAACGCTACCGACCAGGCGAGAAAGACAAAAACCTCAAACAGGTTCGTGATGGGACAACGTCCCAGCTCCTGGCCTCGAATCCAAAGGAACGCTGTCTGAAAAATAAAACCTAGTCCGATGGCCAGGAAATTGAATCGCTTCGGGCGGAACACTCCCGTACGCAACTCGATAACGGTGTGCACAACCGCGGCGAGAAAACAGAATGTCGAAGCGATGAGAAAATAACGTTCCACTGGGACAACTTATTTTAGGTTGCCGTCCAAACTTGGCAATTCTGCATCGTGCCCACCACGTGAGGGCCGAGCATTCATGCGCGGTTGCCACAGCGACCCTGATTGACGTTCGACTACAGTCCGCTAGCGTTCGCGCCGATGGGTTCTGAAACAATTGCAAGGCTTCGGACCGCCGTCCGCGATGTGCCCGATTTTCCGAAGAAAGGCATTGTGTTTAAAGACATCACGCCAGTGTTGAGCGACCCCGACTTGTTCCGTGCATCCATCGATCTATTTTTGGAACGCTGCCGCGGGAGAGAGGTCGACAAGATCGTCGCCATTGATGCACGCGGTTTTCTGTTCGGATCGGCCGTGGCATACGAACTTGGCCTTGGTTTCGTTCCGATCCGCAAACGCGGCAAACTCCCCTACAGGACTGACACCGCAAAGTACTCGCTGGAGTACGGCGAGGCGGAAATGGAAATGCACACCGACGCCGTAAGAAAAGGCGAGCGGGTTGTGCTGGTGGACGATTTGCTCGCGACTGGTGGAACTTCGGCCGCCGCGGCGGCGCTTATCCGAAACGCCGGTGCGGATCTGGTCGAGGCGCAATTTCTGATTGAGCTCGAATTCCTCGAAGGCCGAAAGCGCCTCGAGCCGACGCCGGTCACCTCGTTTCTCAAGTACTAACGTAATTCACACGGTGCAGGTCAGGGCCTGTGCCGGGTCGGATTTCCGGCGCGACGCAGATTTTGGCTTTTGGATTTGCGATTCTAAATTGTTCCGCAACACAAGCGGCGATGAAAGCATCTCGAGAACTGGAAAAAGTTTTGGCACACGCCGAAAGCAGCCTCGCGCCCACAGGCACGCGGCGCCCTACCGAAGTCCTCCCGTTATACAAAAAATTTCTGAAGGTCGAAGAACACCGGTTGCGCCTGAGGCACCAGGCTGGTGGAGGCGGACGCGAGATTTGCGCGCGTCGAGCGGAACTGGTTGATGTCTTGCTGCGATATGTCTTTGGCGCTGCATCGTCCGCAACGGCTCGTGGAAATGGCGAGGCTGAGGCGCCCCTCGCGCTGATTGCTCTTGGCGGATATGGCCGGGGCGAGCTCAATCCGTTCAGCGATGTTGACGTTATGCTGTTGCATCAGCAACGCGGCGAAGTTTCGCCGCACTTGGAGGAAATGGTGAACCAGATCCTATACCTGTTGTGGGACAGCGGATTCAAAGTTGGACACTCCACGCGTTCGATCAAGGAAGCCATTGCGCAGGCCAATAGCGACATGCACACAAAGACTGCCATGCTGGAGGCGCGGTTTCTCGCCGGCAACACAGAGCTGGCGACAGAATTTCGGGAACAATTTCGTTCTAAGTGCGTCGTAGGACACGAACGCAACTACGTCGAGCTACGCATGAAGGACCAGGTCGCCCGTCACAAAAAATTCGGCGACAGCGTTTACCTGCAAGAGCCCAATCTTAAGAGCGGCTGTGGCGGACTGCGCGACTATCAAAATCTGCTTTGGATTACCTACTTCAAAGAGGGTTCGCTAAGCACAAACCAACTCGTCGGGAAAGACTGGTTGAGCGAAAGCGACCAGCGCCGAATCGAGCGAGCGTACGATTTTATTCTGCGCTTGCGCACCGACTTGCATTACGCGACCGGGCGCGCCACTGACATACTGCACATGAATTTGCAGGAACAAATCGCAACGCGGCTCGGATATTCGCCTCGAAGAGGCCAGCTTCGAAGCGAGGCGCTTATGCGGGACTGCTACAACCACACGCGAAATATTCTGCGGGTAACGGAGCGAATTACGGAACAGTTCGTGAGCGGACATGTTACGAGCAAAACGCGCGCTCTTTTCAGTTTTCTCCCGTTAACACGAGGCCATAAGACTCCGATTGGTGATTCCTTCTTTGTTCGAAACAAACAACTGCACCCGGCACGGCGCGATGTTTTTCGCAACGATCCCGAGCAGATGATGCGCGCATTTCAACTAACGCAGGAGCGTGAAATCGATCTCAGCCCGGAACTTGAAGACTTGTTGAGCAGAAGCCTCCGCCATGTAACCCGAACTTATCAGTATGCGCGCGGACCCCGTGTGATCTTCACATCGATTCTGTCCCAGAAAGGCAGAGTGGGACGCATTCTGCGGATGATGCATCGGGCGGATTTTCTTGGCCGGTACATTCCCGAATTTGGCCAGCTCACGTGCCTTGTGCAGCACGAGTTCTTGCACCGGTATACTGCCGATGAGCACACGCTGGTGTGCATCGACAAACTTGATGCACTGGCGGAGACCGATGATCCGAAGCTCGTTCATTATCGCAAATTGTTTGAACAACTCGCGGACCCACTGGTTCTGTATCTCGCACTTCTCTTGCACGACAGCGGCAAGGCGGTCGGCCGCCCACACTCGGAAGCCAGCGCGCTGTTCGCACAGCGCGTTGCGGCCCGTTTGCAATTGTCTTCCGAGCATCGGAAATCGCTGATACGGCTTGTCGATCATCACCTGACCTTGTCCACAACGGCGCAGCAACGGAACCTCGATGATCCCGCAACAGTCATGGAATTTGCGCAGACTGTGAAAGACCAGAAGAACCTCGACGCGCTCATGCTGGTTACTCTCGCTGACGGCCAGGGCACAAGCGCCGATGCATGGTCGGACTGGAAGGAATCGCTGGTGTGGCAATTGTTTCACCAGACCTCGCGTTATCTCGCCGACCGAAAGTCTTATTACGAACAAACCAGAATCGCGCGCGAAAGCCTGCGCGCCTCTGTCGCCAAGAATCTTCCACCGGACTACGCGGAGGAAATTGAAGCGCATTTCGAGTACATGCCCGATCATTACTTCCGTGCGACTGGCGTGGCGGAGATCATCGAGCACGTGAAGTTGTTCCGGTCTTTTGTTGAGAATGTTTCCAGCGCGAAAGAGTTTACGCTCGCTCCGGCAGTGAAATGGAAAATCGTGCCCGAGCAGGGCCACACGGTGATGACGTTCTGCACGTGGGAGCGCGAACGGCTCCTGGCAAAAATAGCCGGCTCATTTTCCGTTGTGCCGCTGAACATTTTAAGCGCCGATGTTTTTCGGCGCGACGATAATACGGTGCTAAGCGTTTTCCGCGTGTGCGATACAAAAGCGCAACCCGTTTCCAACCTGCGCGATTTCGAGCTTGTAGAGCGAACGTTGCGCCGAGCACTCGAGGAGGAGAGCTTCGACTTCGTTCCATCCATTGAAAAAGCGAAGCGTTCGAGCCGCCGTGCTGTGGTGGGAATTGAATTTCCAACTCGCATTACAATCGACAACAAAACGCATCCGACTTACACGCTTGTTGAGTTTCAAGCCCCGGACCGGATTGGTCTGCTTTATGATGTGCTGAGCTGCCTCGATCGCGAAAATGTCTTGGTGCCGCTCTGTCGAATTAATACCCAGGCTGGCGCGGCGATCGACACACTGTACGTGGTTGATGGCTCCAGCCATGCCAAGATCACCGATTCGCAGCGGATTCGGATCGTTCAGCAGCATTTGAAGGATACGATTTTGGGGGGCTTGGCGAAACCGTAGAGAAAACAGGAGCGTTTTCCTGCTTTGCTGCGAACTCTTTTGATCTCATGAACGTTCTGATTCTCGCTGCGGGATACGCAACTCGCCTTTACCCGCTGACGCTGAACAAAGCGAAACCGCTGCTCGCGGTCGGCGGCAAACCGATTATCGAATGGCTGGTGGACAATCTCTCTGGCATTCCCGATTTGGAAACGATTTACGTCGTGACCAACGACAAATTCGCCGCAGACTTCCAAGCGTGGAGTCAGGCTTACCAGAAACGCCATCCCGAATTTAAATTCAAAGTCGTTAACGACGGTTCCACCAGCGATGACGACAAGCTGGGCGCAATTGGAGACATCAATTTCGTCGTCACGCATGAGAACCTTTCCCAGACCGGACTGTTAGTCGCTGCCGGCGACAATTTGTTCACCAGTTCGCTGGCGGATTTCGTGGTGAACGCGAGAAACACCGAAGTGACCGTTGCAATTTACGATGTTGGCGACACTGAAGCGATCAAGAAGTACGGCAACGTCGCCGTTGATGCCGAAGGAATCATCACCCGGTTTGAGGAAAAACCGCAAAAGCCCGAGGGAACACTTGCCGCGATCGCCCTGTATTATTACTCGCCTGCGGTCCTTTCGCTTTTGAGAACGTATCTGGCTGTCGGGAACAATGCGGATCAGCCCGGCCGCTTTGTACAGTGGCTCTACAGCCGCAAACCGGTGAAGACCTTCCAGATCAAAGGTCGGTGGCTCGACATCGGAAGCAAAGAGACCCTCGAGAACGCCGACAAAACGCTGGCTTCCAACCTTCGTTGAATCGAAGACCCATTGTAACGATCTAACGAATTGGAACGCCTAGATTTCGTTATTTCAGCCTTCCTTCATCGAACTCAATCAGATCGAAATAAGTCCGAATATCTTTACGTCCGTCGCCGCCAGCTTCTTTAAGAAAATGTAGGAAACGCGCCTTTTTTGCGGCCGTATCAGGATGGCGTGAAATCATGGCCTCGTTCCATTGATCGATCGCTTCCGGCGGATGTTGCTCTCCATTTTTCTGCACCCAAGCGAGAATTGCCTGGTCGTCATCCAGCTTGTTGGCGATTTCTTCAAATGCTTCCCCGTCGATTTTGAGAAACGCGAGTAAGTGCTTGTCGAACCCGACGGTTTTGTAGTTGTAACCGTCGAGCAAGCCTTTGCGGTGCAACCTTGCCTTGTCAATCAAACGCGGCAGATGGACATAACCGCCGAGTTTCTGGTAAGGACTGCGTGGATGCAGTCTTCGCATGAAGCTGATCTTTGCTATGTGGCCGGCAACGGCCGCGCTACGGCATCTTGAAAACTGGACTCCGTCGGGTGGGAAACGGTCGGCTCTTGTTTCCCGAGCAGTTCTCCTTGGGCCAAGCCCATCTGCCCGATGGCGAGTTGGCCCGAAAACCGCCCGCCCTTCTCCACGCTGATCGCCCTTGCCGTGACATCGCCCTCCAGCGAACCCTTTCTATGGACCGTCACGGATTGAGCGATAACCTCTCCGGACATCCTGCCTTTGATTTCGACGTGCTCCGCGCGCACCCTCCGAAAACAGTGAACGTCAGCTTTGCGATCAACGACTACGTGCCGGGCGCTGATGCGGCCGGGGATTTTCCCTGAGTAGTTAATTGTCGCTGTATCGCAATGCAGATTACCGCGCAGCCTGCCTTCAATCAAAGCGGATTGGCACTCCACGCTACTGCTGGCAAGATCGCCTTTGCCGGAAAGATGTACATTGCCGCGGGTGCGAATGCTTCGACTGAAGCCGCTGGTGATTTTGTAATCGCGTAGATCAATGTGCGCGCTGCAGGACGGACAGATTGTCGACGTCGCGGCGCCAGAAACCTGTTGTTTGCGTTTACAATCGAAACACTCGACGACCGAAGTGGTTTGCCGCTTCCAAAAATCCTCGAGCTTGCCAAAAAGGGATGAGGAAGTCTCGGGCGCAGGCGCTTCTTCGGTCGTCCGCAGCTTCAGGGCCGGTTTCGGTGCGAATGGAGTAAAAGAGCGGCCGCACTGGCGGCACATCGAACTCTTGGCCGCCGCGTACTCCATCTGCTTGAAGCCGCAGTGCGGACATTCCGCACTGACTTTTGCAGGCGATGGATTGGCCACTGTACGCTTGCCGAAACCTTTCTTTTACGCTCGCACTCCGAATGCCGCCTTGATCGGCTCGCTGGACCGCACAACTTCAGGGCGCGGCGCAGCCTTTGCAGAAACGGCTCCGGTGGTAACTTCGGATTTCCCGATAAAGGTTGCCCCCTCTTCAATCACAAGACGCGCCGCTTTGAGATCTCCCTGCAAAACGCATTTGGATTTCAGCTCGCACCGCTCGCCAACGGTGATATTGCCGTGCACTTTGCCATAGACGGTGATCGACTTGGTTTTGATCTCACCCCGAATCTCAGCGTTTTCACCGACCGTCAAAACGCCGTCAGAGTTGATGTCACCTTCGACTTTGCCGTCGATGAGCAGTTCTTTTTGGAACTTGATCGAGCCTTTGATTTCGACATCGCTCGAGAGGATGTCTTTGCCTCCGTGGTCTGCCATAGGATTAGGTTTTGGATTTGGATTATCGATTATGGTTGGTTTTGCTGGTGCCTCTTCGCGACCCGCAAGATGATTATTCTCATCTGGAACCGGATTCCGCGGTTCTTCTCGAATCGGCGGCGCCGGCCTTTGCGGGACGAATCTTTTAAGCATCTGGTAGTAATGTGATACTCGCCGATGCCTGTCAACGGATTCTCTCTTGTGAGTGAAAGGTTTTTTATCGATTTATCGTTCAACACTCACCCGGTAGAGCTTGCATGCCGGAGTTTGTGCGGAAAAAATAAGAAACAGTGGTGCCTGGCTGGGCGTTCGATCTAGAACGCGACAGAGCGGTTGCAAAGGGCATGGCTCGTCCAGGATCGCCGCCGAATTTTGTGCCACGCGGTCGGAATCGTAGGCGAAAACCCACGCGACGTGGCGTTTCTCAAGAATCTCGCGTGCTTTTTGCAAATTCTCCGAAAGAAAAAATCGCGCGCTCTCATCGATCCCGTTAAGACTCTCATGCGAGCTTCCCGCGACCCCAGGCTGCCCGGACCAATAGGCAATCGACGGCGAAAACCACCACGGCGCGAGAAACGGATGCACCTCTGGCGATCGCAAACTGAGCGCAAGATCGCGAATTTGTACGGATTCAATCCGCCGTTCAATCTGGCCAGCTAATTGCCCTTCGTTTGGCCAGAGCCGTTCGTCCCAGTCTCGCAAAATCGGAAACATCGACAACACGAACGCAATCCAGACCGCGGCGCCTGATTTGATCGGCGCGAGCAACGCCGGAAGCGCGAGCGCGAAAATCAAAACAAAAAAATATCCCCACCGCGCTTGCCAGATGGTGAGGAAATAGGTGGCAATGAGAAGGACGTAAATGGGTAGGGCGCGACTGCCAGGCGCGCTGTTTCTCGGCGTTCTGATGCTCATCCAGATCAAAACCGGTGCAACGAACAGCAGAAATCCGCACCAGTTCAACCAGACCGGATTCATCGGCGAAACGTGCGCGAGTTCCCCAATGGTGCTGGCCCAATCTTTCAAATGACCGTTGGACTGAAGGATCGCGAACGACGGAACGCGTCGTTCGATTGCAAATGAGATCGCAATTATCGCTGCGAACAAAATCCATCCCGCGCGACGATCACGCGCGAAAACCGCGCGGCGATTCATCACAAGACCCGTAGCCGTCAGCATCAAAAACAGCACAAGCGGCTCGTAAGCCGAAACCCAGATCGCCAGCGACCAGGCGGCAGCGCTCGTGAGCCGCCATGCGCTCGCCACATTGGTGAGTTGCAGAGTTTGCGAATTCCACTCTGCACAAATCGCGATCGCGACCAGCAGGATCAGCAGTGATTGATGATCCGGCCGGCCAAGCTCTGTGCCGTGAACAAGGATGGGGCTGATCGCATACAAAATCAGCATTGCCCAGCGATACCGGAGCTTCATTCGGTGCGACCACCACCATAGAAACCAGCCTCCAAGCAGCGCGATTAATGGCGAAACAAACGCGCCAGCCAAATCGAGTGCATGTGCTGTGAACGGATTTAGCAAAAACGACAGTGCGACGATGAGATAATCCAGCGGGGCAGTCGTATGCGGAGTCGTCCCCTGCGGAAAATTCTCAAATGCATGATGCCGGATGATTAGCCCCGGCTGTGCCCGGACCATCTGCGCGCGTGTCATGCGCGCGTAGCAGTCCGCATCGACGAAGTAAACATTCCCGGCGACAAAAACGTCCTGATAATTCGTGCACCGCGTCGTTACGATTAAGACGGTGAGGAGCCCGATCTCAAAAATGATTAGCGCAAAACGTCCGATGCGTTGCACAGGATCGACAATTACAAATAGACGATCGAAAATCGAAAATTAAAATGGGCCCGCCAGGATTCGAACCTGGGACCAAGGGATTATGAGTCCCCTGCTCTAACCGCTGAGCTACAGGCCCTTTTTCATAGGTAAATTAGCACAGCGAAAAAGAGGTTGCCTTCGATTTTCACGGCGCGTTGGCGGCGGCAACGGCGAAGTGTCGGCCAAGATGACCTTTGGCGAGGCGCTCAAAAAAAAGGCCTTCCGAAGAACACATTCCTTCACATGCAGTGGTGGACGGTCGAGCCGAAACAGTGGCTCGATGCAAGCAGTCTGGTTGTGTATGCGTCCATGGCGGAGCGGGTCAAGCGGAATGGTGAGGACGTAGGCATTGGTTCGGCACCGATCTTCTTGTTACCCTTAAGTTCGATGACGCCGGTAATTGGAAGATCGTCAACACGCACCGGATGTCTGAGAAAGAGGCGGAAGGCGTGCGAGATTAGCGCCGGTTCACGGCTAACGAGACAAAAACGAGTGATATTTGGGGGGAAGTCCGTTCGATGTCTAAGCGCTCTCGCGATTGGAGAGTCAAGGTGGGTGGAAATTCGCACTGCCTTGATTCGTGTTCACGATGAAGCGGGCAACGTGATAGAAACGCACGAGCACGCGGGCGATTTCAAAAGAGCCCTGAGCGTTATCGCGTGAAACAAAAAGCCGCCACACGGTAAAGCGTGACGGCTGATTGTAAAAATACTGCTGCTTACGGATTGTTGACCACTTGCGGCGCAGGTTTGCTCTCTTCAAGCTGTGCGCTCACCTTCTGCAAGCCCACGGTAAGTGCTTCAATCTGCTTTTGCTGCCGTGCGGCAGCCGCTTCCTGCTTTGCGACAACAGACTTTAATTCCTGCACCGTACGGTGCTCTTTGAGGAACTCGTTGAGCAACATCGCGTTCACTGCGTCGTAGCGCACGGTGTATGGTCTTCCTTCTTTGTCGGGCAGCACCAGCCCGGGATTCACCTTTGCGACTTCCTCGGCAACCAAACCAAATTGCGGTGTGCCTTTGCTGTCGCTCTTGTAGTGGAAAGTGACCGGTCTCAATGACAGGATTGCTTCACTGGCCTTTTCCATGGTGCTGATGTCTTTCTTAAACCGCTCCGAGGAGGCGACTGTACCCAACTGGCCGGCGTCGGACACGACAACTGGCGCAGTAGTGCCGTTTTGTGGCGTCACGCCAAAGACGTGGCCAATCCAAGTCGTGCTGCTCACGTTTGCACCAGCGACATTTGCGCCGATACAGATAACGTTACTGGCAGTGCTAACCAAGGCGCCGGCTCCCTGGCCCAAGGCCGAGTTGTCGAAACCAGTGCTGTTAGAAAGCGCACGTTGACCGATGGCCGTGTTGTTTGTGCCGTTCGTGTTGCTTTCGAGCGCTGCGTTACCGACGGCCGTATTGAAGCTGCCGGTAGAATTCATGCCGAGAGCGTTGACGCCAAATGCGGAGTTGAAGTCGCCCATCGTGTTGCCGGGGAGAGCCCCTCTGCCATAGCTTGTGTTAGAATTTGGAGCCGCTTGCACCGCCGGCGACAACACCAAACAGCTAAGCACCAATGCACTGGCGATGAGAAGCGGTGGAGATGTCCGTCTGAGTTGATTCTGCCTATTCATAGATGGTTGCCTTCTTTGCCCCCGCTTGCTTTTTGGTTTCCGTGACTGTGGTCTGAAAGCAGCAAAGGAACCCGCGGGAAAGTCCCTCCGCCCGCTTCACACCTCCGGTTAGTCAAGTTTGGAAAAAAAAACGCCAGTTTGTCAAACCAAATTTGCCGCAAGCGCAGGCACATCGCGGTCTTTCATTTATTCTCCATTTTCTTTAGCGGCGTGTATGCGACCGTTCATCGCTTGCGTCGCGATTAAAGAATCGGGGGCTGCCTCGTGGATGTGGATAGCCCTGCTAATAGGGAGCGCGGGCGGTCGGATGACAATGAACGCTTGCGCTCCTTCTGCTGCGCATTTACGAACGCTTTGAATTTCTCGACGTCATTTCCGAATCGCATGATGCTGTGATTCGGGTTTACGATTCAGCGGGGAACGTAATTGAAAATGCACTCGCTCGCGGGCGAGTTCAAAGAGGCGTAATGCGTGAAACAAAAAACCGCCACGCGGTGAAGCGTGACGGCTGATTGTTGAAATGCTGCTGCTTTAGGGATTGTTGACCACTTGCGGCGCAGGTTTGCTCGCTTCAAGCTGGGCGCTCACTTTTTGGATTTGCGCTGCCTGCTCTTTCACGGTTGCTGCAAGACTCTCAACCGTGGCTTCCAATTTCTCCACTTTGCGATGTTCTTTGAGGAACTCGTTAAGCAACATCGCGTTCACCGCCTCGTAGCGAACGGTGTATGGTTTCCCGTTACTGTCGCGCGCGACCAAATCAGGACTCACTTTTGCTACGTCCTCAGCCACCAAGCCAAATTGAAGAATGCCCTCAGGATCGAGGTTTGGTTTATAGCGAAAGGTCACCGGCTTCAGTCTGAGGATAGCTTCACTCGAGTTGTCCATTGGTTTGATTGCGTCTTTATACTGTCGCGAAGAGACGATCGTTCCAAGATGACCGTCGGTGCCCACGATAACCGTTACACCCGAGGGGACAGTCGCCCCGCTGATGCCGGCAATAAAAATGGGTTCTGTCCGTTTCCGATGCGGATTGTGTTGTCCTCGTTCGGATCGCCGGTCACGTTAAAACCGATGTCGATGTTGTTATGGCCTGTGGTTAGATTACTGCCGGAATTATGACCCAGGGCGGTGTTACCATTTCCGGTTGAATTGTTTGTAAGCGCGCCGCCTCCAATCGCCACATTGGCTGTGGCAGTCGTATTGGAAAAGAGCGCGCTGTCGCCCATTGCTATGTTGGCGATGCCAGTTTCGTTGTTGGAGAGCGCAAAAGAACCGTCAGCGACATTCTCGCTGCCAGTTGTGTTGCTATAGAGCGACTGATAACCAGTAGCCGTGTTGTTACTGCCCGTTGTGTTACTATGCAGCGCCCCTACGCCCGTGGCCGTGTTATCTGGACCGCCCCTGCTTGCTTGCGCCTGCGGGGAAAACGCCACGCACACGAGGGCGAGCAAAACTGATTTTATTGCGATGCGAACTGTTGTTGGTAATCTGAATAACTTCATAGCTGTTGTTCCTTTCCTCCCGGTGCTTGACGTTTTGATTGCTCGATCTGAAGGAGGGAAAAAAACACCGAGAGCGGTTTCGACATCCCCCGGATTCAGATCCTTGTTTAGGAGTCGAGGTTTCATGAATGCACGACCTCTGTCAAACGGAATCATATTCGTTGGTCTAACTAGCGCTGCGCCATCAGTACTTCAACTGAAACCTTGAGCCATTTGGCAGCCGCTTCGCGTTCCGTAAACAGGGCCACGTCGAGCGTGGAATAGTCGGTCAGCATCGCGTACACTTTGGCGTAATGAGCGGTCGCGGAGCTCCTGACATAAAAGCATAGGGTGCGGATTTTTTCACCTGAAACGATTAGAAACAGGGGCGCTATCCTAGCGTTCTCCGAAGAGTAAAACGGCCTCACCACTGCTATAATCTACGGTTTGATTCTACGGTACGTTGGAATCAATCGCTGAGACGCAGCTCCAACTCCAAGCGGCGTTGCTCAGATTGATCGACTTCCAGTTTTCTGGACTGAGACGCAAGATCAGACACACCGAATTAAAACCGCACTTTAACAAATCTTCGAATTTGCAAATTTCTTTTCTGTTTCAGAGGGCGAGCAGAAATTGGCTCATTCTTGCACAAACTCTTGCACACAGCCGCAGCGGTGTGTCTAAAATCGAAGCGCGGCTTTCGTACGTGGATGACAAGACACTTCTCTATTTAGCAGAAGTGCTAAAGGTTCAGGTGCAGGAACTCTTTCCGACCCCGATCGCCTGGCAATCGAATCTACGATTTCATCGAGAAACTTGAGACGACGCGATTCTGATACGGACTTTCATCTTCCCCTGGCGTGCTCGGGCATCAGCGCCGATGGCGTGCCTATCTATCTCGCAGACCTCTTTGAAATTCGAAAGTCATGGATGAAAACCGGTGTGAATCACGCCATCCGAGCCGGCGACTCCAGCCTTAGCAGTCGCGTGCGACGCCGAAAATCTGGTGGTAGCGCGGCCGCGCACTAACTAACTGTCAACAATCAACTCTCAGCTAAGAACTATTTTTCAGCTTAAGTTCTCCGATGGCAACGCTGCAAAATTGTGACGGAGTGCTTAACAACCTGTCGCAGAACGCCGACCGGCCAGCAGTATTTACTCTCCGAAAACGAGGCTCGGAGACATGGAGCTATGCGGACTTGGACGGCTGCGTGGACCGGCTCGCGCGTGGGCTCCGCCATGCGGGGCTCGCACGGGGAGATCGCGCTGCGATTATTGCCGATAATGGGCCCGAGTGGATCGCCGCGGCGCTCGCGGTCATCCGAGCCGGCGGTGTCGTCGTGCCGCTTGATGTCCAACTCGGGGAGAAGGCGCTTCGACATGTGTTTGGCGACAGTACTCCTCGCTTTGTGTTCACGACGAAAAACCGGGCTGAACGGATCGTGGCCTGTGCGGAAAATGCGCGGATCGTTTTGCTGGACGCACCAGATCAAGACGAGCGGAGTTGGCGGCGCTTGCTTTTAAAAAACGCCGGCGCATTGCCCAAAATCGGGCCGGAGGATCACGCGACTTTATTCTATACTTCCGGCACGACCGGACCACCGAAAGGCGTGCCGCTCACGCATAACAACCTGAGCGTACAAATCGACGCCGCTCTCGCGACGGGCTTAACCAGCGAAAATGACCACCTGCTTCTCCCGTTACCCTTGCATCATGTTTACCCGTTTGTGATCGGCATGCTCGCGCCGCTGACAAGGGGTCTCACCGTGGTTATTCCTCAATCGCTGACCGGGCCACAAATCATTCGCGCGCTACAGGAAGGCGAGATCAATGTCGTCATCGGCGTTCCGCGCCTTTATCGAGCGCTTTACTCTGGGATTCAGGCGCGACTCCAATCGGGGGGACCGCTCCGTGGCGGAATTGCGAGAAGACTCCTGGTGTTAAGCATCGCGCTACGCCGGCGCTTCGGAGTGCGCGCAGGCAAAATCCTGCTTCGACCCCTTCACCGACAGCTCGGGTCTCAGCTGCGCCTGCTGGCCTCCGGTGGTGCGGCGCTCGATCCGGAACTGGCGATCAAACTTGAGGGACTCGGCTGGCAGGTAGCCATCGGGTACGGGCTCACCGAAACTTCGCCGCTACTGACGTTCAATCTCCCCGGCCAGGCCTCGCTCGACAGCGTCGGCAAACCGATCCGAGACGTTGAGCTGCGTATTCGGACGCCCGAAAAAGAAGAGCGCGTGGTCGGCCTGGAAGGCCAGGGCGAAGTACTCGCACGCGGCCCAAGCGTTTTCACCGGCTATCGCAATCTCGAAGAAAAGACGCGGGAGGCGTTCACTGAAGACGGGTGGTTTCGCACTGGCGACCTCGGTTTCATGGATAATGAAGGCAATCTGCACCTTCTTGGCCGCGTCTCGACACTGATCGTCACCGAGGGCGGGAAGAAAGTTCAGCCTGATGACGTGGAGGAAGCTTACGCGGAGGAAAAAGCAATCCGCGAGATCGGCGTGCTGCAAAAGGACGGGAAGCTGGTCGCGCTGATCGTACCGGCAGGCAAACAGGGAGAGCAAAACGTTGAGCAAGTAATTCGTGAAGCTATCGAGCGCGTCTCGCGGCGGCTTCCTCCGTATCAGCGCGTCTCTGAATATGCCCTAACCGGTGAGGCTATCCAGCGCACGCGACTGGGAAAGATTCGGCGACACCTGCTTTCCGAACGCTACGAGAAAGCAAAAGAAGGTGAGGAAGTCTCGCACGAGCGACTCGCGGGACCAATGCCCATTGAGGAAATGTCGGGCGAAGACCGTGCGTTGCTCGACGATCATGCCGCGCAAGAGACTTGGGAATTGCTCGCCCGGCGTTACAAAGACAAACGGCTAACGCCGGATAGTAATCCCGTGCTGGACCTTGGCATCGATTCACTTGAATGGCTGAACCTCACCTTCGAAATTCGAGAGAATGCTGGTGTCGAGCTCACCGAGGCGGCAATCGCACGCATCGAGGCAATTCGTGATCTCCTGCGTGAGGTTTCCGAAGCAAGCGAGGCCGAGTCAGAATCCCAGCCGCTCGATCGTCCAGAGGAGATCCTGACGGACAAGCAAAAGCGCTGGCTGGAACCGCCCGGTCTCGTGATGCGGTTAGTGGCGCGCATTTTGTTTTTTGCCAATCGAACCGTTATGCGCACGCTCTTCCGGGTCGAAGCCAGGGGCCTCGATCGTCTCCCTGAAAACGCCCAGTTTGTATTCGCGCCGAATCACACCAGCTATCTTGATCCTCCCGCCCTTGGCGCTGTTTTGAGTAATGCGCGTCTGGCGCGAACTTACTGGGGAGGATGGAGCGTCATCGTAACGCGCAACGTGTTTACGCGGTTCATCGGCCGTTTGGCCAATGCCGTGCCGATCGACCCCGAGCGTGGCGCGATCTCCAGTCTCGCATTCGGCGCCGTATTGTTGAACCGTAAGCTGAGCATTGTCTGGTTCCCCGAGGGCGGGCTTTCGCGCACGGGAGAGCTTCAGCCATTCAAGCCGGGAATCGGTATCGTGCTTGCGCGTTTCCCTGTCCCGGTCGTACCGGTGTTCATCGCGGGAACACACGAGGCCTTGCCAGTCGGCGCTGTCCTGCCTCGTCTCAGGAAAGTCAGGGTCACCTTCGGAAAGCCGCTTGATCCGGGGGAGCTGGAGCGCGCGGGCAAGGGAAAGCAGGCTCACGAGCGCATTGTCAACGCGCTACGCGAACACATGGCAGCACTCAAAGAAGAAGTGGGTTAGGCCGAATGCAATCAGCCCTTCTTGTAAGTATTTTTGTCTTCCGTGCGGCGTCGATCGCTTCGCCGCGGAACCGATGGCTCCAATCGCCGATCTGGTGCCTGAGCGATTGGAAATTGCGGACTCCGCAATCTATCCCACACCTAAACCTCTTCAGCATTCTGGCGAACCACATCTTTCGCGGTTTCGGATGTTATCCCCGTGCTCATAAGTGCCGCTTTCGATTCGCGAGTGTCTATACCGCCGAGGTTGCTGCTACGGCTTTTCGATCTCGATGAATGGATGCCGTCCTCAGCTTGTACTCCTTCCGTAAAATCTCTCCGGCACTGGCGCTTGGAGTACGCGTAAAAGACCACTTTCGTCTCGCACAGCCTTGAGAGGGCGTATGCCTACGGAGGTGTACGTTTTGTCGTTGCTATTTTGTTGCACTTTTTTCGCCTTCATTACGGTTTATTGCGGCAACACGCGCTGGCAGGGGCAGGGGACACCCGAAACCGATTCCGCTTCCTAAATGCCGAACAATTCGGCACAATCCTCGTTGGGAGGATCGGGCGTATGCTCTCACTAAGACCAGTCCAAGAGGTCCTCGCGAGCGTTTGCTCTACTCCCACTGATTTCCACCGGCGGGGCGATGTTTCAGCCGTGCGAGCCTCCGTTTAGGTTTCAAACGTTATGGCGGAATTGCAAACCAACGTAAAACAGGGAGCTGTCATTGGAGGGTGGGTCTGCTTTGGCGTTGGGATACTTTTCATGGTTCACTCGCTGTGGGCATTTATTTTCTACGTGCCTCTCTTCCTCGCGACTTCTGTGCTTAGCATCGTCGCAATGGCGCAAGGGAGAGTCCGCGGTGGCCTGGCTCTCTTGCTTTGCTGTGTGATCATTCCGCCGATTGCGTTTGTGTATTGCTTGGGTTTGATGGCTCAGCGCCTTCAGGCGTCCGATTCGTTGAAGTCTCCTTCGCCTTCTCCTTGGCTGGAGACAGCGACTCCGGCACAAACACAATCGAAATTTACGAGTGAAGCAACGTCAACGCCTTCGCCAGCGGAATTAGCCACGACGAGTTCGACGCCCGTCGAAGTAGCGCCGCAAACTTTTCAGGAATCTACATTCACAGCAACTCCCAACCCTTTGGATGCGTCCCTGGCGACCGCGACGCCGGCTCCGTCTACCTACCGAGTCATCGGCGTCTCAAGAGGCGACTACCTCAATGTCCGCGAAGGTGCCGGATCGAATTATCCGGTCATCGCGACGCTCGAGCCCGACACGGGAGGGATTGTCCTCGGCACCAAGCGCGTCGCCAACGGTGAAACAACTTGGCAGGAGATATCTATTCGTGGGCACAGCGGCTGGGTAAACGCGGATTACATTGCGCTCGAAACCCAGGCGACGGCGTCACCGACACCCTCGCCGGCGCAGTGAGCCAAACGCAACCAGCAATGTGATAAACTACGCGAAGTTTCGCAGTCGCTCGCGCGATGCGCCGGTTCAGCAATTGATACCAAACCGCACCCAACGAACATACTGCCGCAATCGATGAAACGCTTGTTTCACTGAAAGGATTTTGCCGATGATTCTTGTTTTCATCTTATTTAGTTTCCTTCCACTGTTTTGGCCTTTTTTTGATGCCTCATCGTGAGAACTCATTTTTGGCCGTTCACTGAGGTAATGCGTAAAAGCCGGCGCGAGGTTACGCCGAAAAAGTGATAGGCCAACGGTCGCCCGAGGATCAAGACAACCGCTGAGGGACTCCGATCATCTTGCCGCCAGAAACGCTTTGAAGCGCTCTGGGTTGTCTCGATCTATCTGGTTGGGACGAACAAATCAGGAAATCAAAAGGCAACTTAAGTTACCCTGGCAGGCACTAAGAAACGGTCCGATTCTTTAGTACAGCTTATTTTTCATAAGCGTGGAGCGCGGGCGGGAGATGACGCTCGCGTTCTTTTTTTAAGCAACACAACTGAGGAACGCGTTGAAGCACTCGGGATTTTTCATGCTTGACCGTTCCTGCTTTCAGGAACCCTTGACATACTGGAGCGAGCACGACACTTCGCACAGTGTCCGTCGCAAGCCACGGGGCTAGCCGTTCTGTCACTTCCATAGCCGATGCCTAACCAATCGCTCCAGCCAACGGCTGTGCACGTATACGAAAGTCCGACCGCGCAAAGATAAACGCGGAGCCGAACTGATTTCCGATGTGCTGTGATTCGCGTTTACGATCAGGCTGGCAGCGTGGTCGAGACGCACGAGCACGCGAGCGAGTTTAAAGAGCCATAGTGGCTTTTAACCGCTGGGATTCCGCTGGCACAATTGCCGGAGAAGCCGGCCCTGGAAACCACGATGGGTCAGGGCCCAAAGAATCGCTGTCTTGATGCGGAGCAACTGTCGTAAGCGTACCAATACGAAGGATAATACGTATAAGGATAATAGCTGTAGTACGAGTACAAGTAAGGATAGCCCCAACCCCAATATGGATACCAATTCGAGTAGTACGGATAACCTCCGCCGATAGAGATGAATCGGCTGCCGCCGCCCCAGTAACCGCCACTCGACCAATCGCCACTCCAATTACCGCCGCTCCAGTTTCGGCCACTCCAGTTACGGGCACTCCGGTTGCGGTGACTCCAGTTGGCGTATGTTGCCGATGTGCCGCGGCGGAATTTTGAACCGTTTCGGCTGAGCGTGTGTCGGCCTCGGGGTGATATCGAGCTAAAATGTGCACCGTGTCCGCCATGATGTCCGCCGTGCCCACCGCCACCACGCGGGGCCGCGTTTACTGCGGACGCAGTCAACATCACCGCAGCGAAGCAACTCAAGAACAGTATGAGTTTTGCGCTCATAGACTATTTTTGGGTGTCTACACATTAGACACTCCAAAACGGGAAGAGTCTCGGTATTTTCCGCCTGCCACCGAAAATCTCGCCGCGACTGTGGATGGTCCTTTTTATTCTCAACACCCGGGCATAGCTTCGTCCCATCTTTTTAGGTGATGCTGTCAGTCGCGTTTACGATGGAGCGGGCAACGTGATCGCAACGCACGAACACGCGGGCGATTTCAAAGGGTGGTGAGCGTGTGAAACAAAAAGCCGCCACGCGGTGAAGCGTGACGGCTGATTGTGAAATGCTGCTGCTTAGGGATTGTTGACCAATTGCGGGCGCAGGTTTGCTCGCTTCAAGCTGTGCGCTCACCTTTTGACGCATAACCTTGAGACGTTAGGGAATGTCAGCCTGCCCGGCACAGCTTTGGATCGCGTCCTTCTGCTGACCAGTGATGGTTCCGGCTTTCGTCAGGTCATTGGTCAGGTGGGAGACACAATCCAGATCGTTTTGAAGTCCTCAGCCAGCGCGAGTGACGCGGACAGCGCCGCTATGATTGCCAGTGCGGCTTTCCAGTACTTCACGCGGGGTTCCAAATTCCCTTACCAGTCCAGGCCTCCAACGTCGAACTCGAACACCCGGCGACCTTCTTGATAGAAGTCGGCCTCAATCTTCACGTGGTTCGCGTTGCGTAATTGGCTGATAAACTTTTCCTCATCGTGGATGAATACGAGCGTCAGGAGATTGTGCGCCTTGTATCTCACGCCACCACAGAAACGCTTTTGCGTGTGGGCCGGTCGTACCCCGAACGTGGATCGAACATTATGAACGCTGCGACTGGCTATCGTGATCATCGCGTGACCAGGTTCACTCTCACGAAGGTCGCTGGGCATTGGGTCATCATTGATAATGAAGATGTACCTATGACAACAGGCACTTTGTACACTGCTGACTGAAGGGGTCCAACCAAGCGCTCCAGCCAACCGCTGGCCGTTTTCGGGGTCGCGCACAGGAAGGCGACTCCGTGAAAGGCGTTCTTTTACAAAAGCAAGTCGTCAGTTGAATTCGATTCAGCCCTTTGGCCCTTCGTTGCCGTAGTAGTAAGCACGGTGGAGAAGGCTTGGGCACAAGCGTCTAGAAAACTGATTATCTGCTCATCTGCCACTAATTCAGCTGTCGAATGAAGCCTTCTAAACTTCAAAGCGATTTCTTCCTTTGGCGCACCCGGGCTAGTATTAAGCATATCGGTGAAATTGTAGAGATTTTGACCTACTAGTTTTTCTTTCTCCAGGAAACGCCGAAAGAGAGGCTGCTCATGCATTCGTACCTTAAATCGCAACGCGTCCACAAAAGGCATCCCCGCTCTAGTTGTACCGAGAGTGCTTGTAATCCGCTTTTCGTTCTCTCGAATCCAGGTCACGCCTTCGGGTGTGAGTGCCCATCCATCAGTTTCCTTTCCCTTGGCGTGTACACCTGCCCGCCGCTCGGCAAGATGACCGTATTTTTCTTTCGCTGCGTCCATTAACGCTCTCCGCACAGGTTCTTTGTCGGGGAAGCCCATGTCACGGAACCTACTGAGTCTCCAGCCGAACCGCTCCTTAGCGAGGGAATAGGCCTCGTACGCAATCTCTTCGGTATGGATTTTACGTTCGTCGCCGCCCAGCTTAAACAACGCGTAGAGAACGACGTCAATGTTCGACAGTTCGGGCTCTGTCATGCTTAATCAAATTCGCAAATGGGCAGTGAAATAGTTGGGACCTGGTTTCTTGACTTAAGATTAGAATGAAGCACTTGAAAATGCCGTCAAGATCCGTTTAGCGACACCGAGTTTGGAAAAAATCTCGCTACCTTTTCAAGCTGGTTCGCCGCGAATCGTGAATTGTTGATTCGAGTTCCACAAACGCAGTCAGCTTTTCATCCGCGTGCACAACGAAGCGTTGACCGTCGCCCCGATGCTGTGATTCGCGTTTACGATGAAGCTGGCAACGTGATCGAAACGCACAAGCACAGGTGAGTTCTTACTTTCGGTTTCTTGCCGTGAACACTTCCACGCGCACCATCCCCTAACGGATAAGCTTAATACGCGGCACCCCTCGTGGTAAATCCAAAAGAAATGCTAATCGTCGAAACTTTCCGAGGTTTAAATATCCACGTTCGGAACGTACTGACGGCGGAGTTATCCAGTGTTTGATTTCCAGTGCTTTGGGCTATCGAAGCTTCAGTTACGTGGCCGCTTCCTCGATCAACCGACACGACGCAGACACCACTGCCCGCAATGCGGTGCGAACGTGCCTCCCGCGGATACTCGGGGCACGGCGCGAAAACGGCCAGGGTGCTTGCTGAGGAGATCGACATTGTACCGAGGGTACCCGCGACCTGCTGCGCTTTGATTGGCACAACCTGGCGTTTCGGCAGTGGCGGCGGAGGAGGTGTTGCTTCTTCAGCAGGCTCTTGTGCAATTTGTACGGACGGTCCTGAAGTTGTCGGTTGCTGAGGCCCTGAAGCAGTGCTGGGATTTTGCGAAGAGCTTGCTGTTGTGCCTGCTTCCCCGATCTGCTTTTGCAGGGCGTCGAATTTGCTTTCTAGTTCCGCCTTCTCGTTCTGCAGTTTCAAGAGTTCCGTTTGAGCTTTCGTCGCCTTGTCTTCTGCCTCTGCGATCTTCGCTTCTGCGGCCGCC
>Ga0193747_1000113_pt1 | contig 38810 bp, 39 predicted proteins | sample L1m2metaG_FD_143048 | JGI IMG/M metagenome (GOLD analysis project Ga0193747, IMG submission 143048) | Soil microbial communities from a riparian zone of the East river system, Colorado, United States - L1m2 | ecosystem: Environmental > Terrestrial > Soil > Riparian zone | place: USA: East River... | reverse complement strand
AGACCAGAACGACCGGCACATTGCTCGCTACCCAGTCACCGATGTCACGCTCCTTGCAGTTGAAAGCGAAGCTGGCCTCAGTCGCGAATGTCCAAGCCCGCCCGTTCTCCGTGGCCTTGCTCTGCACGCGAAATACCGCCGACAACATGTCGCCTGATGACGGATCGCGGAGTTCAACGAAACCGTCCGTCCCCGCCTCGACACTGCCGGTCTCGTGGAACAGGAACCCCATCTCCGACAGCCGTAGCGTCACGAGGGCGACCCCCGCTTTGCCGACCATTTGGCTATGCGTGACCCTCTTCGACATGAGAACGGATGTTCGCAGACAAGCCGGACGGCTCCCCGGCCCCGATCTCTCTCGCGGGGAAGAGTAGAAACGCACGGCGGCTAGTCAGCTAGGTGAGATGGACGATCTGAAGTGAGGGATCCATCTGCCGCATGCAGTCAGCAACTAGACGCCTATGGCAGCGCTCGGGTGTTGGCTCGGAGCAAAGTAGAGCGACGACCTCATCGCGGCTCCGTTCAAGAAGCTCAGTCATCGCGCTCTGGGCTGCGGGTGTTTCCAGGACGAGCGCGCGGAAGTCTTTCTCGTACGCTGGCCAATCTTTGTCAGTGCGGTAACGGTCGAGCAGCTCGTTCGCTGGCGCGAGCTCCAAACGGTGCTCGTAGCCGATGTCGGCGGTGGCGAGGATGAACGGCAGGTCGCGCTGGCGAGCGTACCCTGACAACGGTGAATCCGGCCGTCGGCGAGTGTCGATAACGGTAGAGACGCCGGCCTGTACCAGCAGCTGAACTAAGCGTTCCGCGCCCTTCTTGCCGAAGCCAATCGTCGTAATCGTTGGCATCAGACGAACAGTGTCGGCTGCGCAGCGAGATTGCCGTCGGGGAGGATGTGCTCAACAGCCGCTCCACGCTCCGCAAGTTCGGGCTCTAGCATGCGTGTGCGGTGGCATCCCTCCGGGCGTGCCTCACTGCAGAGCAGTGCGATCCGACGCCGCGCCGCAGCCTTCACAACCTTGTCGAGAGCCGCAACCGTCGCAGGTTCCCGTGCCATAAGCTCGTAGTCAGGAGCCCCCGCGGATGTTCGCAGTCGCTGCGAGGGTCGGCCCCCAAGCGCCTGCCCCATCCAGACGTACGTGATCCCAGCGGTCGCAAGTGCGGAACGGAGGTTTTCCTTATTGAACTGTGGCGCCCGGCCAGAAAATGGCTGTGAGCGGACGTCGATGACAGCCACAACCTCGTGCCGCAAGAGGTTGGCAACGAGCGCGTCGATCGGGAGCAGGCCATGGCCGACGGTGTAGATCGTGGTCACAGAATGAGCCTAGCCAGGCGAGCGGTCGGATCAGGCAGGTATGCAGATCACACCGGCGATGAGCTTCCAGTGCTCCTCGTTCATGGGCTCGCCGAGGCTAATGACGAGAAATACCTCCTCCGCATCTGAATGCGGATAGTCGCCGAGCTCATAGTTGACGAAATGGCCGAGAAACGCCGGGTCGGTTAGAGGGAGGTCGTGCCACTGCCCAGCGTGCACGAACTGCCCCCGAATCTGCGTGCCTCCGGTGAACCCCCGCCTCTTCTCCCAGTTCAAGTCGTCTGGCCGAACTACAGCCAGCGAGTGGGTGAGGTTGCCGGCCTGCACTTCCGCAACGGAAACGGATCTCTCGTTTGTGCCAAAGACCGGCGCCCCCGTTGTAAGGCCCGTCAGCAGATCGCGCGCATCGCCATTGTCAAGGTGACCGGCGCTCCTCCACTGCCCCGGCGCGAGACTCCAGTTTTCTGGTTGTCCTGGCTGGGGCATAGGCCCGCCGAGCTGCATTTCGATTATGTCGAGCAGCTCGGGGCGGCTGCCGTTATCGAGGGTCTGCTCGCTGATCGTGATTGCGCCGTGGCTACCCGAGCCGATCGGCCTGATCCACACTTGCGATCCGTGCTCTACCCCGGCGACGCAGCGTGCACCGAGTTTCTTTGAGTTCGCAAGACATACGATCGTCTTCTGGGTCACAAGCCGAAGCTAGCAGCCGAGCAGTGTCGGCGAAGTGGTCCTAAAATCTCGTTGGTCCTACTACTCACCGCGGACCGGGTCGGCTCTTGCATCGCACTCAACGAGCCACTCGGCAGACGCGAACGTCGGATCCCAAGGTGTGCACGGGCTCGACGAAGGACCCCCGGGGCGTGGAACGATGTGCAGGGACGAAACGTGAACCCAGGATCGCGTCGCGTGGAGACAGGACGATGAACAATCCGAAGCTTCACCACTATGTGCCGCAGTTCTACCTCCGCCGGTTCACCGACGCGGCCGACCGACTGTGGATGTGGGATCGAGACCGGGATCGCGTCTTCTCCACCGGCCCAAGATCGGTCGCAGCGGAATCGAACTTTTACTTCTTGCCGGATTTCGTGGAACACGGCCATGACCCATTGACTATGGAAAAGCAGTTTGCGGACATCGAAGGCCAGGCCTCCGCTATTACCGGTCAGTGGCTTGACTGGATCCGTCAGGGTGAATTGGGCGATCCCATCACCGTGCCTGACGTCAACCGGGAGATCGTCAGCCTCTTCTTGGCGCTCCAGTTCCTGCGAACATCGGAAGCTCGGTCGATACTCGTCGCACTCGCCGAATCTTCAGGGACTGTCGTGGAGTCCGAGAATGAGAGACGTGCACTCCACACCGAGATGCTTTGGGACAACGAACTAATCTCGTCGTTCGCGGACCGCGTACGCCGCTGCTCATGGCTGTTTGGCCGAACGAGTACCTCGACGCCGTTCATCACCTCTGATAACCCCGTCGCCTTCCGAACGGCGGATAATCGCATGTGGCTCAAGGCAGGCGTGCTGAGCGAGGGGACCTACGTCGTGTATCCACTCGCACCCGATGTGGTCATGTACTGCCACCCCGACGAGGGCGCCTGGCGCGACGCACGGGTTTCTCGGTTCGACTGCCACATCTCACCGGTCACGTTCACGGACGAACTGGTTCAGAGTGAGAACTCAGCGCAGGTTTTCATGGCTTCGCGGTTCGTCATCTCTAACAGAGCCAATTTTGATCTCGAGCGCGAGTTCGCGAAGACAATCGGCACTGACGCCTACGCCCCGACCTGAGTCAGTATCACCGAGTGAGTTCGCGTTTCATGGGCGGTACTGGGCTCGAACCAGTGACCCCCAGCTTGTCGAGCTGGTGCTCTCCCAACTGAGCTAACCGCCCCGGGTCGCGGCGCAGTCTAGCGACTGAGGAACGGCACCGGGCTCAGCGGCAGGCCGCGATGGCGCAGCTCGAAATGCAGATGCGTTCCCGTGCACCAACCCGTGCAGCCGGCGGTCGCGATGTGCTCGCCCGCGGTGACATAGTCGCCGACCTTCACGCCTGCGACCGCGAGGTGCGCGTACAGGAGCGAGTACCCGTCGCCGGCGTTCACCTCGACGAGGCGGCCGTAGCCCTCATAGCCGGTCGGCTCCCCGACTTGCGTCACGAGCCCGGGTGCCGCCGCGGTGACGTCGAGCGAGCGCAGGATTCCGATGTCGAGGCCTGGATGCCAGCGGGCTCCGTCGCGGCCGAACGGCGACGTGATCGTCCCGTCCGCGGGCCACGAGAGCTCGAGCTGGCGGATGCCGTCCGTGTGCGCCGACGCACTCGCCGGCCAGGCGAGGAGCAGGACGAAAAGGATGACCGCACGGCGGAGGGGCGCCATGGGGGCGGAAGCCTAGCGCCGTTTGTGTCCATCCGTGCGCGGAGAAGCCCAAGCGGGATGCCCGACGCGGTCGTGATCGGCGCGGGCCCAAACGGGCTCGTCGCCGCGAATCTGCTCGCGGACGCCGGGTGGAGCGTCGTCGTGCTCGAGGAGCAGGACGAGCCCGGTGGAGCAGTCAAGAGCGGCGAGCTGACCGGCCAGCCCGGCTTCACTCACGACCTGTTCAGCGCGTTCTATCCGCTCGCGGCGGCCTCCCCCACGCTGCGCCGGCTCGAGCTCGAGCGCTACGGGCTGCGCTGGCGCCGCGGCTCGCTCGCGCTCGCGCATCCGGCCGCGGACGGCACTTGCGTCTCACTCTCGATGGATCTGGACGAGACGGCGGCGTCGCTCGACGCGTTCGCGCCCGGGGACGGAGATGCCTGGCGCGAGCTCTACGGCCTCTGGCGGCGGACCGGTCGCCACATCCTCGCCGCGATGGCGACGCCCATGCCGCCGGTTCGCCCGGGCCTGCGCCTGGCGCGCGAGCTCGGACTCTCCGGACTGCTCGGGTTCGCGCGGACGATGCTCCTCCCGGTGCGCCGCCTCGGGGAGGAACGCTTTCGCGGCGAGGGCGGACAGCGGCTCCTCGCGGGGAACGCGCTGCACACCGACCTCGCGCCGGAGACGGCCTTCAGCGGGTTCTACGGCTGGCTCCTGACGGCGCTCGGGCAGGAGGTCGGCTTCCCGTTTCCCGAGGGCGGCGCCGGACGACTCACGGACGCGCTCGTGCGCCGCCTGGAGGAGCGCGGCGGCCGGGTCGAGACGGGAACGCGCGTCACCGAGGTGCTCGTCCGCCGAGGACGCGCGGTCGCGGCCCGAACGCCGGCCGGAGACGTCGGCGCAAGCCGAGCGGTCCTGGCCGACGTCGATGCGCCTCAGCTCTACATCCAGCTGCTCGCGCGCGAGCACGTGCCCGCGCGCGTACTCGCCGGCTTGCGCGGCTTCCAGTGGGACTACGGCACCGTCAAGGTCGACTGGGCGCTCGACGGTCCGGTTCCGTGGACGGCGCCCGACGCGCGACGCGCTCCTGTCGTGCACATCGCCGAAGGCGTCGACGAGCTGACGGTGACGATGGGCGAGCTCGCGCGCGGCCTCGTTCCGGCGAAGCCGTTCTTGATCTTCGGCCAGTACGCGGCGGCCGACCCGGCGCGCTGTCCGCCCGGGAAGGAGGTCGCGTGGGCGTACGCGCACGTACCGCAGGGCGCCGAGCTCGACGAGGCGGCCTTCGTCGAGCGGATGGAAGCGCGCGTCGAGGAGCTCGCGCCCGGCTTTGGCGGGCTCGTGCGCGCCCGGCACGTGTTCTCGCCCGCGGATCTCGAGCGCGCGAACCGCAATCTCGTGGGCGGCGCGCTGAACGGCGGCACCGCGCAGTTGCATCAGCAATTCGTCTTCAGGCCGACGGCGGGACTCGGGCGGCCGGAGACGGGGATCCGCGGGCTCTACCTCGCCTCGGCGTCGGCGTATCCGGGCGGCGGAGTGCACGGCGCTCCCGGAGCGAACGCGGCGCGCGCTGCCCTAACCGCAGCGCGGCTACGCAGGATCTAGGAGGGCTCGGTGGAACGTCGCTCGTCGTCGGGGTGCGATGGTCGTTCCGAGGCAAGGACGCAGGGCGCGTTCGTACCCGGAGGGTACGGGCGCAACCGAGGACACAGCCTCGGGGCGAGCAGCGCGGCCCGACGGCACAGACGACGTTTCGCCGAGCCCTCCTAAAAGATTTCGGGGCACCAGGGCGCGCGATCGGCGCGGAACAGCGCGTCCGCCCGCGCCGCTGCGCCCTCGCTCAGCTCCTCGATCCGCCCCGCCCGCAGCAGGTCGCTGAACGTGATCGCTCCGAGATACGCCGAGCCGAGGGCGTTCACATCGAGGCGCAGGTCCGCCTCGTCGTCGGTGCGCTCCGCCTTCCCGCCCGCCAGGCGCCAGCGGCCCGCGTTGTCCGGCAGGAACGGGTCGGACACGTCGAACACGATCGGGTCGTCTCCCTCGTAGCTCCGCGCGCCGAGCGCCGCGGGCAGGTCGACGAGCCGCACCCAGAGCGCGTCGGTGACGGTGAACCTCAGCCGGCTCGGATCGGCCGCGAGCAGGAGCAGCTCGTGGTCGATCGGAAGCCGTCCGGCCATGATCCGCGAGGTCCAGTCGAACTCGAACAGGTAGCGCCAGATCTCACGCGTCGCGTCGGGACTCGTCCCGATCGCTTCGAGCACGCTGATATGTCCCACGGTGCCCACGGTGTCGAACTTCTGGTTGACGCGGTACAGCGCATAGCCGGCGGGAGCGCCGTCCAGCTCGAGCAGCGCGTAGGCCAGCGGCCCGCCCGACTCGTGCGTTTGGGTGCGCAGCCGGCGGTGCTCCCACCAATCGCGTGTGCGGCTCATCATTCCCGGCCGCTCGACCCGCACGGCGTCGTAGAGCGGCGGAAGGCTCTCGAGAGCCTCCTCGGCGGTAACGATGCGAACCTCGCCGCGCAGGCCACCGGAGCCTGCGAGAGCCGCCCGCTCCCTCGGCATGTCGATCTCGCCGCAGAAGAACGCGAGCCCGTAGCCGAAGCGCCCGTAGATGGTCGGCTCCGAGGCCCAGAGCGCCGCGAGCGGCTCGTTGCCCGCGCGCGTGTCGTCGAGCTGGCGGCGCATCATCGCCGTGAGGATCCCGCGGCGGCGATGCGTCGGCAGCACGCCCACGACGGTCACCCCGGCGGTGGGAACGGTCGCGCCGGGAACGGTCATCTCGAACGGGAATGCTCCGGACGCGGCCACGATCGCCTTCCGGTCGATCGCGACGAGCATGCGCTCGACCGGGAGGTTTTTCGAGAACCGCTCGGAGTCCTCCTCGGAGGGCTCCCAGCCGAAGAAATGGCCGATCGCGCTGAGCCCCTGGCGGAACTCGGCCTGGTCGGCCGCGGGCCGGACCTCGATCGCCATCAGATCCTTTCCAGCGGCGCGTAGTCGAGCATCAGCCGCCGCTCGGCACCGTCTTCCGCGAAACGGACGGTGACGACGCCGCCGGCCTCGATGCGCGTCACGACTCCCTCTCCGAGCGTGCCGTGCCGGACCGAATCGCCGGTGGAGAGCTGCGGCACGTCGTCGCGCGGCGCGACCTCCTTTGGCTGGCCGTAGCTCGACCAGGACGTCGGCCGCAGCCGGTCGCGCTCGGTATGGGCGTCTGGAAGCTCGTCGAGGAACCGCGAGGCCAGGTTGTAGCCGCGGTTCCCCCAGAGCGACCGCGACGACGCGTGCAGGAGCGTGAGCCGCTCGCGCGCCCGCGTCATGCCCACGTACGCGAGGCGGCGCTCCTCCTCGATCGAGTTCTCCTCGATCGAGCGCGAGTGCGGGAAGATGCCCTCCTCCATCCCGATCAGGAAGACGGCGCGGAACTCGAGCCCTTTCGCGTTGTGGATCGTCATCAGCGTGACGAGCGAGCCCTCGCCGCGGATTGCGTCCTGGTCGGAGTAGAGCGAGATCTCCTGCAGGAAGTTCGACAGGTTCGGCTCGGCCGCCGCCTCCTGATATTCGCGGGCGACCCCGACGAGCTCCTGCAGGTTCTCCTGGCGGCCTTGAGCCTCGATCGTCCGCTCGGCCTCGAGCGCGTCCATCATGCCGCTCTGCTCGAGCACGCGCTCGATCAGGTCGGCGACCGACATGTCCAGCGCGCCGGCCTGCAGCGACTGGATCAGGGTGCGGAACTGCGCGACGGCCTTCTGAGGCGCCGAGCCGACGCCGGCCTCCTCCGCGAACTCGGTCGCCTCCCACATCGAGATCCCGTGCGAGTCCGCGTAGCTCTGGAGGCGCGCGAGCGACGAGTCGCCGATACCGCGACGCGGCCGGTTGGCGATGCGCTGCATCGAGACCGCGTCGTACGGGTTGTCGATCACCTGCAGGTAGGCGATCAGATCCTTGACCTCCGCCCGCTCGTAGAAGCGCGGGCCGCCGATCACCTGGTACGCGACCCCTTGGCGTACGAGCACGTCCTCCAGCACGCGGGACTGCGCGTTCGTGCGGTAGAAGACCGCGATCTCGGCCCCGGAGTAGCCCTCCTCGACGAGGGCGGCGATGTTCGCGGCGACATAGCGGGCCTCCGCGTGCTCGTCCTCGACCTCGATCACGCGGACGGGCTCGCCTTCGCCGAGCTCCGACCAGAGGTTCTTCTCCTTGCGCTCGCGGTTGTGGCTGATGACGCCGTTCGCCGCCGAGAGGATGTTGTTCGTCGAACGGTAGTTCTGCTCGAGCGGGATCGTCTTCGTGCCGGGGAAGTCGCGCTCGAACTCCATGATGTTGCGGATGTCCGCGCCGCGGAAGGCGTAGATCGACTGGTCGGGGTCGCCGACTGCGAAGAGGTTCTGGTGCTTCGCGGCGAGCAGTTGGAGCAGGCGGTACTGCGCGTGGTTCGTGTCCTGGTACTCGTCGACGAGCACGTAGCGGAAGGCCTTCTGCCAGCGCTCGAGGGCCTCCGGAAAGCGCTCGAGGACGTCGACCGTGAGCATGAGGATGTCGTCGAAGTCGACCGCGTTCGAGGCGAAAAGGCGCTTCTGGTAGAGGTCGTACACGTCCGCGACCGTCTGGTCGTAGAAGGACGCGACGCGGTTGCGGTACTCGTCGGGGGAGATCAGCTGGTTCTTGGCGTTCGAGATCTGCGCGTGGATGCCGCGGGGGACGAAGCGCTTCGGGTCGCGCTCCAGCTCCTCCAGGCACTGCTTCGTGAGGCGGACCTGGTCGGCCTGGTCGTAGATCGTGAAATTGGTGCGGTAGCCGAGGCGTGGGGCTTCGCGTCGCAGGATCCGCCCGCAGGCGGCGTGGAAGGTCAGGATCCACAGGCCGCGCACGCCGCTCGGCAGCAGGCGTTCGAGCCGTTCCCGCATCTCGTTCGCGGCCTTGTTCGTGAACGTGATTCCGAGGATCTCCTGCGGTTTCGCGCCGACGGCGGCGAGGAGGTGGGCGACGCGGTGGGTGAGCACTCGCGTCTTCCCCGAGCCCGCGCCGGCGATCACGAGCACCGGGCCCTCCGTGGTCAGGACCGCTTCGCGCTGCGCCGGGTTCAGGTCGGCGAGGTAGGTCTCGGGCGCGGCGACGCTCACCCAGCCGATGCTAGCGGCGCCGCCCTGTGGAGGGATCGTCACGGTTTCGGCACGATCTCCATGTCCCGGCGAGACACTGTCCCGGGGTCAGACCCAGGGACAATGGCCCGAAGGGCCGCGTCCGCAAAGCGCTCGTTCGAGGGATGGCGCGAAGCGACAAATGGGCGCATGGTGAGTCCCGGCGTATCCCTGCGGATGGAAGGAACCAGATGAGTGCGGCCACTCTCCGGAACAAGCTCCGGAACTTCCCCACAGCCGGCCTGCAGCTTCGCCTGACGGCGAGCTAAGCGGCCCGGCCCCTGGAGAGCCTCGGCGGGGTTCGCCTCCCCCGCTTCAGGCGTCTCAGCGATAGACGGCGTCCAAGCGCCGCCTCAGCCCTCACACCCGCGTTGCTTCCTCCAATGCGGTCTCGAGCCACGCCACAGCCTGCTCCAGCGCGGCCTGGTCGTTCGACTTGACAACGATCTCGACCTCGCTGCCGTTCGCGTCGAAGCTCGGGTACGAGCCCACGAGGACACCGGGGTGCCGGTCGCCCATCGCCTCGAGCACGGTCACGATCCGGCTCTCCGTCGTCCGGTAGCGCCGCCGCCACGAGCCGATCGGGTGCGCGACGCGGAAGTCCTCCTCCATCGCCTCGAACATCGCTTCCATCTCGGCCGGCAGGCCCGGGAAGACGTAGACGTTGTCCATCGTGAAGCCGGGAGCGCCGCCGAGCGGGTTCTCGAGCGGCCGCGACCCGACCGGCAGCGCAGCCCAGCGCGCTGCGTACTCCGGATCGGACGGGAAACGCGCCCGCAGCTCGTCGGCGACGTCGCGCACCTCCTCCCGTTCGACCCCGAAAGCCGCGGCGATCGCCTCGCGGGTGATGTCGTCCGGCGTCCCGCCGAGCCCTCCGGTCACGAAGACGAAGTCGGCCCGCGGCGCCTCCGCACGCACGAACTCCGCAATCCGGTCGAGCTCGTCCGGCAGCGACGCGATCAGGTGCACGGAGATGCCGAGAGCCTCGAGCCGCTGGGCGAGCCACGAGCCGTTCGTGTTCTCGACGTCGCCGGAAACGAGCTCGTTTCCGATCGTGAGGATCGCGGCGGATGCCACTTCGGAGGAGTATAAGAAGGGCATGGCTTCGCTCCAGGAGCTGCAGGAGCGCCGTGCGTACGAATGCCGTCTGACGCCGGACCGCGCACTTCAGACGCTCGACGAGGCCGAGGAGTTCCTGCGCGACCGTGGGCTCGTGACACGCACGGCCGACTCCGCGCTCCCGAGCCTGTACGAGGCGTGCCACGAGGAGCCCTACTCCCCGGGAGGCCGCGGCTTCGGCTCGTGGCCGGCGACAAAATGGACGTGGTTCGGCCTGCTCGCCGAGCGGGACGGCGCCTACCGGCTCAACGTCCACCGAGGGAAGAACGTGGTCGTGTCGGAGAAGGTGGCCGCGCTGCTCGACCCGCTCTGTCGCGGCGAGATCGAGCGCATGGCCGCGGAAGCCGACGATTGGGCCCTCGTCCTCGAGCACCTCGACGCCGCCGGGCCCGCGCTCCTCGAGGACTTGCGGACCGAGCTGCCGTTCAAGCCCAAGGAGCTCAAGCTTGCGCTCTCGCCCCTGGAGCTGTGCGGCGCCGTCGTCCGGCGGACGGTTGTGCTCGAGACGTCCGGCGGAGGCCACGAGCACACGAGCGAGCTTGCACGCTGGGACCAGGTCTATGCGCAGCCGAGCCCGAACGGCGGCCTGGACGATCTCGTCGTCGCGGCCGTGCGCGCGGCCGTCGTCGCGCCCGAGCGCGAGGTGCCGCGCTGGTTCAGCTGGACGTGGAACCGCCGCAAAGACAACCTCGTCGGGCGGCTCGTGGACGAGGGCCGGCTCGAGCGGCCCGAGTCAGGGTGGGTCACAGCTCCAATGTCCGCGTAGCCCGGAAGCGCTCGAGGAAGCGCCGGTCGTGCGTCACGAGCACGACCGTTCCGTCGAAGCCCTCCAGTGCTCGCTCGAGCTCCTCGATGGCGGCCAGGTCGAGGTGGTTGGTCGGCTCGTCGAGCACAAGCGTGTTCACGCCGCGCGCCGCAAGCAGCGCGAGGCCCGCCCGCGTGCGCTCGCCCGGGGAGAGCGAGGCGGCGGGACGAACGACGTCGTCGGCGCCCAGGCCGAACTTGGCGAGTTGCGTCCGCGCCTCCTCCTCGCCTACGCCCGCCGCGCCGGAGAACTGCCCGAGCAGCGGGTCCTCGCCGGCGAGCGCGTCGCGTCCCTGCTCGAGCTCGCCGATGACGACCCCGGGTCCGACCCAACGGCGGCCCGACGCAAGGGGAAGATCGCCGCGGAGCGCACGCAACAGCGTCGTCTTGCCGACGCCGTTCGGGCCCACGAGCGCGAGCCGGTCTCCGTGCCCGAGCTCCAGGTCGAGAGGGCCGAGCCGGAAAGCGCCGCGCCGGAGAACCGCTCCCTCGAGCCGCACGACCACGTCCCCGGCCCGGCGACCGCCTGCGAGCTCTAGGCGCAGCTCCCACGGCTCGTACGGCTTCTCGGCGCGGTCGAGCCGCCCGATGCGCCCGGCGAACGTCTTCGCCACGTCCTTCGTCTTCTTCTTCTTGCGGCCCTGCCCGTAGCCTCGCCGCGCCCACTCCTGCATGCGCCGTTTCTGCTCTTCGAGCCTCTGCTTCTCGGACGTGAACGCGCCATATCTGTCGTACTGCTGCGCACGGGCCTCGTCGCGGGCGCGCTCGTACTCGGCGAAGCCGCCTGCGTACTCGGCCGCGCGGTGCGTCCACTCGCTGAGCTCCACGACGCGGTTGACGGCGCGGTCGAGGAAGTCGCGGTCGTGCGAGACGATCACCGCGGCCGCCGCAGTGTCCCTTAGGAACCGCTCCAACCGCTCGAGCCCGGCGAAGTCCAGATCGTTCGTCGGCTCGTCGAGGAGCAGGACGTCGTAGCGGGAGAGCAGGATCGCCGCGAGCCCCGCCCGCGCGGCCTCGCCTCCCGACATGGTTTCGATCGCCTGCTCGAGCCGGTCCGCGCCGAGGCCTGCGTCGGCCGCGGCGGCTCCCGCCCTGGCCGCCAGGTCGTCGCCGCCGAGCACGAGATAGCGCTCGAGGGCCTCTCCGTACGCCTCTGCCAGCCCCGGATCGCCCTCCAACCGGCCGGCCAGCTCGTCGAGGCGCCGGCCTGCGTCGGCCACTCCGGTCCGGCGCGCGAGATATGAGAGGAGCGTCTCTCCCGGCTGGGCGTCCCGTTCCTGCGGCAGGTAGCCGACCGTGAGCGTCGAGGGCGCCCGAGTCACGCGCCCAGCGTCGTGTTCCTCGAGCCCGGCGAGAATGCGCAGGAGCGTCGATTTCCCGGCGCCGTTCGGGCCGACGACGCCGATCCGGCTGCGCGGAGGCACGGCGATCGAAACGTCCTCGAGGACGACGTGCGAGCCGTGGTGCTTGGTGACGCTGTGCGCGGCGAGCGTGCCGGCGGGACGAGACAAGAGAGGTACCTCCGGAGAGCGGGAACGAACGCGTGGATGCTCAGCGGAGGCGCATAAGACGGCCCGGAGGCCGCAGAAAGGCTAGCAGTCGTGGACCTTCATATCGGTGTTTCGCACGCCAGGCCCCCTTAGGGGACCGCCGTTCATGAAGGTGTTCGCAACGACGTAAAACTGGTTCTTCCAGGGAGGGCTGGAGAGCAGGTACCAATACCCGTCCGGTGACGCGCTCGGAATCGAAGGCGCATAGACCTTGCATGAGACCTTGACTTTCGCGCCGGGTCGGACTTTTGGGCCCTCGTCAGCGGACCCGTACGGATCGCGGAAGGTTGGCGCCCCGTGCTGGCCCTGCACCTCGAGGTACGTCTTTCCGCCTGCGGGCGGCTTCGGAGCGCTCGTCGTCGGGGGTTCCGTGACGGAAGCCGGGTTTCCGCCCGGGTTTCCGCCGCCCCTGACCAGAAAGTAAATCGAGATCCCCACGGTCAAAATCGCTGCGAGCCCAGTCAAGAAGCCGCCAACGCTCGAGAAGAACGCGACGACTCGTCCGAACCGCCCTCCCCAATCGGTGGATTCCTGGTGATTCTTCGCCATGACTCCGAGCAAGCACGAGACATGCCTCTCGTAAACACGAGTTTAGCGGAGGGGTCCTGCACTTGGCCGGGGCCGCTGGGTCGATCAGGTCAGGTCGGCTGGCCTACAGCTAACCGAGCGGGAACGGCTTCCGCGCGGTCGCGGCGAGCACCTGCGACGTGACCCAGACCGGCGTCGAGACGTAGCGCGCGCTATAGCGGTAGCTCCCGTCGGCGCGGCGCATGCGCGCCAGGTAGCGGAAGGCGGCGGGTGGCGGCTTCCGTCCCGCTGCGACGTACGCCTGGATCGCCCAGGAGGTCGACTGCACGTCCGAGCCGCGGCCCGGGCTCAGCTCGAACCCGCCGTCCTTGCGCTGCCGTGCGCGCAGGTACGCGAGGCCGCGCTCGACCGGGCGCCCGCGCACGCCAACGGCGCGCAGGGCCTGGATCGCAGCGGCGGTGTCGTTCGAGTCCGGGCCTGTGCCCATGAGCCACGGCCAGCCCCCCGAGCGCGTCTGGCGCTGCGCGATGAAGCGCACCGTCGCAGGCGGGACGGCGACTCCCGCCTGACGAAGGGCCAGCACGCCCCAGAAGGTCGAGTTGAGCGCTGGCCCGATCGCCCCCGTCGGATGGACGGACGCGCGCAACCGCGCAACGAGTGCCGGCGAGGCGCCGCCTGAGACGCTCTCCGAGAGCACCCCGAGCTCGACGTCGGTCGCGGTCTCGAGATCGCCTTCGTGTGCGACGAGGTAGTCGTGCGCGGCGCCGACGTCCTCCCCGGTCGCGGTCAGCCCGAGCACCGCCCAGGCCGTGAGGCCCGGCGTGGCGCGCTGTCCTGGCTCGGCGAAGCCTCCGCTCGCGGCCTGGTGCGACTGGACGTAGCCCGCGGGACTTGCGAGCGCGACAGTAGCGGCCGCCAGCGCGAGCCTCAGGCCCATATGACCTCCGTTCTCAGGCGCCGAGCGTTGCGCTCGAGCAGCCTCCGCAGCTCGGGGCCGACCGCAAGCGCCAGCACGAGATTGCCCGCAGCGTGCGCGCCGTCGAACCAGACGCCTCGGCCCATCTGGACGGCCAGCGCAGCCCAGGTGTGCGGGAAGAAGCTGTACCACTCCCACAGATCCATCAGCCCGCTGAACGCGAAGCCCAGCACGAAGCAGACGAGGGCGAACGGGATCCGCCGCCGGATCAGCGGCGCGGCGAGGGCTCCGACCGCGCCGCAGCCGCCCCACGCGAGCATCTGCCACGGCGTCCACGGTCCCTGGCCGAGGAACATGTTCGAGACGAGCGCGGCGAGGGCGCCGACGAGGATCCCGGCGCGCAGGCCGAGCGCCACGCCCGCCGCGACCACGATCACCGTGACGGGCTGGACGCCCGGGATCCCTGCGAACAGCACACGTCCCGCAGCAGCGGCCCCGCCCAACGTTGCGATCACGGCCAGCTCCTTGGCCGACGCCGTGCCGCTTTCGAGCCACGCAGCCGCGGCGACGACGAGCGCGCCCGCGACGAGCAGGAGTGAGAGCGCGGCGTCCTCCGGGGCGTGGGTCGTCCAAAGGGCCGCAGCCAACGCGGCGGCCAGCGCACCGGCGAACGCCATCCTAGGCAAGCGCGGGCTCCCGGACCTCGTCGAGCGAGACGACTCGGTCGGCGACCTCGCCGGCGAAGACGAGGTCGTGCGTGACCACGAGGGTCGCGCGGCCGTGCCGTGCGCCGCGGAGCAGCTCGGCGAGCCGGTCCTTCCGCTCCGGATCGACGCCGCGCGTGGGCTCGTCGAGGACGAGCAGGTCCGGCTCCGTGACGAGGACCGAGGCGAGACCGAGCCGCTCGCGCTCGCCGCTGGAGAGATCGCGGGGATGACGGCGCGCATGACCGTCTAGGTCGACGGAAGCAAGAGCCGCGCGGGCGCGCGCGAGATCCCCCCCGCTCCCGAGCGCGACCTCGTCCTCGACCCGCTCGCGGATCAGATAGCGGCCCGGATCCTGCGAGAGGTAGGCTGCCCGCCCGCGCAGCTCGACGTTGCCGGCCGTCGGCTCGAGGAGTCCGACCGCGAGCTTGGCGAGGGTCGTCTTGCCCGAGCCGTTCGGACCGACGAGTGCGACGATCTCGCCGCGGCCGATCGCGAGACTGGTCTCTGCGACACGACCGTCGTAGGCCGCGCGGTCGAGCCGGCACACGACGTCGGCAGTCGCAGACTCGTTCGGCGCCGCGGGAACGCGCGGGAGAAATGCCGGCCTGTGCGCCCGGAGCCAGTCGAGCGCCTCGTCCAATGGCGCGTCGAGCGCCAGCCGGCCGCCGTCGAGGAAGAGCACGCGCTCTGCCCACTCGAGCGCGCGAGCCGGTCGCTGCTCTGCGCACACGACCGCGCACGGGAGCTCGGCGAGCAGCTCGAAGAACGACACCGCGCCGGCCGGGTCGAGCTGGGACGTCGGCTCGTCGAGCAGGAGCAGCCGCGGCGCGAGCGCAAGAGCCGACGCGAGGCAGACCCGCTGCAGCTCGCCGCCGGAGAGGTCGGCCGTCCGCCGCTCGACCAGGTGTTCGGCTCCGACCGACGCGAGCGCGCGCCGCACCAGTCCGGCGATCGCCTCCGGCGGAGTCCCGAGGTTCTCCAGGCCGAACGCGACCTCCGCCTCGACGCGCGTCATGACGACTTGGTCCTCCGGATCCTGGAACACGCAGGCGACCGTTCCGGCGAGGTCGGCGGGCCGCGCGCTCCGGGTATCGCGGCCGTCGACCTCGACGCGCCCGGCGAACCGTCCCCCGTGGAAGTGCGGCACGAGCCCCGCGAGCGCTCGGAGCAGCGTCGACTTGCCCGACCCGGACCCGCCCAGGATGACCACCCGTTCGCCGGGCTCGAACCGGAGCGACACGTCGCGAAGCGTGGTCGCCGAGGCCTCCGGGTACGAGAACGTCAGCCGGTCCACATGCGCTAGAGCCACAGCGCCCCCACCACGACCACGACCACCGCCGCTGCGAGCGCCGCCCCGTCCAACGTCGCGCGTCGACTCCTTGGCAGGCGCGTTCCACCGGGCCGGCCGTAGCCGCGGGCCTCCATCGCCTCGGCGAGGTTCAGGCCGCGTTCGAGCGAACCTGCAAGGAGCGGCGAGACGAGCGTCGCGCGACCGCGCACGCCGGAGACGGCGACGCCACGCCCGCGAAGCGCTTCGAGCATCCCGACAGCGTCGCGCTCGAGGGTCGGCAGCAGCCGAGTCGCCAGCGCGACGACCAGCGTCGAGCGACGCGCGAATCCTGCCGCCTGGACGAGCCGGTCATGGTCGAGCAGCAGCGCATACGCGGTGAACGCGAGCGACACGGCCGCGAGGCGCGAGGCCTGCATGGCAGCCATCGCAAGCTCCTCGCGGGTCACGTCGAGCGAGCCCAGCACCGGCACGATCGGCCCGCTCCACAGAACGTGCGACCCGGCGCTCTGGAGAAACGGCGAGAGCACGAAGACCGACCCCGACGCCAGGAGCGCGCCGGCGAGATAGACCCACCGCCGCCGGACGGGCGCGCGCAGGCACACCACCAAGAGGACGAGCGCGATCGCCGCGGGAGGCGCCGCGCGGTCCGCGAGCAGCGCGGCGGCAGCGAGGGCGCCGAGCAGAGCGGCGGCGGGGGCCGGGCTCACGGCAGCCCCTCGTAGCGGAAGCGCGCCAGCTTCGGATCGCGGGAGAGACGCAGCGCATCGCCTGCGCTGATCGTGAACGTCACCTTCCCCGCGGCACTGCGTTCGCCGTGGAAAACGACGGCCCGGGAGACGACGAACACGCGGTGACGCCCGGCGTTCGCGTGCAACGAACGCGCCAGAGCCCGCCCCGCGTTCCTCGCTCCGCGATCGGAGACCACGAGGACGTCGCCCTCCACCGGCTTCGGCCACGCGCCCACCACGACCGGGACGCTCATCTCGCCGTTCGCCCAGCTCCGCAGGTCCCACCACTCGACGTCGCCGGCGTGCAGGCGGAGCTCGGCGGCGCTGCGGTCGGCCTCGATCCCGTTGACGAAAAAGAACCAGTCCCGCCGGGCCGAAAGGCTCCCCTCGACGCCGTCGATCGACTGGACGAAACGCCCGCCGTAGCGGGTCGTGACCCTCGCGATACGGCCGAGCGCCTGCATGCCCGTAAGACCCGCCGGCACCCTCCGGACAGCGAGGACGTGCGTTCCGCGGTCGCGGGTGATCCAGACCTGCGCCGTTCCTCCACCGTCCCTGCCGGCGCCGCAGCCGGCCAGCAGCGCAGCGACGAAGACGGCGACAAAGCCCAGCCTCACCTGACCGCTTGCGAGCGGATCGACCCAGCGCGAATCGCCCGGACGAGCCCGTGCGGGCGCTTGACGCACGCGCGCCCGTGCGACGTCCCGATCTTGCGCGGCCCGATCGTGAGGATCGAGCCGGCCGCACGCGTCCGCTTGCCCTGGTCGTCCTGCTGCCAGACCTGGTAGCAGCTCTTCCCCACGCGCTGCAGGTCGAGCGTCATCGGCCCGGCCCCCTGTGCGTCGAACTCCGCGTAGTACCAGAGGACGACGTCGCCGTTCTTCATCTGGACGGCATCAGCGCCGACCGGCGGAAGCGCGCCGTTCACCTTGAAGACCCAGCCCGCGTTGCCGGCAGCGGGATAACGCCCGATCTGGTCGACGTAGTTTCCAAAGGACGCGCTGCGGACGTGGTAGTAGAACTCGCCGATGTTGCTCGCCGTCTCGAGCGCGTCGAGGGCGGTTGCGGGCACGGCGAGGATCGGCTGGGCAGCGCCGTAGATGGTCGTCGTCTTGCCCTCGACGCGGACGTGCACGTCGACGGCGAAGGCGGCGGGAGCCGCGAGGAGCGCCACGAAGATCGAGGCGACGAGTACCCGAGAACGGTGAAGCAACGAATCCTCCCTTCCGCGAGGGGTTCGAGTTCTCGGCGAACGGCAGGTCTTCTGACTCGGGGCTCCCTCTCGCGCCGCCTTCCCAGCCGAAGCCAGTGGCTTGCGTGGCGCGGGAGCAACTCCCCTTACAGCGGCGGGACCGTCCCGGACTTGCACCGGAGTTCCCTCACCGCTCACCGGTTATGTGGCCCGAGCCTAGCATTCGAGCGTGACACGGTCTCGAGCACTAGCGCTCTGGTTACCAGTCGTCGCGTGGGCGGCGGTGATCTTCGCGCTCTCGTCGATCCCGCATCTCGGCACGGGCCTCGGGATCTGGGATCTCGTGCTGCGGAAGCTCGCCCATGCGACCGAGTACGGGATCCTCGGCGCGCTGCTCCTGCGCGCGCTCGGCCGTCCCGTCCCCGCGGCTCTCCTTGCCGTCGCGTACGCGGCGAGCGACGAGCTGCACCAGCATTTCGTCAGCGGCCGGCACGCCGCGCCGCTCGACCTGGCGATCGACGCCGCCGGGGTGCTGGTCGGCATCGCGATCTACCTGCGGACGCGGCAGTACCATCCGTGACGTGGAGCGAAAGCCCCTCGACGATCGCCAGCTGGACGCATTGCTCGAGCGCCTCGACGCCCTGACGGCAGAGGTCCGCGGGATCAACCGCAAGCTCGACACGCAGGAGGGCCTGCTCCGCGTCGCCCGCGAGCTCTCCACGCTGACCGAGTCGCTGCAGGCGCTCGCGTATGCCGCGCTCGGCCAGCAGGCGCCGAACGTCCGGCGCCGGTCGGGCTAGCCGCCGAGCTTGTAGATCGTTCCGCCGCCGGAGACCGCGTACAGCTCGCCGCGCGCGTCCTCGCCCCACGACGTGAGGTTGCTGACGCGGAGGCTCTCCTGGCGCACCTCGGTCGCCGCGCCGCCCGCGATCCGCAGGCTCCAGATCCGGCCGCTGCAGTAGTCGCCGTAGAAGTAGCGCCCCTGCGCCGCCGCGACCGACGCGCCGCGGTAGACGTAACCGCCCGTCACCGAGCAGCCCTGGCTGTGCGGATACTCGGCGATCGGCATCACGAGCTTTCCCGGGCCCGAGGGCTGCTGGCCCTGGGTATAGCGATGCGTCCCCTCGAAGACGCGCCAGCCGTAGTTCTCCAGGCCCGGGCTCGAGCGAGGCCTGTAGTCGATCTCCTCCCACGCGTTCTGGCCGACGTCTCCGATGTAGAGGTCGCCGCCGCGCCGGTCGAACGAGAAGCGCCACGGATTGCGCAGCCCGTAACCCACGACCTGGACGACGGGACGTTTCGTGTTCACGTTGATTCTCAGCAGCTTCCCGAGGCGGCTGGTCAGGTTTTGCGCTCGGTTGCCGGGATCGCCCCCCGAGCCGCCGTCGCCCATGCCGACGTACAGCCACCCGTCAGGGCCGAGCTGGAGCTGGCCGCCGTTGTGGTTGTCGAACGGCTGGTCGACGAACAGAAGCTGGCGGCCGGTACGCGCGGCGACGCCGTTCCTCGATCGCAGCTCGACGACACGCGTGTCGCCGTTCACGTCCGTGTAGTCGACGTAGAGCTTGTGGTTCTTCGCGTAATTCGGATGAAAGGCGACGGAGAGGAGCCCTTGCTCACCGCCGCTCTTCACCTTCGAGCGGATGTCCAGAAACGGCCGCGCGCTCAGCTTTCCGTTCGTGGCGACCCGGATCCGTCCCGCCTGCTCGACGACGTAGACGGTGTTGGGCTGGCTCTTCGTCGCAGCCAGGTAGAGCGGCGCGTCAAGACCCGACAGGAAAGGCCGGAGAGTCAGGGACGAGCGCGCACGCGCCGCGCCCGAGATCGGCACGGCAAGCAGGGCGCCGACCGCGAGGAGGCCGAGCAGGCGAACGGCGCGCAAGCGTCAGCTCTGCAGGAGGACGCGCCGGAGCTCGTCCTCCTTGCCGGGCTGCAGGACCGCGAGCACCTGGTCGCCCTCGTGCAGCTCGGTCGAGCCGACCGCGATCTCCGACTGGCCGTTCCGCATCACGGAGATCAGGCGGGCACCCTCGGGTAGGGGCAGCCGCTCGACCTTCTTGCCGACCGACGGCGCGCCCTTGGGGATCTGCACCTCGACGATCTCCAGGTTCTCCTTGCGCAGCTCGAGCAGGTGAATCAGGTCGTGCTCCGGCACCTCGTGCTCGACGAGCCCGAGGATGTTGGAGACCGCACAGACGGTCTGCTGGATCCCGAGCAGGTCGAAGTGCGGCTGGTTACGGGGATCGTTCACCCGCGCGACGACCTTGTCGACGTCGTACTTGTCGCGGGCGAGCTGGCAGATGACCATGTTGTCCTCGTCGTCCCCCGTGAGCGCGAGGACGAGATCCGGCGGCCGCCCGATTCCGGCGCGCTCGAGCACGTACAGCTCCGTCGCGTCGCCGTTCATGACCATATGCTCGAACTCTTCCTCGAGCGCCTCGAACCGGTCGCGGCGCTGCTCGATCAGCGTGACCTCGTGGTTCTTGCGCAGAAGCGAGCGCATCACGCTCGACCCGACCTTCCCGCCGCCTGCGATCAGGACGTACATCAGGTTCCTACTTCCGCCGGCTGACGCGGGATTTCGCAGGAGCGCACCGCTTCGGTCAGCTCGTCGATCGCGGTTTGCGTCGGACAGACGGTGCGCAGGCCACGCCCTTTGTAGAACTCGGCGCGCGCGGGGTCGAGGATGCGGACGACGACGCACTGGATGTCGAAGCGCTTCTGGGCGACCTGGCCGACGACGATGTTCGTGTTGTCGCCGTTGGTCGCGACGACCACGGCGTCGGCCTCCTCGATGCCCGCCTTGCGCAGAATCTCGGTGTCCATTCCGTGGCCCACGACGAAGCCGCCGGCCCAGTGCTCGCCGAGCCGCTGGAGCGCCTCTTCCTTCTCGTCGATCGCGGTGACGTCCCACTCTTCGCGTGCAAGCTGGAGCGCGATCGACGAACCGACCCTGCCGCAGCCGACAACAATCGCTTTCATACGACCAGCGTAGCTCGCGCGATGGTTTCTAGAGCTTCCATTCTCCGCTCTGCTGGACCAGTTCGCCGTCGCAATACAACTCTCCCCCGTTCCGCAGGTCCTTGACGATGTCCCAATGGATCAGCGAGTCGTTCGAGCCGCCGAGCCACGGGAAGCCCTTGCCGAGCGCGAGGTGGACGGTGCCGTAGATCTTCTCGTCGAAGAGCGTGTTCTTCATGTGGCGGGTGATCCCCGGATTGCAGCCGATCCCGAGCTCTCCCAGCCGGCGCGCGCCCTCGTCGGTGTCGAGCGTCTCGATCAGGAAGGCCTCGTTCTTCCCGGCCGACGCGTCGACGACCTTGCCGCCTTCGAAGCGGAACCGGATCCCCTCGATCTCCCGGCCTGCCAGCACCGCCGGGAACTCGGTGAACGCGATCGTCCCCTCGGCGGAGTCCTCGACCGGGCTGTAGAAGACCTCACCGCCGGGAATGTTCGCTCCGCCGGCGTCGACCTTCCCTTCGCGCCCGGCCAGGCTGAGCGTCAGATCGGTTTCGGCACCGACGATCCGCACCTGGTCCGCGCGGTCGAACCGCTCCTTGATCCGCTCCATCTTCCGGGCTTCCTCGCCCCAGTCGAGGAGGACGGCGCCGTAGAGGAAGTCCTCGAACTGCTGCAGGCTCATCTCCGCCTCCTGCGCCAGGGCCGGGGTCGGGTACTGGCAGCCGACCCAGGGCACCTCACCCGAGGTGATCCGCTCGGTCGCAGGGCGCGACGCGGCCTGCATGAGCTGCAATCGGTCCGCCGGGATCGCGGAGGACTCGCGCGTGTTCTCGGGCGCCACGATCACGATGAGCGCGTCGAGGTTCTCGAGGGCGTGACGCTCGATGGACGGCAGCTCCTTCAGCAGCTCCTCGGGAGCGTCCTGAACCCAGGCGAGAGCCGGGCCGACGCCCGTGCCGTTGAAGCCGATCCGGGTGATCGCATAGGCGCCCTTCCGCGCGAGCTGCCGCGAGACCTCCTCGACGAGCGGCCTGCCTAGATACGACGAGCCCACGACGACCTGCCAGCCCGGCTGGACGTCCAGGCAGGTCTCGATCAGCAGCTTGGCGTAGGACTCGATGCGCGGGTCGGCCATCCGGTCGGCTCCCTCAGGCGGGGACGGGCTCTTCCTCGAAGACCCCCTGCGGGAACGCGACGATCAGGACCTCGCAGGGCGCCTTGCGGAGAACGTACTCGACCGTAGGCGAGAAGAACCGCGACTGGCGCCGCCAACGTGGAGCGGAGCCGAGGACGATCAGGTCCACCCCCAGCCGACTCGCCTCCGAGACGATCGCCTCGCCGATCGAGCGTGCTCGCACGACATGGCCTTCGACCTCGACGTCGTAGTCGGCTCCGAGGAGCTTGGCCTCGGCGATCGACTCCGTCGACTGCTCCTCCTCCTCGGCGAGCTCGTCCGCGAGCGGCCGGTCGAGCGGGATGCGCACCACGTGCAGCGCGTGCACCTTCGCGCGCGAGTCCTGGGCGAGCTTGACCGCGGTCGCGACCATCTCCTCGCCGATGTCGCCGAGCTTCATGGGGACGAGGATGCTCGCGTACGTCGCCTCGGGAGGCAGAACCTGCTCGTCGACCGAGGCGACGTGCTGGGTCAGCTTCTCCCCGTGCGACCAACGGGTCACGGTGTAGACGACGAGCCCGACCGCGAGCCAGGCAGGACCGGCGTAGCGCGCGCCGGGGTGCGTGGCCAGGGCGACGATCCAGATCGCGAACGTCAGCAGCGCGCCGAGGACGCTCGGCAGCGGAAGCTCCGCGCCGCGCACGCGGACCGAGAGGGGAACCTTGAAGGGCCTGCGGCGGTCCGGCTCGGCGAAGCGCAGCTTGATCACCGCGAGCTGCGCGGCCGTGAAGGCCAGCAGGATCCCGAAGCTGAACAGCGAGGCGAGGAACGCGACGGGCTTGTGGAGCTGCGAGGTGATGAGCACGAGCGCCGACGCGATGAGCGCCGCCGACCCGACCGCCGCAGGGGAGGCGAGCGTGCGCCGGTGCAGGCGCCCGTACGCGCGCGGGAGCTGGCCGTGCTCCCCGAGCGAGTAGGCGAGCCGGGTGAAGCCCGAGATCGAGGTCGTCGCCGCGGTGATCAGGATCAGTGCGCCCGTGATGCCGACGTAGACACGCAGCGGCGAGGCGATCCAGCCGGGCAGGTGTGTGCCGAGCTGGGTCACGATCCCCATCAGCGGCGCCCGCAGCCATTCGGTTCCGAGCAGCGTCGTCCCGTGGTCCGGCGGGAACGCGGACAGCCCGACGAGCGCGATCAGCACGTAGATCGCGACGACGAGGCCGACCGCTCCGAAGACCGCGCGCGGGATGTCGATCCCGGGCCGGCGCGTCTCCTCGGCGAAGTTCGCGATGGTCTCGAGGCCGGTATACGCGAGCATCGCCAGCGGGAGTGCGAAGGCGATCCCGTGCCAGGTCGGAGACGTGCCGAGAGAGGTGCCCCGCGTCAGGGCATCGCCCGAGAAGACGAGCGCGAACCCGAGGAGCACGAGCAGGAGCTGCGTGAACAGGTCGAGGATCGCGACGACGATCACGAACGTGTAGAGGCGCGACCTGCGCACGATCCGCGCGAGCGCGATCGCCCAGATCGCCGCGATCGCCATCACGACGTTCCACGGCGATCGGCCGAGGGTCTCGATTCCGAGGGCGCGAGAGACGTAGTTCGGCAGGAACAGCGCCGAGAGCGCGATCACGATCAGGTAGTCGAGGAAGATCGCCCAGCCCGTGACGAAGCCGATCAGGTCGTTGAAGGCGATGCGGACGAACGTGGCGGCGCCGCCGGTCTCGCGAATCGAGGCCGTGCCCTCCGCGTACGAGAGCGTCACCAGCAGGAACAGCAGGCCGGCCGCGAGCAGCACGACGGGCGTGAGACCGAGCGCGTGCAGCGCGATGATGCCGAGCGCGAAGTAGATCGACGAGCCGATCTCGCCGTACGCCACGGAGAACAGCGCCGGAGCGCCGAGAACACGTTGCAGCCGCGGCAGCTTCCTCGCCACGGCAGGAGGTTACTTGCGCATCCGCAGCAGGTAGAGCCGACCGGCGCCGAGCGCGACGAAGAGCGCTCCGATCACCAGGCCGACTCCTCCGCCTCGGAGCGCCGTGACGACGAGCAGCGCGAACCCCAGGCCGACGAACGCCAGCGCGAACACGGTCACGGCCGTGCGATACGCCCTCATGCGGCCTTCGTCGAGGCGGCGACCATGACGCGGCACGGCGCGTGCTTCAGGACGAAGTCCACCGTGTCGCCGAAGATTGCCTTCCCGGCCCGGCGGCCGCCGCGCGGGGCGCCCATCACGATGATCTCCGACTGCCGCCGCGTTGCCTCGTCCACGATCGCGCGGCCCGCCTTGCGCGAGCGCACGAGCCGCGTGGCAACGTCGACGCCGTAGGAATCGCCGATCGCCCGCGCCTCGTCGAGCTGCTCGTCCGCGCTTTCCTCCTCGTCGTCGAGGCGCGCGTCGGCGGCGAGCTCGAGCGGCAGCTCGATGACGCTCAGAGCCGCGATCGAGGCCCGGCGCTCGGCTGCCAGGCGACAGGCAACGTCCATCGCCTCGTCGGATTCCGGCCCGCCCACGATCGGCACGAGGATGTTGCGGTACTCGAGCGCGATCGCGCGTCCCACGGGGAGCGCCAGCCGCGTCGTCTCGGCGGGTGCGATCCCCAGCCGACGCCGGGCCTGGATGTACGCCACGAGCCCGAAGACGAGCCACCCCAGCCCCGCCCAGCGGGGACCGGCATGCTGGACGACGACGACGATCCAGGCGGCGGCGGTCCCGAGGCCGCCGAGGATCGCGAAGATCGGCCAATCGACACCGCGGATCCGCACGTTCGGGCGCACGCGGTAGCCCGGCTCGCTGTTGCGTTCCTTCACGCGCAACGCGACGATCGCCCCGTGCGCGATCGTGAACGAGAGCATCGCGCCGAACGCGTACATGTCCCCGAGGAACGTCGTCTGGCCGGGGAGCAGGACGGCGATCGAGATGATCCCCGCAAAGACGATCAGCGACAGCCACGGCGTCTTGAAGGTCGGGTGCAGACGCCGGAAGATCTCCGGCAGCTGCCGGTAGCTGGCCATCGAGTACGTGATCCGGGAGGCTCCGATCACGCCCGCGTTGGTGGCGATGAACAGGATCGTCGCCGCGAGGACGCCCACGTAGACCTTCGCGATCGAGAGCGCCGATCCGTGGAGCCCGAGGTTCTGGACGAGCCCCAGCACGGGGTCGTTGGCGAACCCGCCCTTCTCCGGTGGCAGGCCGAGCTTCGTGAAGTAGCCGTCCGCCCCGTGGATCACCGGCAGCGCCGAGAGCGCGATCATCGGCAGCGTGAAGTAGATCGCGAAGACGGCGACGGCCACCCAGGTGATCGAGCGCGGGATGTCGCGAGGTGGGTCGCGTGCCTCCTCGGCCAGGTTCGACACGGTCTCGATCCCGGTGTAGGCGATCATCGCGATCGGGATCGCGAGCAAGAAATGACCCCAGGTCGGCGCCACTCCGAGGTGCAGGTTCACGCTGAAGACGAGGTGCGGGCTGAAGATCAGGACGAATCCGAGCAGGACGAGCAGCAGCTGCGTGGCGAAGTCGACGACCGCGAGCAGGATGTTGAGCTTCGCCGCCTCCCTGATCCCGACGATGTTCAGGAGGACCAGCAGCACGATCACGATCGCGCCGCCGACGATGTCCCACGGGTTGCGCTTGAGCGGCTCCCAGAAGATCGAGAGGTAGTGCGGGACGAAGAACGCCGAGATGGCGATCGTGATGACGTAGTTCAGCATCTGCGCCCAGGCGGCGAAGAAGCTCAGGAGCTCGTTGAAGGCGTGCCGCGCGAAGCTCGAGGAGCCTCCGGCCTCGGGGTAGCGGACGGTCCCCTCGGCGTAGGTCGCGGCCGTCGCGGCGAAGATCAGCCCCGAGATGACGAAGACGAGCGGCGTGAGCCCGAGCGCGATCCCGGCAACGAGCCCGAGCGCGTAGTAGATCGAGGACCCGACGTTCCCGTAAGCGGTCGCAAAGAGCGCCGGCGTCCCGAGGACGCGCTCTAGGCCTTGTTGGCGCCGACGCCTGCGGGGCACCGGCGGAATCTACCCCCGCAAGTTCCGGCCCGGTCGATCTGGCGGGCGGTGGCTACTTCGCCGGCGCGGGCGCGTAGGGTTCGAGTGTCTCAGCAGTGACCAATAGCGTTCCAGTTCTAAAAACTCTTCCGCGACTGGTGACGCTGCACAAGACGAGATTGGTGCACGAGCCATGGGCGATAACTGTTCCGGCCCCATCGTCGGCTCGAAACACGAAGTCGCCCGTAGCATGGACGGAACGGTCATACGTAGGCCAGATCCACTGTCCTCGGTCACGGACCAGGTCAAACCACGGGCCGACAAGTCCCGGCGGAACGACCACATACTTGACGTTCTCGTCCTTCACCCGGGCACATGGCGCCAACTCTGGATCAGGGGTCACTTGACCTGCAGACGTTCGCGCCCGGATCATCACGAAGCTTCCGGGTTCTGCATAGACGACCTGAAAGTCGCCGTTTCCGGCTCGGGTTCGCTCCGAGGCTCCGAGTAGCTGTCCGGCTTGGGCGAGGTTCTTCGCGAATACAGCCGCTTCCTGATACAGCAGCTCGGCTCGCCGGTCGAGGGAGGCTACACCGAGACTCCGGATCTCTCCCTCGCAGACACCCAGTGCGTAGTAGACCCCTGGATGGTCGGCGACCGGCCGCGCAAGCTGCGCGCATCCCGCCTGGACGGCCCCCGCGCCGTCACGGCCAGGCCCGCCCACCCAGAGACTGGCGAGGCCCGCCTTTTGCGGCTCCGGGGCACCTTCCCCTGGGGTCACCTGCGTCCCGCACTGCGCCGTGTATGACCCGTCACTGTCCGGTATGTCCGAAGGCACGCTCACAGTCGTGACCCGCGACACGACGACAGTCGTTATGGAAGACGGCGGATCTTTGAGAGGCGAAGCCGGAGGGCTCGTGCGAGCTGTCGATCCAGCTTCCACGGTGCGTGACGGAAACAGTGGGTAGAGATGCGGGATCGTACCGACCGTTGGCACCGTGACAAGCCCGACGAGGATCCAGTTTGTGAACCCGCTCACTTTGTCAACCGGCGTGATCGTTCCCCAAACGCGCGACAGGAAGCCCAGCCCTGGCACCTCGGTTGCGTGTCCGAGCAAACGCCGGATGAAGTGCACGATCGGGAGGTCAGCTCCGGCCTCGCTCGCGCGTGGCAGCCCAAGCGAGACGGCCGCGTCCACGGTCCCCAGTGCGACGACGAGGAGGCAGACAGCGCATGTCGCCGCAAGGATCGATTGGACATGGCCTCCGACCGGATCGAGGAACGTCCAGACGCCGACAGCCGTCATCCCGAGCACGACAGCCGCGTCAGCGACAACAAGCAGATCAAGCAAGGCCCGCGCCAGCCGCTGCTCCTGCCGCCAGGGCTGCCACGTCCAGTAGTTCAGTCCGAGGTGGGTGAGGAACCTGCAGGCCCACAAGCAACCCAGCGCGACTATGACAAGCGCCCGGACCCGTGGCGTCGATACGCCCGTCACCGAGGCGAGCACTTGCAATAGTCCCGATAGCACCGTGACAGGAACGACTGCGCCGCTCTTCTTGAGCCATTTCCGAACGGCCGACCAGCTCATAGCACGCGCATCCCCGTCGGAACCCGACGAGTCGCGCGTAGACATCTATTCCTCCACAGATGGCCGCAGCGGCGCTTTAGCCCGCTCCGGGTCGAGATATGGCCTGGCAGGGTAATTCGAAACGAACATCACCTTCAACATAGCCACGACTACTTCCGGCGTCCACGGTGGCGAATATCCTGCAAAAGTGACCAATCTCCGAGCATCCAGTAGGGCGTACGCGACATGACAAAAGAGGGCATAATCCACGGATGTCAACTACACCGCAGACCAGGACACGGAGGACCCGCACATCCGGCCCGACGGTCGACCAAGCGCGGGCCTTTTGCATCGTCGGCCAGTGCTCGTCATACCAGGAAGCAGCGCATCGCCTAGGGATCAACGACAGGGAAACGGTGTCGCGACTGGTCAGCCGCTTCACAGCGGCGATGGGCCGGGGCAAGCTCGTCTCGTTCCCAACGCGGGGTCGCCCCGTCCTCACGTCCGCCGGAGAAGAGGTTTACAGGGCGGCGTGTCGTTTTGTTGACGCGGCTGCAGCCTTGACCGGCGCAACGACGCAGGTTCGATTCTCGACGTACCCCACGATCGCGGCCCGACTCGCGACCGTGGCCCCCGAACTCGTTGAGGGTGAGTCAGCATTGGAGCTACACGACATTAGTGATGCGAACCGCCGCGACGAGGGGCGATCCCTCGTCGAACGGACGCTGAGCGGAGAGCTTGACGTCGTGATCGCCCCGGCAGGTCTTGGAGTCGACGGCCTCGACGAACACCTCCTGTACGACTGGCGCCTGCGAATTGTCCTCCCACAGCTATCACGCACCCACGCTCTGTACGGCAAGGAGCAAGTCACGCCCCGAGACCTCGTGCCGTTCCGAGTGCTTGCAGCACCGCCCGGGCATCGATCGAGGGCTTTGCTCCATAAGGTTTACGCGCATGATGGCGTGCGCCTTGACGTCGCGGTCGAGTCGACCGATCCGGCGGCCTTGCGGCAGATCGCCGAAAGCACAACCAGCCTGGTGGCCGCGATCCCGGACGACACGTTTGACCGCCTCCAAGCGAACGCGCCAAGTCTCGTCGACTCCGATGGGCAGACCGTCGGCGGCGCGTACGCACTCTACGTCCGCACTATCGATGGCTCGACAACAGAGCGAACTCTGGACCGCGAGCGCGACATCGCCCGACTAGCGGACGCCGTCCACGCCGCGTTCGCTAGCCGTGAATCGAAACGATCAGCGGAATGATCAGGATCGCGACGATGTTGGTGATCTTGATCATCGGGTTGATCGCGGGGCCGGCGGTGTCCTTGTAGGGATCGCCGACCGTGTCGCCGGTGACCGAGGCCGCGTGGGCCTCCGAGCCCTTGCCGCCGTAGGCCCCGTCCTCGATCAGCTTCTTCGCGTTGTCCCACGCCCCGCCGCCGGCCGTCATCGCGATCGCCAGGAACAAGCCCGTGACGATCGTGCCGATCAGCAAGCCGCCGAGCATCTTCGCGCTGATGATCCCGACGATGATCGGGAACGCGATCGGGATCAGGGCCGGAAGCAGCATGGCCTTGATCGCCGAGCCGGTGACGATGTCGACCGCGCGGGAGTAGTCGGGCCGCTCGGTCCGCTCCATGATCCCGGGGTGCTCTCGGAACTGGCGGCGCACCTCCTGGACGACCTCGCCGCCGACCCGTCCGACCGCGGTCATGGCGAGCGAGGCGAAGAGGAACGGCATCAACCCGCCGACGAGCAGGCCGGCGATCACCCACGCGTCGTTGAGCGCGAAGGTCGTCTGTAGGCCCTGGTCGTTGAGGCCGGTGGTGTACGAGTCGAAGAGGACGAGCGCGGCGAGGGCCGCGGAGCCGATCGCGTAGCCCTTCGTGACCGCCTTCGTCGTGTTCCCGACGGCATCGAGGGGATCGGTGATCGCTCGCACGGACTCGTCCAGATCGGCCATCTCCGCGATCCCGCCGGCGTTGTCGGTGACCGGGCCGTAGGCGTCGAGCGCAACGATCAGGCCGGTCATCGAGAGCTGCGCCATCACGGCCACGCCGATTCCGTACAGCCCGGCGAAGTGATGGGCGACGAGAATCCCGGCCGCGATCACGATCACGGGCGCGGCGGTGGCCTGCATGCCCTGGGCGAGCCCTTCGATGATGTTCGTCGCGTGCCCCGTCTGCGAGGCCCGTGAGATCGCCTTGACCGGGCCCCACCGCGTGCCCGTGTAGAACTCGGTGATCGCGACCAGCAGGAAGGTCACGACCAGGCCGACGAGGGCCGAGAGGTACAGGTCCTTGAAGCTGAACTTCCCGTTGTCGAACGCGAGCGTGACCGGGATGAAGCCGATCGCCGAGAGCACGGTGGCGACGATCACGGCCTTGTAGAGCGCGTTCATGATGTTGCCGCGGCGGCCGACGCGTGCGAAGAACGTCCCGATCACCGAGGCGAGGATCGAGATGCCGCCGAGCGCGAGCGGGTAGAGCACGAGGTCGCCGGCGGGGAAGCGGGTCGAGCCGAGCAGCATCACCGCGACGGCGGTGACCGCATAGGTCTCGAAGAGGTCGGCGGCCATTCCCGCGCAGTCGCCCACGTTGTCGCCGACGTTGTCCGCGATCACCGCGGGGTTGCGCGGATCGTCCTCGGGGATCCCGGCCTCGATCTTCCCGACCAGGTCGGCGCCGACATCGGCTGCCTTGGTGAAGATTCCGCCGCCGAGCCGCGCGAAAACGGAGATCAGCGAGCCTCCGAACGCAAGCCCGACCAAGTCCTTGACGGCAGAGTCGGACGAGTTGTCGAGGATCTGCGTGAGGAAGCCGTAGTAGCCCGCGACGCCGAGCAAGCCGAGTCCGACGACGAGCAGTCCCGTCACGGAGCCGGCGCGGAAGGCCACGTTGAGCGCGGGCTTGAGACCACTCTTGGCCGCTTCGGCGGTACGCACGTTCGAGCGCACGGCGACGTTCATCCCGATGAAGCCGGCTGCCGCCGAGAGGAGGGCGCCGATCAGGAAGCCGAAGGCTGCGCCCCAACCGAGCTTGTTGTAGAGGCCCAGGACGAGGAAGGGCACGATCGAGACCGCGGCTATGGTCGTGTACTGGCGCTTGAGGTACGCGGCTGCGCCCTCCTGCACCGCCTTCGCGATCTCGCGCATGCGCTCTGACCCTTGCGGCTGCTGCATGATCCAGAAGGTCAGATAGAGCCCGTAGGCGACCGCGACCACGCCGCACGCGAGTGCGAAAGCCACCGCGTGGTCGTTGAAGAATCCGGCTACCAGCATCCCTTGCCCTCCCCGCACAAAGTCAGCGCCGAGGGCTCCCGGCGCGCGGGGTTTTCTATCACAATGTCCCGCCCGCGAGCGTCAGGAGGACTCGGCTGCGGCGCTCGCATAGGCGAGCTGGAGATTCGCGACGACCTGGTTGAAGTCGCGGGTCAACTCGGGCGGGACGACGCCGTCCAGAACGCCGCCGATGGCCTTCAGCGCCTCGATCGCAAGGCGGGTCTGCTCGAGGTCGCGGGTCTCGGCGTTCAAGCGGTGATAGCCGAGCGACGCGAGGCCCTGCATCGTCTCGACGAGGACGTCCGAGACCTTGATCTTCTCGAGCGCGTCACGCAGCTCCTGCTCGGTCGGACCGTCGCTGCTCACCCCACGACCTCCCGCGGCCTGGCCAGCTCCGCGTAGATCTCGCGTGGCGTGAGGCCCTCCGCGAGCCGGGCGTACTGGCGCTCCGCCGAGTTCTGCGCCGGGATCGCGAGCTGCGAGGCCACGCCGAGCTCCTCCGCTACGGGCAGCACCCATTCGAAGAGCGACTCGATGCGCGCGCGAGCCGGCACCGCCTCGCCGCGGTCCAGGTCGATCAGCTCGCCGGAGAGCCCCCAGCGGATGGCGCGCCACATGTTCTCCTCGAGCAGCCGGTGCGGATAGGCCGGGATCGGCTCGCCCTCGTCGACGGCGCGCGCGCACCGGGCCGTAAGCGCATAGGCGAGCGCGCTCAGCGCCTGCGCGTCGCCGAGCTCGGGCTGCGCGTCGCAGATCCGGATCTCGACGGTCGGGAAATTGAGATGCGGCCGTACGCTCCACCAGATCTGGGTGTGCTCGGTGATCGACGCGGTGCGGTAGAGGAAGCCGACGTAGTCCTCGAAGCCGGCCCAGCCGTCGTACGGGTCCGGGATCCCGCAGCGCGGGAACATCCGCGTGAAGATCTCGGTGCGGGCGGAGTGCAGGCCGGAGACGACGTCCTCGACGAACGGCGAGCTGGCCGAGAGCGCGAGCAGCTCCGGCAGCACGTTGCGAAGCGCGTTCGTGACCGCGACCGCCCGGTCGGCCCCGCGGATCCCCACATGGACGTGCAGGCCGAACGTGTTGTTGCGCCAGACCACGTAGCGGAGGAGCTCGTCGTTGCGGCGGTAGTGAGGCGTGTCGATGATCCGCTGGTCCTGCCAGCGGCTCCAGGGGTGCGTCCCCGTGGCTGCGAGGCCCACGCCGACCTGGGCCGCGAGCTCGTTGAGCTGCACGCGGCGCTCCCCGAGCCCGCGTGAGGCCTCTGCGAAGGTGTCGCAGCGCCCGGTCTTGACCTCGACCTCGGAGGCGATCAACTCGCCCACGAGGTGCTCCTCCAGCTCGGTCCCGACCGCCGCGTCGCGCAGCTCCTCGAAGCGGTTCGTCAGCTCGAGGGTCTCGGGGTCGAGGAGCGCGAACTCCTCCTCGACAGCGAGGGTGAAATCGGTGCCGGAGTCGAACGCATCGCGGGCGAACGCGAGCTGCTCGTCCGGCGAAAGCCGCTGCTCGTCGCCCATCACCGCGGATGCTATTTGAAGGGGTCGAGCAGCCGTTCCGCGACGCCGGCCCAGCTCCAGCGGGCGACCGTGGCGCGGCGTGCGGCGACCCCGAGGGCCGTGCGCTCCGCCGGCGGGAGCGCGAGCAGCGCGCCGAGCTTGTCGGCGAGGTCGTCCACGTCGCCGGTGCGAAAGCCGGCGAGCGCGCGGTGCTCCGGCGGGTACTCCGCCTCTAACCCCTCGGCGATCTCGGCGAGTCCGGAGTGGCGCGCGACGAGCGGCGGCGAGCCGGCGGCAGCGGCTTCGGCGGCGACCATCCCGAACGCCTCGGGGAAGATCGAAGGGACGACGGTCACGTCGGCGAGCGCGAGCAGGTGGACGAGATGGCGGTGCTCGAGCGGGCCGGTGAAGAGCGTTCGCGGCGGGGCGGCGGCTTCGAGCTCGGTGCGGTAGTCGCCGAAGCCGACGATGGCGGCGCGTGCGTCGACCCTGCGAAGCGCGTCCAGCAGGACATGGACGCCCTTGTTGTAGAGCAGCTTGCCGAAGTAGACGACGGTGGGCTCGTCGGCGGCCAGGAACTCGGCGAGCCGCTCGGCGTTGCCTTCGTCCGGCAGTCGCTTGCTCGCGTTGCCGGGGTTCGGAGGGTCGGCGCGCGCCTCGGCGAGGAGCCGCTTGAGGGCCTGGGCGCGGGGCTCGGGCACGAACTCGTCGATGTCCACCCCGGGAGGAACCTCGTGCACGCGGTCGACGTGGCCGACCACGTCCTGCAGCACGGCACGGATGTGCCCCGAGCCGACGAACACCGCGTCGGCGCGCTCGAGCGACTCCCTTCCCCACGCGGCGAGCTCGTCGTTGCCGCGCATCGAGTACTCGAGCTCCGAGCCGTGAGCCTTGACCGCGTAGCGGGCCCCGGACGCGGCGGCGACCGGCCCGCCGAGCAGGACGTGGTTCGCGAACACGAGGTCGGCGGGCAGGAGGTCGCGGACGGCGGCGGCGTTGGCCTCCACGTAGCGCTCGCGGTCGAGGCTGGACATGTCCTGCAAGCGCACCGGGGTCAGGCCCTCGTACGCGTCCACGACGAACACGGGCAGGAGCCCGCCCGGAAGCTCGGGCCGCACCGTGCGCGCGCCCGCGAGGTCGTAGCGCTCAGGCTCGCGTTCCTGGCTGACGACGGTCACGTCGTGACCCGCCCGCGCCCACTCGCGCGCAAGCGCGCGCGTGTAGACGTTCGAGCCAGTCCCGGCGAGCAGGTACCCGTGCCAGAGGACGATCCTCACTCGTCTGGGTTACTCGATGGAGGCAGCAAGTTCCTTTCGTCCCGCGCCGATGGATGAGTCCCATCGACATCGCTGACGAGGAGCACTCAATGAGATTTGGGAAGTTTGCCCTCGCGCTTGCGATCGTGGCGCTTGCGGCCGTCACAGCCGCTCTTGCCACGCCTGCGAGCCGGGCTGAAGGAACACCCACGACGACGAGCACATCCGTGAGCACCTCCCAGGAGGAGCAGACCGGCACGACGACGACCACGACTACAGCGCAGGAAGAGGAGCCTCCCCCCGCGACCACCGTCACGACCACGGCCGGGGACGAGGAGCAAACCACGACCGGCCAGGAGGAGCAGGAGAGCGGCGGGAACGACAACAAGGGCACCGGCGACTCCGAGCGCAAGACGACCACGACCTCCACTGCCGTGACGACGACGACTCCCACCGAGACGACCTCGGTCGGCGACGAGCCGCGCGACCAGCCCAAGGACGAGCAAGGCCAGAGCGAGCGCGGCACGAACGGCTCGGACTCGGTCGAGACGGGTGACAAGAACGATTCCGTCGAGCTTGCGGGCGGGAATGACGACGCCCATCTCGGCGGCGGCGACGACGTCGCCCACGGCGGAGCGGGCAACGACGACCTGTTCGGCGAGCGTGGCTCAGACAAGCTCTTCGGCGAGCGCGGCAACGACGAGTTGTTCGGCGGCACGGGATCCGACGTCCTGAGCGGCGGGCCGGGCGCGGACGAGCTCTTCGGCGGCACAGGCAACGACGGCCTCAACGGCGGCGACGGCGCCGACCGGCTGCTCAGCGCCGACGGCCAGCGTGACGTGATCGACTGCGGTGCCGGACGCGATATCGCGATCGTCGATCGCATCGACATCGTCCGGAACTGCGAGTCCGTTCATCGCGTCTAGCGCCGAACGACGACAGCTCGCCCAGGACCCGGAAGCCCCGCCCCAACCGGCGGGACTTCCGCTTTCTGGTCTTGTTGACTTCTGAAACCAGTCGTGATCTCCTGGCTCAGACGTGAGCGTTCGCCTGGAAGGGATCAAGTTCAACCATGACCCTGCGGCCGCCACGAACGACGCCCTTTCGATTCGGCGCAACAAGACGACTTTCGTGGACGTCCCCGAATGGAGGAGAGGCGTCAGCGTCGCGCCCGAGGATTCGGTCGCGGCCTATGCGATGGAAGCCACGCGCGGGCGGACGCTGACCATCCAGGCGCAGTTCAGCTGCGCCACCGAGAAGCCCGGGTCCATCGAGGTGCGCGCCGTCGATCCAACCGTCAACCCGCCCGCGCCGGGCGGCTGTCCGGGCGGATGTCTTCCGCTTTGGCGCGCGATCGCCGCTCTGATCCGCGATCTCTTCGGTAACGCGCTCGGCGAGGTGAAGGCAAAGAGGATCACCTGCACCAGAGGCCAAACCGGCTGGGAGACGTTCGAGCTCGAGAACGTCCGCGTGTGGCAAGTTGGCGTCGGTGTCCACATCACCACTTGGCGCTGGCAGTACCGGATCGGGAGCGGACCGTGGACCGACATGCAGACCACCCAGCACCGGATCTACGTGCTCGTGGACGTGCCGACCCTTCCATGGGTCCAGGCGCCGTTCGATCCAGCGAACATCGAGCTACCGTGGACCGAGGTCATGGACTACGCGTGCCAGTGGGCAGTGCTGGCTCCGGACCGCGATGCGGCCGCGACAGCCGTGACAGCAGGCATCAACAACCTCGGGCCGAACCGGATCGCGTATGACTGCCCCGGCGGAGGATCGACCCACTACGCGAACCCGACGTTCAACTGCACTGCGTTCCTCGATCGCCTGGGAGGCGGCCCTGGGAACGGCCAGCTCGTCAACTGCACCGACTGCGCCACGTTCACGTCGACGTTCGCGAACGTCCTGGGCTGCGATCTGTGGCAGTCGCGGATGTCTCCATCGAGCGGATGGTCGTTCGGGCTGAACGACATCCTCGCCATCGGCTCGAGCACGTGGTTTCCGGGCTGTCCGAACTGGTCTGGTCACAGCTTCAGCTACCACGAGGTGGCCTGGAAAGGTGCCTGCACCGACACGGACGAGATTTTCGACGCCTGCCTACAGGTGGACGGAGACCCTGATCCGACGGCGCCGCCGCACACAGCCTTGCTGCCCACGAACATGCGCTTTGGCACGCCAGGCTCCGGCGACTATCGCGACCGTCTGTCCACGCCCGCAGGCCGACCTGATTGCACACCGCAGCCGACGACACGCCAACGCCGGAGCGTGATGTGAACCAGGGTCGGGACCAAGCGGTGGTCGCGCAGCGGTACGAGCTCGACGCCTGGCGCGGGAAGGACCCGGATGGACCAGGCGTGTTCCACTGGCATTTCAGGCCGCGGCCGGATTCGCTGCCCGGTTGGCGCCCGCTCCGCGTAGAGCCGATCGCGGCGGCGCAGGGTTGGCCGCCGGTCGTCCAATCGATCTGGGGCCGAGATACCGAGGCCTCCCCAAAGGCCGAAGAAGAAGAGGCGCTTGTCAGCCTCTGGCTCTTCGAGGCTCCAGCGACGGAGGCGGTGCGTGACGTGCTCCTGAGACTCCTGGCCGATTTTCAGGCGCCGGATCTCGAACGTCTGCGCCTTGGAGACATCGGGTTCGCCGCGCCCGGGTCGGGTGGTGCCCTGTTTGCCGTCGGAAACCTGGTCGTGTTGTTGCGAAACGCCGGATCGGTTGGCCTCGATGCGGTCGAGCTTGCGCGAACGTGGCAGCGCGAGCTCACCGAACCGCCGGAGTCCGTATCGAAGGTTGTCCCGGAAATCCACAGCTTTCGCGTGCGCCCCTCGACCAACCGGGCGTTCGAGCTCGCTGTCGAGGCAACCGATCCGCTCGGAGAGGAGCTTTCCTACTCCTTCTTCTTCTCGAGCGGCGAGGTCTACGCAAGTGGCGACACGCTGCTTTACCGACCCGGTGAACGTCCCGAAGTGACTCTCTATGTCGTGAACCGGCTTGGAGGCGTCGCGTCGCAGCGGCTCGAGCTCGAGTCCTAGGTCAAGTGAAAGTACAGCGCGTAGAGCAACTCGACCGCAGGGTTCGACGTGTGCACCTGAACGTCTGAGGGCACGTCGAGCAGCGCCTCGGAGTAGTTGAAGAGAATCTTCACGCCCGCGCGCACGAGGTCGTTCGTCGCGACCTGCGCGCTCGGGGCGGGGACCGCGAGCACGCCGACGATGATGTTCTTGTCGCGGACGATGTCCGGAAGCTGCGAGTACTCGCTGACCTGGACGTTGCCCACGGTCGTGCCGAGCTTGCTCTCGTCGGTGTCGAACACGGCGGCGATGTTGATCCCGTGCTCCGCGAAGATGGACGAGCTGGCGATTGCCTGCCCGAGCCGTCCCGCGCCCACGAGCGCGATGTTGTGCTGGCCCTGGGTGCGCAGGATCTTGCGGATCTCGCCCAGCAGCGAGTCGATGTTGTAGCCCACGCCTCGCTTGCCGAACTTGCCGAAAGCCGAGAGATCGCGCCGGATCTGCGTCGCGTTGATGTTGGTGTAGTCCGAGATCTCCTGCGAGGAGATCCGGTCCTTGCCCATCTTCCTCGCCTGGGTGAGGACCTGCAGATACCGCGACAGTCGCGCGGCCACGCCGACCGTCAACCGATCCGCCACACCTGCTCCTTGGGTCGATGTTTGTGACAGTGCGGCGCGATTGTGCCAGCGCCGCGTTCCTCCATGCGGCAGACAGTCACGAACCGTCCGCGGAGGAGCGACTTTGTGCGGCGAGTTTACGCCGGAACGCGTCCGGCTGGACGTAGTAGGTGAAAGCGCGAACGCCGTCGATCTCGACGACGGGGAGCCATTCGCGATAGCGCGCTTCGAGCTCGGAGTCGCCGCCGATGTCGACCTCCTCGAGCTCGAACCCCAGCTCGTCGCGCAGCGCAGCCACCTGCGCCAGTGCGCGCGCGCAGAGATGGCACCCCTCCGAGTGGTAGAGCGTGACGACTACGTTCGAGGAGGGGGCTCGTGGGGGAACCAGGGGTTCCCCCACGCTACTACGGGTAGATACCGCGCGTGATCGTGGCCTCGGCGACGCGCTGCACGGCCAGCCCGTACGCGGCGAAGCGCATCGTGGTCTCGCGCTCCTTGTACGTGTGCCAGGTCTCGTCGAAGGCCTTGGTGACGATGTCGTTCAGGCGCGCGTTCACCTCGGCCTCCTTCCAGAAGTACTCCTGGAGGCCCTGGACCCATTCGAAGTAGGAGACGATCACGCCGCCGGCGTTGGCGAGGATGTCCGGGAGGATCAAGACGCCCTTGTCCTCCAGGATCTCGTCCGCGGACGGGGTCAGCGGTCCGTTCGCGCCCTCGCAGACGATCCGCGCCTTGACCTGGCCTGCGTTGGCCTCGGTGATCACCTGCTCGAGCGCGCACGGCGCGAGGACGTCGCAGTCCAGCAGCAGCAGCTCCTCGTTCGTGATCTCCTCCGCGCCCTTCAGCCCGGCCAGCGAGCCCGTCTGCCGCTTGTGGGCAAGCGCAGCCTGGACGTCGATCCCGTTCGGGTTGTGGAGCCCGGTCTGCGAGTCGGAGATCGCGATCACCTTCGCGCCGTCCTCCGCCAGGAACTTCGACAGGTAGCTCCCGACGTTTCCGAAGCCCTGGACGGCGACGGACATGCCGTCGAGCCGCCGGTCCTGCTTCGCAACGGCCTCGCGGATGCAGAAGAGCGCCCCGCGTGCGGTCGCCTCCTCGCGTCCGAGGGAGCCGCCGATCGTCAGCGGCTTGCCCGTGACGACCCCGAGCACCGAGTGGCCCTTGTTCATCGAGTACGTGTCGAAGATCCACGCCATCACGTTGCCGTCGGTGCCGACGTCAGGCGCCGGGATGTCCTTCTCGGGTCCGATCTCGTTGATGATCTCCGTGGTGAACCGGCGGGTCATCCGCTCGAGCTCGCCTCGGGACAGCTGCTTGGGATTGCAGACGACGCCGCCCTTCGCGCCGCCGAACGGGATCCCCGCCAGCGCGCACTTCCACGTCATCCACATCGCAAGCGCCTTGACCTCGTCGAGCGTGACGTCGGGGTGGTAGCGGATGCCGCCCTTCGAGGGGCCGCGCGCGATGTTGTGCGTCACACGGTGGCCCTGGAACACCTCGGTCCGGCCGTCGTCCATGGCCACGGGGATCGACACCGAGACGGCTTTCTTGCACTGGCCGAGCACGTTGACGAGGTTGTCGTCGATGTCGAACACGTCTGCGACGCGGCGCAACTGGTCCTTCGCGATCTCGAACGGGTTCTCGCGGAGGTGAGAAGCCGGGGCCTCGGCTGTCGACACGGGCGCTTCCTTTCCTCGATATAGCAGCGACTTTCTAGCCGCGCGAGTATACGAGCTAGCGAATCGTGAAGGTGAGAGCTCTGCGGCTGACGCGACCCGGCTCGGTCGGATAGCCCGCAATCCTCAGCTGGTACGTCCCGGCGGCGAGCCGGTTGCCGAACGGGTCCCGGCCGGTGAGCGCGAACTGGAGCTGGCCTGGGATCACGTCG
>Ga0193747_1000112_pt1 | contig 39494 bp, 34 predicted proteins | sample L1m2metaG_FD_143048 | JGI IMG/M metagenome (GOLD analysis project Ga0193747, IMG submission 143048) | Soil microbial communities from a riparian zone of the East river system, Colorado, United States - L1m2 | ecosystem: Environmental > Terrestrial > Soil > Riparian zone | place: USA: East River... | reverse complement strand
TGGTAAGACATCAGGTTTAGCTCCTTGACTACTCCTTCCAACCAAGGACCTTCTAGAATCTTATCTGCAGAGTATGTCTCGCGTAGCTTGTTTTGTAGTCTATCAAAGTATTTTTTATGTCTTGCTTGAACATTTTGATCTAGTTAAAGGATCCATGAGTAAATACATTCGGCTTCTCTGCACGCGGCTATAGCCTATCTCCAAACAAAAATACTAGGAGGCGGGATTTGAACCCTCAAACCATAACTAGGAATTCTTGGTCCAGTAGCACCTAGAGTTTATAAGTACTCTTTTTCGGAGTATGATGAAAATAAATTAAGCAAGGTAGATGATAGACGGACAATACTATAGGTTCTTTGAATATGTATGCCTCATCGACTAATAAATATAAATTTGAGTATTATTCCATAAAGCCCAATATATGAGTTCACCATCACCATCAACGACAATGGATAATGGAAAACTTCAGCAGTTTATGGCAAAGATATTATCTGATTTTGGTGGAGCTGCAAGCTCTATTTTAGTATACTTAGGAGACAAGCTTGGATTGTACAAAGCCATGTCTGATTTTGGAAAGCCAATTACATCGCAAGAGCTTGCTAGTCTTACCGGTACTTCTGAACGCTACATAAGAGAATGGCTTGCAAATCAAGCTGCAGGTGGATATTTGATTTATGATCCTTCTTCTCAAAGATATACTCTTCCATTTGAACAAGCTCAAGTATTGGCTAATGAAAATAGCCCAGTATATGCTATTGGTGGTTTTCAAGTAATGATGTCTCTTTATAGAGATGAGGCAAAAATCTTAGGAGCATTCAAAACAGGCAAGGGTATTGCTTGGGGAGATCATGATAAAGACCTATTTGAGGGAACAGGAAAATTCGCCAGACTATTATATACCGCTAATCTGGCAAACTCATGGATTCCTGCTCTTGATAATGGCAGAGTTGAACATAGACTTAAGGAAAGAGGTCTAAAAGTTGCTGATATTGGATGTGGGTATGGAATATCTACAATCCTTATGGCAAAGGCTTATCCTAATTCAAAGTTTTATGGATTTGATAATCATCCTGCATCTATAGAATATGCAAGAAACAAAGCAAGAGAAGAAGGTTTGGGTGAAGATAGAATACAGTTTGAAGTAGCATCGTCTACTAATTTTCCACTTCTTACTGAAGATGTTAGTAGTGGCCTTACTAGTAGCGACGAGAGACAAGAAGCAGAAGGATACGACTTGATAGCATTCTTTGACTGTTTACATGATATGGAAGACCCACAAAGAGCAGCGGCTCATGCATTGAAAACGCTCAAGCCAGACGGAACAGTAATGATAGTAGAGCCTTTTGCAAATGATAAACTCGAAGATAACCTAAATCCGACAGGTCGTATGATGTATGCTGCTTCAACTATGGTATGTGTGCCTGCGTCATTAAGTCAAAATGGGCCTGCATTAGGTGCACAAGCAGGAGAAGCAGGTATATTACAAGTAGTGAAGGCCGGTGGATTTAAGCGCTTTAGACGTGCTACTCAGACGCCATTCAACATAGTATATGAGGCAAAGCCGTAGATAGAGTATCATTTTGTTCTTTTGCGACTCTTGTCTCAATTTTCCATTTCCCCTTTGAGACCTTGCAAAATCTGCAGAAAAGAAACTGTATGTGTGGATTCAAAGGAAGAAAAAGCTTAACCCAATCGAAGTGTTGCTGTTAAGTGAAATGGTTGACTGACTAATTGACTAGACTCCTTTGACCATTGATTGCTGCTATGTCTTTGGATTCATCACCCAGCTATTTTACTCATGGGTCAAGGAGAGCCAACACACAAACCTGGTCAGAAGATTTACGATGACTTCCAACTAGATGCTGCAGAGAATGACAAAAACAACAAATCCTTAGATACCAGATCATGTCTACGAACAGAGATACGTTGACAATAACGAATACATTGAAACCGATCCTAATCGTGCCATATGACACAAAATTGATTTTAGATATTATCCATAAATTCAATCTTAATAATGCGTTTGCAGAGGAAAGAATGAGAAGGCGGCATTATTCTATCATCCTCCTCCCGCATTGTGGTGATGTATGATAGATCTCAATAGGAAGATCCTTTTCATAGGACTTGCAATAGCAATTATTGCTTCTGACTCCATCATATTCTTTGCGGAAGCTAAGAATAGGGACTTTTATGCTAATTGGGTAATAAGTGTTAATGCTGCAATTGCCGCGTCTCTTGCTATATTCGTAGCGTACAGACATAGACCAGAATGGCATTTTGCTTGTTAGCCCATCCAGTACTTCTCCATCTCTTTCCATAATTGGAGATAACATATTTCGGCTTGTACCTGATGACACTCATCAAGCTCGAGCAATAGCGGTGCAGATGTGGAAGGACGGAATAAGAGTCCTTGTGCCAATCTGGAGGACAGACGTTTATGGTAATGGTTTAGTCAGTATGATGAAAGAGGATTTTAAGAAGCTAGGTGGAACAGTACTAGATGGAGTTGGATATATACCTCCAATTGGTCACTTCTCCACAAGTCTCAATAGAATTAACCTAATTATTTGGAATCAGCAATTGAGCTCATTAAGCTCTAAATTAATTCAAGCAATAGCTCAGGATGGAGCCAATAAGGTTGGAGTATATCTTGTTGCTTTCGATGAGGTGGTGCCAATCCTAATTCAAGCACAAGATCATCCAAGTCTCTCGAAAGTAAGATGGTATGGCAGCGATGGCTCTGTTCTAAATAGTGGCCTGATAAGAAATGTTGAGGCAGCTAACTTTGCCGCAAAGACAAGTTTCCTTAATCCCATCTACGCAGTAAGAGTTAGCCACAATAATAAGAGTAGCTTGGTTGAATCTGAAATTCAAACTATGATAGGGAGAATTCCTAGGTCTTATGCTAGCGTAGCATATGATTCTTTATGGATAGCAGCCCTAACAGAAAATGAGTCTCGAGCAACGAATGATATCAACACTTTGACAAAAACTTTAGTACAAGTGGCTAATTCGTACACGGGAATCACAGGCAATACAACCTTAAACGAAGCAGGGGATAGAAAATATGCAAGTTATGACTTTTGGAGAGTAAGAGATAATAATAGCGTATTTATCTGGGAGCCTGTTAATAGGTACTACCAAGTGAATGTGACCAATAATTATGAAATTGTACAGGAGGCCACACCTACCAATCACTTAATGATGGTTTTGATGTATTTCTCCACTGTTTGTATTAGATTTTGCAAAAATTTTACGTATTACATATAGCAGCATTTGCTACGAGTAACAATATCAAAAAGATATCGGTATCAATACATTCCATGTTCTTTATTGTTGAGCTAGAATCAGACAGTTACAAACGATTTTGTGAAATTACAAAGCAGCTACTTTCACACCATAATGTCAGAAGAGCAGTTGCTAGTACTATAGATAACCCGGTATTGAACAAATCTCAAGATTCAGCAAAGTTAAGCCAAATACGGTAGATAGAAGGTCATGAAGCGGGCATGAGGGGTTGCTCACGAAAGAAGTCTCCTCAGGTGTAAGTCCTAATTATTTCTCTTGCTTCTAGCTGGGGAAAGATCTCGTTTAACTTTCTAGGTATCTTGTCTTCGAAGACGACATCGGGGTACCATTTCGAGCCGAAGGCAACCAATTGCATCAAGATAAGCAGCGTGTCTTTACCCTTCCCAGTAAGCCTCCACAGCACGGACGCAACCTACCATTTAGTAGTAAAGTGATCCTATTCAATAACGAACTTTCATGACTGGTCGTAAGAAGTGGCTTCACTGTCTTAACTGCTTGACTTGTTTGTACTATATTTTTACATATTCCTTCGTAAATGTGTTGTTCGATAGGTAGGTACATTACGTTTTCTGCCATAAGCAGAATGCCCGTATTAATATGTAAACAACGAAATGATACGGATACATACATACCTACTGTATCTCTACATTTATTCTTTTTACCAAATCATCCATATCAACTGGTTTTCGGATGAAGCATCCGATATCATCAGTGGTAGAGGCAGCGGGAAATACAGCTCTCAGAGCTTGATAATTCATCTCAAATGCGGTGATAAAACAAACCTTAACTTTGTTGTCTATTTTTCTAACTTCTTCGTATAAGCTGAATCCATCCATTTGTGACATCACGATGTCTATAATTAGCAGATCATGCGAACCTGCCTTGAAGTTCTTCAAAGCTAATATAGGATCGTTAGCTGTCTCAACCTGTTCGAATCCCTTATCCCGTTAAAGCTTTTCTAAAGGCTAAAGTAATATCGGGTTCATCGTCTATGATTAGAATTCTCGTTCTCCAGCGATGTTGCCTCCTATATTCTTCCTCTTTAGTTGCAGCTTTGTTTTCTTCTGCTCCTTGTTTTCTTATCAACATTCCAGAGAAGCCTCCAGATCCTGGAACGGCAAGCATATGTTCCTCTTCTGGTCTAATTGGAATTGACCAAATAGTTTTCACTGGAATTACTTCAAAAAATACGATGACCAACGTGATTGTTACTACTAGGCTAACTATTCGTATATCATAATTAGCACCTAGATTTGCACGATTCGTGGTATGTTTTTCTGCTCAATACTTACCTATAAAGAGTCCTTCTTGAGAGTATGATAAATCAGTATATTTGTTCTGAACCCTACTTCCATGTTCCTGTAGACATAAACTACCATCCTACCACACTGACCATAATATGTTCCAGTCGCGTACTGACGCTCTAATTAAAAATTCCCCACCCAGTGGTATCATTAGTCATGTCAGTTAGAATACCGCAATCGCAAGATGCTTTGTAAATGAGAAAGGTATCGTTGCCACGGATGTAAGTTTGGTATCGTAGGTATTGCTGATATTATGTCACTTTGTTGACTATCGTCTAAGCGATCCAATCTTAATTCATTCAAATTCAAGTGCCTTGGAATCTGAGAGGATTTAGATACTGCGATTGGAAACGAATTAGGGGGGATAGTGACTATTTTCGCAGTAAACCCGCAACATGAAAGTTCTTGCGTAAGTTGTGGTACCAACTATTGTATCATGAAGTAACGTAGTCACCGTATTTGCAGTAGCGGCTGCAGCTGCAGCTGCCACTCCAACATTTGTTTTCATGTCTCTTTCAATTCTTTCGTCGTTATCTTATACAACTAGTGTTACAAAACAAGTACTGGCTGCAGTAACGACTAAACTAACAAACCGGGATGGTCTTTTCCTTCTAATTTATTGCTTATTTTTTTATGGCCCTATCAATAAAGTAATCTCTCCAAAAATCATATACTGTTCTAAGATATGGATTAAATTCTGCATATGGAGATACTATTTCAGTTAATATGATATGACGTTTGTATTCCGCATTCGACTTGTACGGATCCTGTGCCTTTAAATGGATGAATATAGTAATATTGTGAGATCATATTTGACAATATCGACTGCAGATGTCAGTAAAACTGAGAGAATTGAGGTTTTACATAACAGAGAAATTATAACTAGAAGATATTTACAAATCTTTTATAATGCAACGAACAGATGGGATTATTTTGCAGATATTAAATCGATATCAATAGTTCCTTTCGCAATTGATTCTATTGCGAAGGCTGCATCTGATGCTAAAGATCGGGGCGTAAAATCAAGATTTGTTACTGAAATTACAAAAGATAACATATATCGCTGTAAGCAGGCGATGAAGATTGCTTCGCTCAGACATTTAGACGGAGTAAGAGGAAATTTTGGAGTAAGTGACACAGAGTATATTGCTACGACTATCGCATCTCTGATTGAATCGAACTTAACAACTATACCGCATGCTATTTACAGCAATGTCAAAGAGGACATACAACAGCAGCAATATGTATTTGAAATCCTGTGGAATAAGGCAATCCCGGCAGAACAAAAAATAAAAGAAATTGAAGAAGGCTACGTCATAGAAAAGACAGAAGTATTGTATGGATCTGAGAATGTGATAGGTGCAGAATTGCTTTTTTTCTCTGAAGCAAAGAGCAGAATCGATACTTGCATGGATTATACGCGACCAGCATTGGCAGTTGAAATTGAACCAATAAGAAAGTCATTTATTGAGGCTAAAAGTAAAGCTGTACAATTACGATATCTTACTGAAATTACAAATGACAATCTATCTTCTTGCAAAGAGATGATGAAAATAGTTGATGAACTTCGTCATCTGGATGGTATAAAAGGTAATTTTATGATAAGTGAAAGAGAATATCTCGCTCCTACAGGATCACATGATAAAACACAGTCTGCCACTATAATTATTTTCAGTAATGTCAAGGAACTTGTAGAACATCAGCAATATGTCTTTGATACTTTTTGGAATAGGGCAATACCAGCTGAATTGAGAATTAGAGAAATTGAAGAAGGAGCTGAGCGGACTAACATCGAAGTTATCCCAAATTCAGATAGAGCACGAAAGATATACTTGAATCTTGTAAAGAATGCTGAAAGTGAGATAATGCTTATGTTTCCGACTACCAATGCTTTCATTCGTCAAGAAAAAATGGGAGCAATAGAATTATGCAAAGAGTCGATTAAAGAGCTAGACATAAAAGTTAGAATATTGATGCCTACACATAAATCAACTGAGCAAATGGTACAAAATCTACGAGAACAGCAGAGCAATATTGATGTTAGATACATCGAACAAACGTCTGGTACTCAAGCCACAATTTTAGTAATAGACCGAAAAGCATCGTTAGTGATGGAGATAAAAGATGATTTAAAAACAACTTTTGATGCCACTATAGAGAAAGTGGAATCCATCTGAGCAATATGTTTGGCTATCAAATTAAGAGTACAGAAGAGAGACGTCCAAAGCATGGGTCGGAGGTAACTGGATTGTCAATCGTATTAGTGGTAAAGTATTCTTTGCAAATAATCCTTTTAACTATACGCACTTTGAAGATGAGTGTTCTTCTGCTATGAAACTTGTCGAGAATAAGTGTTTATATGGTACAACGAGCTGGATTTCGATTACGTGCCCAACCCGCCCAATTCCTGGGTTGAGATCAATAAACGTATCTTCTATTAATGCCAACCTACCTACCTACCCCACCTAAGTGCTGAAAAGAAAAGACTGACCTGGCCGCTTCGGTTCTAAGATTTCAAGACGAATTTTGTTAATCTATATACTATTCTTACAGCACCTATTGTCATTTTTAAAGGAAGTTCATATGACTCTTGTCTTAATAACTCTGTCAACTGATTCCATGGGCTATTGCGCCTGGTGAATTCCTCTAACATGGTAAGGCCGTCCTGTGTGATGGCAAACCGTTCTGTGTAAGAATAGCGGCCTATCCTGCCCTTTTTCACGGTTCTTTCTACATAACTTTTTGAAATGAGCCCAGTAATTAGTTGTGAGGTTGTTAATACATTAAGTCCAATATCCTTAGCAATCTTCTTTTCCGATTTAACGTCCTTCCTGACTGAACTCAATATTCTTAATTCCCATCGGCTGAGCGCACCGTTCTCTGCCATTGTTGGTAAGTATATGGCGTTCAATGAATATTATGTTTTGTTCTAGATAAGATCTTTCCCATCTTCTTTGCTAAAATTAGGACATAACCTACCGCTATTGCTCTAATACCTTTTCTGGATATTTGTCATCTTTGCTCCCAGCAATTATAGCAGCATTTACTCCACCTGTCTTTTAATGCGTCAATTTGATTGAAAGCCTTTCCGATGTCCCTATGTAATTCACGCATAGATGAATTTGGTTATTGTGGATGCGGAGGAAAGTTAGGAGTTAGTTAGCTGATTAATAGGTAATATAACAAAAAATATTCTGATCTAATTCGAATGGGTATGATGAACTAATTCCCTTAGATCGTGGCTATGGAACTTGTCACTAGACGAAAAACAATATAGGAAAAATAACCACCACAAATAAAGTGAGATTTTATTGTTTGCTGGGATTTCTCCTATATCCAGTTTTGGCTGCTTTTATTTTTATTTTTATTTAATAACATCTTTGCGAAATTCGTTGTAAATGTTGATGGCTGCTAGTGAGTACTGTTTATGAGCTTTGCAATAATAAAACTTCATCGCCTTAACTATTGATTAAATATGAAGATAAATTATTATTAAAACTGGTAACAATAAGTGAATCTAAAGAAGGTGAGTGTAGAATTTGGATAGATCCTCTGTTGCAATTAAAAAATGGTTACCATTAAGCTTAGTGGGGGCAGCAATTTCTCTTATTACTGCATTAGTATTTCATGTTCCTATTGCAAGAGCCATTGTTGCAATTGCTCTTGTGGTAGTCCTGATATTTAGTGGATTTCTCTTCAGATCGTTTGGAAGAGGAGAACAGGGAGAAGCAGCTGGAAATGAAAAGTCTATAAAATAAAATAAAGTTGTTGGTGGGTGATGGGTTCTAACAATTCTACTTAATTATACCAAGACAAGGTATAGGCGATTCTTTGGTCGAAGAGGGATGTCAATTTCCAATATTTCCTTTACGAAATAGGGAATCTTTTTCTATGTGAACCAAATAAATTCCGAACAGTCCTAATGCCCCTCCTATTAGGGCCAGTAAAATGTTCTCCGGCAGGATACTCTTTACCCCAAGCCCCTTGAAAAGAAGTTGCAAGAACAGAGTAAATAAGATATTAGAAGATGCTATTGTGGAGGTCAGTGACGCTCCTATTCTGTCCAGGCCTACCACATATAGCAATGCAGCGGCTAGGGGTAATAGAGAGAAAGATATCAAATATATCCATTCCGGAATCGTAGGTATAGATGTCTCGGATGTTGATAAAATAAGAATAGTTGCCAAGATTAACCCAGAAATCAGAAGTGAAGCACCCGTTACCTCGATAGAGGTGTGTCTCTTAACTAACCTAGTCATAGCAATAACCCCACCAGCAAAGGCAAACGCTGAAAGTATTGCTTCGAAGTCACCGAAAGTTATGACAAATGGCAATATTGAACTCAAATCCAATGAACGACTCGAAACAGTTGCGAAGAATCCTAACAATGCGATAATAACGCCAACGAGCTGTATTTTTCGTAGTTTTTCCTCCAGTAGTAACCATGCAAGTATCAATACGACTATAGTCTCTAAGGGCCCGGCTAAGAGGCCCTCTTTCGAAGCTCCGACTCTAGTCACAGAATCATACCACAAGAACACCGCCGCAGCAAGGAATATCGAGCCCACAAGCAACAACTTCCATGAATTGAATACTGTAATTTTTTTTGAAAGAACTGTCGAGATGAAGAGCAATGTCGCGCCTGCCAATGGAATACTGATGCCTGCCACCAACAGAGAAGAGATCCCAGGAATTTCTGTCAAAAGTTCCACCATTATCGATTCAAATGAGAGGGTGATAGCCTGAACGAAGACAATCCAGGATTTCCTTATCAATCGTGACATAATATTATATCATATGGTAAAAAATAGATCGAGAATAAGGACTCGATCGCAACAATATCAAATCAAAATATGGCCATAATTGGCTGTGTATTCGAGTGCCGTGACTTAGTTCTGCATACACCTCTCCTACAAGTCATAAACAATGTTTTTAATCCTACAGAAAAGGTTGAAATTCATTAGACTCAGTAAATTATCTATAGTAACTTGAGTCATATGATATTTATTATATACTTTGTGAATGGGTATATTAGAAGACAAAGAGATTGAGACGAGTTAGATTAACACAAGACGTAATAGCCTTAGAAAGATCGCCGACCGGAGCAGCTGCTACAACTACAGATAACCAACCACAAGAAAATCGTGGATTAACAATTGCTAATCCTGCTATTCACTTTCTACATCTATAACTGAGGAGCAAGAGAGCAAATGAGCGCAAAACACATAATGCAACAGGCAGCGCCACGAAACGAATCATACCATCTGGCTCAGTCTTCTGATATAGGGCATGCTGTTACATGTGGTTTAAAATTCAAACTACCAAGAGTTATGGGTGCCATTCCTGAAGGCAATGAATCGTTCATACCTGGATTCATAGCTCATAATGTGCTGCAAAGTGCGACCGAAACATTAGGTCGACTGTGGCGCACCTCACCGACGCCTAACAGTCAACAAATCATGGAGACATGGAGTCCATATATGCACCAAGTTTTTGCGGATGCTCGTGAAAAACAACAAGGCGATCCGGAGAGTAACCTCGAGCGATACATTTCACAAGCCCGTACGCGCTTACTGGGTTTAGCAGGCGTACTCCATGATAAGATGAGCCAAGATCCAGCACCAAATCGCATAGTTAGCGAAATAACAATTACAAACCCTGTTACAAGACATGAAGGTAGAATAGATGCAATATTTGAGTATCCAGAGTATGCCGAAACGGTAGAGTGGAAGACTTATGCTGATGGAGGAGTTTCAGCGTATGATCGCTATCAGACAATAAGTAATGGGATGCTGGTGAATTACAGATATGGCAGAGCCGAGGATGACTTCACTGGAAATATATTAACGGTTATTACACCAGTCAAGGCCCACAATCCCAGACCAACAGAACTTGCATTAGATGCTATTAAAGAAGCACGTACGTACATGCTGCAAGTACTCGATGGACAGAGAGTGAGAGCAAACCTACCTCACAGATTTGTTTGTGGATCTTGCAGTTACCAATCAGCATGTACATTCTACATGGGCGACAGAGTCGATAGCGACTTGAAGAGAATGTTATGGAGAAGAAGGTTTAGAATATTGAAGAAAAGGGAGAGGACACACGTCAACAAGTTTCTTGCACACCGGCTATCACAGGAGCAATTAACAGAATTGCGGTTAGCAGAATCAGGATACCGAATTGAAGAAACAGTAACAGCCGTATCATCAACACACGGAATGAACACTTTGACACTTGTAAAGCAAAACAACTATCAAAATGCGGATCTGTTATACATTGGTGATTCTGTACGTATCATCGCACTAGAACCTGGTATGCCTCTTCTTACATGTGTTAGTTGTCTTGGCTCGATAATAGAATCGAATGGCAGCAGCATCGTAGTTGATGTGTATTTGGGAAATCCGAATCAGCTTCGTGGTTTTCAGATTTTGTTGCTTAGAATCGAAGTTGATTTAACGAGACGTGAACTAGAAGGACTTGATTTTGTCCATCGAAATCCGGGCAGAGTGCAGAACATTGCTTACGGTTTATTGGGTGAAGATTTGTTTGAATTCGCAACTTAATCAGAGTCAGACACAAGCATTAGAAAATAGACTATACACTGAAATACCTGTTGCGGGTGTTTGGGGGCCGCCAGGAACCGGAAAAACATTTGTGGCAGCCACTGAGGCGACATGTGCAGTGACAGAGCTAGATCAGCGAATACTGGTTTGTGCTTTCCAGAATTCAACAGTTGACCAGACGCTGCGATATATAGTTGGAATGTTAAAGTCTAGGTACGGATGGAGTCAAGATATTGTCAGAAGGTCAGTTAAAAGAATAGGCAGTGTTGCAAAGGTAGCAGATGACATAATACCCCATTTCAGTACAAATCGTACTGAGCTGACAACAGCAAGGATAGTTGGCACAACACTTCATTCTTCATATGTACCAACCGGTCATAGGACTCTACAGCCGTTAAGTTTTGATAGGATAATAATGGATGAGTCAGGTCAAGTGACACCTGAGCAAGCATGGATACCATTACCATTATTAGGTAACGCAGACAACGCTAGAATTACGGCATATGGTGATGACGTACAGTTGTCTCCTATCTCGCCTGATCTCACACCTGAGAAGGGTGTTCTTAGGTATATGCGTACTATGAATAATACATCAGTGGACATGCTCAATACAACATACAGGCTTAATTGGCCTAGCGTCGAAATGACATCGGATGTTTTTTACTATGGTGCTTTGCACGCCCCACAAGAAGTAAGGAATAGAAGACTTGTTCTCGATGAAGGTACACCCAAAGGCCCACTGTCTGAAGCGGTAAGGCCTGAAAACACACTGGTCTACGTCGGTGTAACTGGAAGAGAGGTAGAAGAAGGTTTGTCTTACGACAACCATCAGCAAGCAATGGTTATCTCTGATTTATGTTCAGAATTCTTAAGACACGGAGTTGATCCGTCTAGAATTTCAGTCATGGCTGCCTATAGACCTCATGTCAGAACAATTAACAGTGTGCTTGATGGAACTGGAGTAGGTTGCACAACTGTTCACAGGATGCTTGGAGCCGAGAACGATATTGTAATACTTGCTACCACCCGTTCCAATTCTTCTCGAGATCTAGGATTTATGACGCAGCCTGAACTCCTCAATGTGGCGACAAGTAGACAACTGATGAAACTGATTATAGTTGGAGATGCGGGAGAGACATTTGCAGACGGATGCAGGACATCTGGAAGAATCTACAACTTTGTAGCCTCACGTGGCCGCTACATAACAATGAATTGAAACTTCTTAGGTTTCCCGGCAGATAATTAGAGATGTTACGAAGGACTCAAAGTAGTTTAAAACAGCATTATGATCATCACTCCATACAAGCAACAGGAAAGAATCCCATGATTTCAGCAGAGAATGTACAAGGTATTCGCATTGGTACAGTAGATAACTTTCAGAGACAGGAGGCTGAGGGTGGCAACAATATCAACTGTAAGAAGGGATGGTCATTGCTAACATTGATGGCGCGATAAAAAGAATCAGCGAAACAAAATATGTTGTTAAATCGCAGAATGGGAATGGCGACTACGATGTTTGCTCAACGGATTTAGGCTGGGTTTGCTCATGTCCTGACCATAAATTCAGAGGGGTAAAATGTAAACACGTTTTTGCCGTTGAAATCTCGTTTGCTCTGAGGAAGGAAGTCGAAGTCGCACGGATAGAACCACTCGACATCAATTGCTGTATATTCTGCAATTCTTCTAATATCGTAAAAGACGGACTCAGACATAACAAACGCGGCGATATTCAAAAATACGATTGCCGAAATTGCAATCATTATTTCACAATCAATTTAGGATTTGAAAGAATGCGCGCCACACCTCAAATTATAACGTCTGCGTTGCAATTGTATTTCACGGGCGAATCATTCAGAAATGTCCAGAAATTCTTGAAATTACAAGGCGTCAGCATCAATCACAATACCGTTTACAGATGGATGAAAAAATACGTTGGTTTAATGCAAACGTATCTAGAAAAAATCACACCAAATGTTTCTGATGCTTGGCGCGCCGATGAATTGTATCTGAAAATCAAAGGAAACCCCAAGTATCTATTTGCTCTCATGGACGACCAAACACGATTCTGGATTGCCCAACAAGTCGCAGATACCAAATATACTTCAAATATTCAGCCATTGTTCAAAGACGCAAAGCAAATTGCAGGAAAAAGACCAAATACCGTGATTATAGATGGCGCGCAAAATTTCGCTGACGCATTCAAAAAAGAATTTTTCACGATCAACAATCCAAGGACAAGGCATATAGCTCATATTCGTTTGCAAGGAGACCATAACAATAACAAGATGGAAAGGATGAACGGCGAGGTGCGCGACAGAGAAAAGACCATGAGAGGATTAAAGAAAGCCGACACGAAGATTCTCTCTGGCTGTCAAATATATCATAATTATTTCAGACCGCACGAGGCATTGAAAGGAAAGACCCCCGCGGAAGTATCAGGGATTAAAATTGTGGGAGAGAATAAATGGATCACCCTTATCCAAAATGCAAAGAAGGAGCAGAACAAATGATTACGGAAGGAATAGAAGATATTGATCCCACTATCACTGATGAAACGGAGCCGTTGACAACAATAGTAGCGATAAAATGTCCTGACGGAATTGTGATGGCTAGTGATAGCCAAGCCACCGTAAGAGATAAGACGAAAACGCTCGGCGTGACAAAAATATTCGATGTAAATAATTTCATAGGCGGAGGCGGTTCTGGTGACGCTGATAATATAATACTATTTGTCGAACATCTAAGAGAGGAATTTCCTCGGATGTCATCAACCGAAAGCGAATTTCGAGATAAAATACAAAATGTCTTTTGGCGTCTAAGTAAAAAATACAATTTGGATGCAAGAGAATATCTGGGCATAAATGCACATCCATTCAATCCTACACTACTTGTGGGGACGAAAAACGAGGACAATAGCTTTGGCTTATATCTGTTAAAAGAGAATGGAATGGTTTATCCCAAAAACGAACATATGGTAATAGGTAGTGGAGGCGATCTTGCGAGATTGGTCATTAAACAGCTCAACAGAAGTATGACGGTTGCTGATGGTTCTTTGCATAAGCTACCAATTGAAGATGCGATAATCGTGTCTTGCTATATCATTAATGACGTGAAAGAATCTGACAGCCAAAGCGGTGGCGAAACAAAAGTCGTACTAATAGTTCTAAAGGCGTTAAGGCATTATCACGAGACGAAGTACAGAGGAATTATGATAAATTTCTGGGTATAATGACATTAGCTTCTGCTTCGATGGGAATTTCTGCAGAAGACAGCAAGAAAATGTGGCCTACAGGCTAGCCTAGGAATATTTGCAAATATCCACAATTGATGCAGATATAAACGGTATATTGATGATATTTTTGCATAATAAATGGCATAAAATTGTATGGATTTATTTTCTGAAATAGCGGTAAATCAATTTCAGTCGGAATTTGTTGTTGCTCCCCTTCCATCGTTCCTCGACATTCTGGGCATTTCTTAATCAATCGCTGCATACCATGCGGTGAGCATGCTCTATAATTTATTGTAATTCGTATTTCATCGTTTGTCCGACGACTGTTAACACCTCAAAAATCAGTCGATATGTTAACAGAACCCTGAAATAGACCAGCTCAACCAGGCAATCCCCAAATTACAAGCAATGATTTGTCCATCGTTCGGTCCGGTTAAGGTATCGCAATGACTAATAACAATAAGCTATTATGGTTTGGCATAACATGCATGGTAGCAGCAGCTCTCGTTTTTATAATAGATCATGCTTCAGCGCAGCAACCATTTGTAATAACGAATCAGACAAAACCGGCAAATGACACAATCGGCCTATTGAAGCAAATAATAGCAAATCAAAAGTTGCAAATTCAGTTCCAAGAATTGAATGCTAACGTCATCGCCACTAAACTTGATACTGTAAAGGCTGAGCTGCAACAGATAAAAACAGCATTGTCAACGCCTTTAGTGCTGCCGCCTCCGGGTGCTAGGCCGTGTGGAACTGATCCGTCGTTGTGTAATTTACCACCGCTGTCACCCGGTTGCGGTTTTAGTACTGACAATTCACTTTGCAATGTACCAGTACCGCCATTTCTATCGCCGCCGCCATTTAATGCAACGGCGTGTAAACAACAAAACGATGCGGGTGTTTTGATTTATTGCCCAACACCAACATTTCCATCTGGACTATTACCAGCTATTCCAACACCGCCGCCTTTTCTAGCAGCGCCCGATTGCATCTACACAGCCTATGGTGTGTTTTGTCCGACAAACTAAAGAAACAAAAAAGGACGTTAGCCCTTTTTTTGCTGCAATAGTGAGGTTAAATAATAATACAACCATGAACGATAAAAGCATATCTCTCTATCTACACAAGGAAAGATAGACATCTTTCCTGGCGCATTGCAATCCTACTGCTTGGAGTACAATATTATAATAGAGCCGACGAAATAAAAAGTTTTTTTACAGGAAAACGGTGTATTTTTTAAAGTGAGCCGTGTTCTGGCTCTTTGTGCAACTGTTTCAAAAGAGCCGTAATTAAGGGATGGAAGTTTTTCCTCATGAAGTTTTACGTTAATAGCTTGATGAGCTGATATCATTGTTAGTTCGCACTCGAGGACATTTTTAAATGAGGACTGATTCTAGGCCAATCGAAATGGCAGTATCAAAGCCATTTGGAGCAATTAGAGGAAGCCTTTGAACATCGTCGACCTGTCTCGATTGCCGGTTCATTCACATTATGGGCCAATAGAGAAACCAAACTAGTGGTTATTGTTGACATTTGTTGGTAAGCTGAAGCTAAACGTAGCGCCTTTACCATCTTTATTATTCTCTGCCCATATTCTACCTCCATGAGCCTCAATAATACTCTTTGATATAAATAAACCCAATCCAGTCCCTCCACGTGAGCTTGATGTAAACTTTGTGAATAGCTTAGGTAATACTTCAGGATCTATGCCAGTACCGCTATCCTTTATGGCAACAAGAACTTCACGGCCACCTTCTTCTTTCTTTTCTATTCTAATAGTTATAGTACCTTCCTTTGTAAATTTAATAGCATTACCCAATACATTCGAAAGCACCTGATTAATCCTGTCCTTATCTGCCTCTACATAGATATCGGCTTCTCCCTGAAAGACTAATTCGATCTTTATATTATTGTCTTTATTTTCTCTTGTAATTTGATTCCTGGAATCTGCGACTGCATTCAATATCAGTTGATTTAGATTGAATTTCTCTTTCTTAAGTAGCAGTAACTGGCTTTCAATTTTTGTGACGTCCAAAATATCCTCTGAAAGGTTTTGCAATCTTTTTGCGTTTCTGATTATTATGTCTAAGAACTCATCATGCTGAATCTGCTCTTCCACTTTTTCTATATCTTCACGTCTTCTGGAACGAAGAACCTCAGACAAGCCAATGATCGGCTGGATGGGAGTCCTTAGCTCGTGAGCAGCTATATTGATAAATTCTTTTTGCATTTTGTCATGAAGCTTAAGTTTCTCGTTGGCTAATGCTAGTTGTTTGTTTGATACATCCAATTCTTTAGTCCTTCTTTTCACCTCTTTGTCTAAGATGCCACTCCATTTGATAAGAATTATTATCAGAACAGATATCGCGGCAAAGGTACTTCCAAGAAGTGTGAACATCTTTACATCTTCTGTCGAAAGTAACTCCTTTACCCCGGAATAGATTTGTGAGGATGGGGTTACTACTTGGATGAAGTATGTGGGCTTGCCGTTCACAAAAATAGGGTAGTCGGTAGTCAATCTTTCACCTCTCCCATAATCATACATTCCTAAGCCAGGATTACCAGCTAACAAGGTACGTGTTAGGTTATTTAGGATTGAATTTTGTTTGATAAACTGTTGGGTATAGTTTCCAAAAAAATTCTGTCCTACAAATGTCTGACTTGCACCATTTGCCAACATAATACCATTTGTGTTGTATGCTACCAAGAATTGTGTGTTAATATGCTCAACATTTCCGTAGTGAGCAAAAAAATGGACTGTAGGTATCGAAGTTGCAATTATCCCAATAAATTGTCCAGTCTCTCTACTAATGATTGGATAGGATATAAAAATCGAGTACATGCCCTGCCTCTCAAAGGCGTCGGAAATTACTGGCTTTAAAGTTATCCTTGTATCTACTACCCAATCTCTTAGTGAATAATCAGCACCCAAAATAGCTCCCTCTGACCCAGCGGGAGAAAAGCCAAGTGTCACAATATTATTTTTGTCCAAAAGAAATAGCCTATCTATAACCTTGCTAAATTGGGTGTATTTTTCGCCCACTAGTTTTTTAGTATTGCCGCCAGAAAGATCCCCTTGTTGTAGATATATAGAGTTGGCCAATCCATCAAGCATTCCGACAACTAAATTCAGGTCTGAACCGATATGCAATGAAATATCACGTGTAGATGCTGTCTGACGCTGTTTTTGCTGCAAAAGTAAATTAGATTTGATGTCGCGTTCAGTAATACCTTGAACGTAGAATAACAAACCGAGAGAAAAAGCAATAATCATAATTATAGAAATGACACCTATTTCCTTTATTCTTTCAGAAAGGAAGTTCATCTCTACTAAACCCTCCCGTAAACCAGCACGTACCTAGATTTAAGGTTTAAAGCTTCTTGTTTTCATCTTTTTCTAAGCATTTAGTTTGTGAATAGCTTAGGTAATACTGGACATAAACACTAAGTCGCCTTTTTGGTGACTATTATTGTTGGCCTAGTGTTGGCGTGTTGCCTAATACGGCCAAACCTGTATTTATTGCTCCTCAAGTATCGACAACTCTAGGCTTGCCTGACAGTTACAGATAGTAGAGGTGCTGTTAGTAGTCCTTCTCCTCCAGTATTCATACTTGTTAGATAGCTCAATTTTCATAACCTAACTGGGTAAAGCACACATCAACATAAACGACATTATTTGGTCTGCCAATTGGGGAATGGAAGTTGTTGTTCCCTCCATTCTCAATACTGCCTTTATCTGTCTGGCCAGGATTTGGATAGATATGTTTAAACAAATACTGCTAGCAATAGTTGCAAGCGTTATAATTTTAGCAGCTTCGATAACTCCGAACTTAGTATATGCGACTTCTTTGACTGATATGTTTTGTGCAGCGTACAGACTGGGCTTGGCTCAATCGCCGCAGCAATCTGTGATGTGCGGTTTACTAGGTTCGGGACAACTCCTAAGTCAATATCAGCAGAACCAACAACAAGGAGTAAATCAGAACCCTTGCCCAAGCGGAACGCAATTAGTAGGCTTACAATGTCAAGTTATCAATGGTCTGAATAGCGCAGCCACGACAGCTCAATTATGTCAAACACAGAATGCGGTTTTAACCCCAGCAGTTGCCAATATTGTCCCTGCTTCGAGAGCAGCTAAGAGAGGAACCGTTGTAACTCTATCAGGAACTACCAGTACACCTTCTACGGTTTCGACTGGTTTTCAATCAAGTGCGACATGCTCAACGGCTACAGGCGTAATAACAACTTACAACTGGCTCCAAACAAGTGGCGTTCCTGTTACACTATCAGGATTGAATACTCCAACAATATCCTTTGCTACTCCAACCAACGCGACGACATTAGTATTCTCGCTTCATATTACGGATAGCAATCAAGTGACGAGTAATCAGGCTACGGCTACCGTTCAGGTTCCATAGGTGAGCAGAAATCACTAACAGACGAAGAAATAAAATCGTATTTAGATGAAGTATTAGAAGAGTTATCTAAAGTAAAAAGGAAGCAATAATGCTAATGGTCATAAAGAAGGAAGGCAACTAGAAATACTATTTTATTGTCTTTTTGTTTTTCTAATTCGCGATCTTATTAGGCAGCCTTTACTATTTATCGTCTTTCCGCATAAAGCGCATTTAATTTGAGATTTTCGCCCTGTCATCCTTCTAAAATCTATGCATTACCATTGTTGGTCTTGTTGGCAGTGGGTTTTTGCTTCTTTACCTCTCTTATTACCTGCTGCAAATACTCTTTCACATCCTCCTCTGAAAGAGAAGATTGAATCCCAGTCTCTTCCTCAATTCTATCCTGATATTGTTTTGTGAATTCTACGACCTTTTTCTGTATCTGTTGCTCCATTTGAGCCATCCCTATACTGTCTAGTAACCTTGATTCCTTTATCGCAATAGTTCGAATTGATTGGCGTAATATTGAGTCTTCAGATACAGATATTGCTGAAGAATAAATGCCAACTAATATCATGTAGCATGATAATCCCATAAACGAAACTGTAGCAAGTCCAAATGGTGGATAAAATGCGTTAGATAACACAATAGCTTGATTTGATACAAATAATAGTGCAAAACCAAATGCAGAAACAATCATGTAGTCTCTTACAACGCTGCCTTGACGAATACTTCTAGCCATAGTCCAAAATGCGACACCAAATAAAATGCCACCAGCTGCTTTACTTACAGTAAATAACACTGAAAGAAGAGTGCCATAAAAAATCGGGTCTGAACTAAGCAATGAAGCAAATACGTTTAGGGAATAAGAAACAAATTGGCTTAGAAAATATACTAAAGGAAGGCTGACAATAACCCAATATTTGACTCTTCCAAACCTTCTTGAATAATGATGCAAAAGTAGCGCAGTAGCAACCCATGTTAGAATAAAAGACATAACAGATGAAATTATGTACCCAGAGTTGAGTGCGTCCAGTGGTGAACCTGGAATAAAAAAAGGCGGGCTAGAGTTATAATGCGTACTTAGGATTTCATTTGGTTGATATAGCACCAAGATGCTGACTAAAATAAGTGTCAATACTGCGTTGATAGTAAGGCTTGCTGAAGATAAACCATAAAATAACACTGCGAAATTCTTCCTTACTCTGAACCAAGAGAAGAATCGTCTGGCAAGTAGTCCCATCATAAAACCTGCAAGTATGTAGCTGATGGCCATAGCTATAATAAGTGCGACAACGTTGTAATAAGATAGAGTAAGCATCTCTAAACCCACAAATAGAAAAATGGCTGTTACGGAACATTGTATTATAATTACAACCTTATGGACTAGCTTCAGATGTAGTTTCTCCTTGGCTCCAATCTCCTGACTTTTACGCTTAACAAACCCCAGAACTAAAAATTGTCCTATCAAATAGATAGCGCCTATAACAACAAACACAGAAAATCGCCAACTAAGAGGCATCTGTCCTGTAAATAGGTCTGAAATTTTGTTAAGTGACGTGTCAACCAAAAATGCGGCAATTATGATGGATACCGTACCGAAAATTATTTTATTGTTATTTCCTGAGGCTGTTAGAGTACGAATGAAATTATCGGCAAACAATTTGTCTTAATAGCTCCAGACTAATCCTAAATGCATTCAAGTGACTTCGTATGGTATGTGATTTATTCGTAATTATCCTTATCGTTTTTCAACAGACAAATAGTTTTGTAACGAATAGGCGATTCCGGAAAACTCTAGACTCTTCTAAATACACAAAATTGCTAGACTGTATAACAGAACTTCTTATTAGTTTGGCTAAAATAATATAGATGAGTATGAAAAATAAATCCGAAAATGGGCAGCAAATAATTCCAGTAATTGTAGTATTAGGGGTGCTACTTATAGTCTCAGCAGTTATTCCACATGCTTGGGCTCAAACGAGTAGTAATAATGCTGGCATATTTCCAGTAGACTCTAAACCATATGGTATAAGTTATCCAGATTGGACTGTCAAATGGTGGCAGTGGGCTGACTCAATACCAACACCACTTAACCCAGCCAGTGATAAAACGGGTCAGAATTGTGCTCAAAGCCAGAGCGGCCCGGTTTGGTTCCTAGCTGGAACATTTGGTGGTAAGGCAGAACGTACGTGTACTATACCTAGCGGAAAAGCGATTCTCTTTCCACCTATTAACACAGAGTGTTCTTATAAGGAAAATCCGACGTTAAAGACTGAGTCTGATTTACGTGCTTGTGCCAAACATTTGCAGGATGAGACAACGCAAATGCAAGTCACTGTCGATGGTGTACCCATTCAAAACTTGCAAGTGTATAGGGTACAGTCTCCGCTATTCAACTTGACGTTCCCAAGTAATAACGCCGCTGGGGCATCAGCCGGCACGACTCAAGCTGTAGCAGATGGTAACTGGGTGTTTTTGAAACCACTCCCTCCAGGTAAACACGAACTTCATTTCAGCGGCGCGAGTGTGGACTTTACAAGTACTGGTACGAATGCTTTCGCGACTGATGCAACATATCACATAACAGTGAAATGAATTCCTAGTGTGGTGTCGTTATTAGGGGGCTTCCTAGTATTTGTTGCTTATACTGGCCGGTCTAGTTGCGAATTGATTTCGTTCAGTATCTTCACAAATTTCATAATTTATGGTGTGGCGGGATTATTCACTTTTGGAATCATCTCTTTTACGCCAGAAACATTTTGATTCAACATTTGACCATATTACAACTTCAGCTTGTTGCGCAGACTTGAACTCTACGATACTGTCTTTATCCAATTTTTGTCGTTCAGTCGATGTACGTACATATAGAAAATCTCTTTTTGTGCGGGTTTCTTGTGACTTAGAATTTCGAACGTCATAGATGATAGTAGTATAGAAAAAACAATAACAACCGCGAATGCCATGCCAACTATAATCGCGATCTTTGTGTTCATTGTGATGGCACGTACTCCCCAATAAGAAGTTCACTTATTGGTTTTAGTCCTCCTCTTTTGTCGGCATCAAAGACATTAACCCTGATGGGTCGTTTACTCAATATTACCGGCAATATTGCCCCAGCCGTAAATGCCGAAAAGATTTGTGCTCCGGTTGGTAGAATTATTACAGCAATAAAAATACCTGCTATATCGTTTGGACGCCACCATATATAGAAGATGATTTCGAACAATACAAGGAATAGAAAAAGCGATTCTTGCTGATTAGTGAATTCTTCGCTTCTTGGTAAGTATCATCATCTATTACATTCTTGTCCTTAAAGTCGTTAAGTAACAAGAAGAATCTATTCTTATAGATTAGGACAGCATAAAGAGTATAGGCGCTCAAAACGAACCAATAAATATTATATCGCAAATAACAATGTTTTAAATAAAAATTTTTGCTTGGTGGAAGATCACAAATTACCCCACTCTTAAACCAATGGGTATTTTCGCCTTGTAATACCCAAAGAAAGTTGGGATACAAGGATAGTAAAACAAATGCTATTAGAACAGGAAGTGGAAAAAGAAAATATTCTCTAATACTTAATCGCTCTATCGGTAATTTGCCGAGACAACAAATAGAAAACCATTCGAGAATAGGTTCAGGCATTTTCATATCTAAACATCAGAGCCTTGTTACAGTTATTCCCAGAATAGACTTATTATCATAATCTGTCTTTTATTACTATTCTTTCATATGAGCAGATTTACTATTAAAAATAACTATAACAACGACAGAAGTACCCGAACGCTCTCATTTGTCCTCATTCTGTTATTGATAACTTCTACGCCAATATAGACGCTAACGCAGGAAATACTATCGATCTGATTTACCATCGTTTAGTGATTAATCCCCTTCAAGATCTTTTCTCTTCCAACGGTGGTGTGTTGAAAGCGTCGTCATACAATAATTTCTTGATATTAATATAAGGCTAAGATCCAACGATATTCTTGTGAATTCCGTCCAGCATAAAATTAGGCATAAAAAATGAGTGATTCTGCATCTTTAATGCCTCATGCTAATACCAGAGGTTATTGCTTTACAAACACACTAAACGAATATTATGATTTATCACAAGAGTTACTTATCAAACTAAAATAAGAAGCCAGATACTCTGTTTGGTATGTTTGAATACCTAATCTATCCGGCAATTGGGTTTGTAGTAACTCTAATAGGACTTGAAGGAGCCTGGCACTTTACAGCTTGCAAGATACCTGACAAGACAATAAAGCCTTGTATGTACAAACAAATAAAGCTAGCCCTAGTGAGCACATAGAAAAAGCGGTAAGAAGGAAGGGAATTAGATGGAGAGAATAGAAACAAAAGGAGTCTATTGATCAATAGGTTGTCAAGGAGGATTCTTGTAGTTGATGATGAACCCGACATTAACACAACACTAGAGAAAGCGATAGAACACTATGGATTCAAAGTTGATTCGTATGAATGTCCTCTTATAGCTCTAGAGAATTTCAAGCCTCATTATTACGATCTAGTAATTCTTGATATTAAGATGCCAGAAATGAATGGCTTTTCGTTTTACAGGGAAATTAAGAAATTAGATAAGAATGTTAGGATCTGTTTTCTTACAGCTGGAGAAATGTATTATGGAGTATACTCGGATATATTTTCTTCTCTGCCTGCTAACTGTTTCATCCGAAAGCCTATTGGCAATGAAGAGCTTATAAAACGTGTAAATGAAATTATCAATGATGTCACTATACAAATTGGCAGCAAATAGTATGGTGTTAGTAAAATGCCTGTTCGTATGACTACTGGATTTTTCGAACATACAGAAGATCCCGTGTATGGCACCCTTACCGTAAAGGAGAAACAGCCATTTTCGAAGAGAATTTTGATTATAGATGATGATCTTGATATTACTCTGACCTTCAAAGAGGGGATAGAAAACAGCAATGGTAACGAAGACATCAATAAAAGAATTGAAGTATATACATATAACAATCCATTAACAGCACTATCAGAGTTCAAGCCAAATTTTTACGATCTTCTATTAACTGACATTAACCTGCCAAATATGAACGGCTTTCAACTATGCGAAAAGATATTACTTATTGATATCAATGTCAGAGTCTGCTTTATGTCTTCAGGAGAAATAAATCTGGAAGCATTAAGAGAAATTTATCCAACATTAAGCTTGGGATGTTTTCTCAAAAAACCGGTTACTATGGATTATTTGATTGAAAGAATTAAAGCAGAATTGGACTAGATGGTGGCTGTGATGTCAGATTAGGAGCTCAAACGCATACGCTTGAGACTTTTGACCTAAAGGGCAAAACTGCGAAGGGCTTAAGGCTCATCCATGAGCATTCTATTATATAGTAATTCATGTAGATTCTCACATTCGAGGCTTGAATGTTTAGGTACATTCAAATGTTTTAATACTGTTTATACTGGGTATATCGAGTGACTCACTTCGCGATCACCTCTTAATGCTATTGGCTTGGAACAGAGCCCCTTTCAAATTATGGATAGTTAACCTATCCACTACAACAAAGATGACAGATATCAAAAATCGGCCTCGTATGCGGATAAGTTGATAATTCTCATTCGGAGGTAATATTTTATAATGCGAACGAAGGATTAACATCTATAAGAGGGCAATACTCAATTGTGTTGAATAGACTACTGACCCCCTTGACTTTTGTTGTCTTCTTGTTGAACAGCCCACTGTAGATCATCTGGAGGTAAAATGTTATGCAGTATAAAGCTCTTAACTTGGTTATAATTCCATGTTAGGATGTCTTCATCATAATTGTTTTCATAATGTCGGTTGAATAAATCTTTAAGATCTAGAAAAAAGTAGAAAAGGGACTTAGCCATGTCTTCCTTAAACTCTTCTTTATAATACTTTTCCTGGCTTAATTTATACCTCTTTTCTTTGAATCCCAGATAGATATAACTTATTACTCTTAGTGCCACTATGGCAGCAACTAATCCCGCCACACCATAAATTATGAAATTTGTGAAGTAGGAGGTACTTGAACTTGTTGTCGTTGTGATTGTAGGCAGCTGTGTTGCGTTAAGTGCGTGGGCAATTTTAGTGAGTCCCAGAGTAGCATTGTTGCTCAGTCCATGGGTAACGTTTGCCGAAGATTGAGCGGCATTACTAAGAGTCTGCGCAATCTTATTGAGTCCCAGAGTAGCATTGTTGCTCAGTCCATGGGTAACGTTTGTTACGAGTGGGGTCGGCTTGAGAAGATCCTTTAGGTAACCGGTCGCATCACCAAGTGAGCCAAACCCAAGGAAGGTTGCAGCGGCAAACCCTCTTTCGAAAATGATGCCAGCTGAGAAAATTGATCCCAATATTCCTTCTTCTTCACAAGATCTTGTGCATTCGTCGTCAAATATCTTACATGAGCATCTCTTGTGAAGGCAGTAGTTCTGAGGGCTTTAGATAAAATTATCTTGAGATTCCTAGAAAACTCATCATCATATTTGTCCAGGTTGTCAAAAATTGCCTTATAAAGATCTTCTCCAGTTTGTTTTGTTTTTCCTCTTTTGAAAAATTCATAGTTAACCCCCAGCACAATTCTAAGAGACTTTTTACAGTAACCTTAGGTGTATTTTTTAGGGGAGGTGATGTTGGGGATCCGTTCTTGACCTTTATGTCACTGGGGTTCGTTGCAATGAGGACATATCATATAACATAAATTATAACTATTTTCCAATTATCATATAATAAATGATTATGATAGATTATACTTTGTATTTGGTTAACGTGATATCCTTAGTCGAAGTTTTTGTCATGCTATCACTGGTCGATATAATAGTTGCTTTAGATCTATCGATGCTGTTAATGTACCTCATGATAACCTTGTAATGTCTGTTATAATTTGAATCTGATTCTGCGAGTGCAGATGATCTATTTTACGTAGAGTTCAATGTTTGAGTTTTTTAATCTAGCCGGCCCAACTCGGTAATTATCAAGTCATCGTTAATCTGGTTTTCAAGAGCTGATAATAGGCACTTTTATTGCTAATAAGGGATCATAACATTCTAACGAAAATGATTTTTGACGAATAGGCTACCTTCGTATTCTAATTTCATTAACGTAATGTTCAGCGCAATGTTTGAGTTAATAGCATCAAGCTTATCCCTAACTGATGTATTACGATTAGTTATAATTGCCTGAAGCTGTCGTTTATCCGCTAGAAGACGTTTTCCTGTTAAGTCTATATCCAGTAAAAAATATTCTTGACGCTTCGCCACCTGGTCGCTTATTATGTTGTCTCTTAATTTCTGCATGTACTTGGTGTAATTTCTATCGCTGATATTGCACCAATTTTATCGATATATTCATTTTAGGACTTCAGGGAGAGGGAGCCTGATTTTATTGTCTGCGACAGTACAACACAATCTGCAGAATATTACGGCCGTCAAATGGAATTACTGATGATTAGTGCTTTGCTTTCTTTGCGTCGGTCGTACCTATTCAGTATCTATAGACATCCTAAGGTAAGGTAACTGATTTAAGTTATGAAAGTGATGATAGTGCATGTGTGACTTCATAGCCTATGAAATCAAAGATAAGTGGCGATTCAAGCACAAGATTGCAGAAGAGGAAGACTTAGAAGAAGAACCTGAACTTGAGAAGGTACAAGAACAACCTATTACGATGACGCAATAAGCAAGAAGACCGTAGTAGAATCCTGTCCAACTGGCCTTAATCTCATCGGGTATACTCTTGCTGCTTATAATGGCCCATAGCTTCGTTTTTTCTTTTTAGTACGGACGTGACTTACAGGAAATGCTGGAAATCTTAAGGTGATCCTAAAGTGCTAATATCCTTAACACACAAGTTTATCTATCTCTTGACAATACCACTGCTGAAATGACCTGACATGGAAATCCCACATCTACCCTTTTATTATCCTCTTTATCATTGATACCTTTAACGATTCTATAAGCTTATGTATACCTATAAAAATAAGAGATACTCCAACTCCCAAAAGAATTCTACCTATTACATCCAATTGAATATAACCACCAACATATACTCTCGATAGACATACAAGGCCTACTCTTCTTACAGTTGATCATGTTGTTGTTATTTTTGGGAGTGACTGGTAATAGCGGTTTGTTTAAGATCATAATTAGAGAAAATTTTCTGCTTCTCCAATTCCATTCTTCTTCCTTTACTAACTTTGAATTTGGGTTTGTATCTTCCAAGTAATATCGAATTGCCTACTACCGTTACAGAGCTCATTGCCATTGCTAAACCAGCAAGCATAGGAAGCCATCCAAACATATTCAAACCAAACAATGGCACTAACGCCCCTGCTGCCACCGGTATTAAACCCGCATTGTATACGAAAGCCCAGAAAAGATTTTGCTTTATCTTAGATACTGTCTTTTTTCCTAAATCAAGTGCTATAGGAACGTCCATTAGATCATCTTTTATTAGGATAATTCCTCCGGTCTCCTTGGCAACATCTGTTCCAGAACCTATTGCAATTCCTAGATCAGCTTCTGCTAATGCTGGAGCATCATTTATGCCATCTCCCACCATTGCCACGACCTTTTTTTCTTCATCTCTTAGCTTTGAGATTACCTGTTGTTTTTGTTGCGGTAATACTTGAGCAATAACCCTACTAATTCCTAGGTTAGATGCAACTGCGTTAGCTGTTCTTTCATTATCACCTGTCAACATTGCTACTTCTATTCCCATTGAATTGGTAAGTATATCAATCGCATCCTTTGCATTCTCTTTTGTAGTATCTGCAAGAGCAATTATTCCTGCAAGTTTATTGTCGATTGCAACAAGAGTACCTGTTTTGCCTTGAAATTCAAGCTGTTTAAGGGTTGTGTCTAAAGTTTCGGTAACCGGAATATTATTATCATCCATTAGTTTTCTATTTCCGATAAGAATTGTATGATCTGCATATGTTGCTCTAAGACCATGACCTGATACTGCTGCAAATGAGGTTGGATTAGAGATTACCGGAATTCCTTTCTCTTTAGCACTATTAACAACTGCTTGACCTAAAGGATGTTCTGAGCCAGATTCTGCAATTGCAGCAAGCCTAAGCAATTCATTTTCACCTATTCCCGACAAATCCAATATGTCAGTCACAGACGGTTTACCTTTTGTCAAAGTTCCAGTTTTATCAAATACTATTGTTTGTACTTTCTTTGCTATTTCCAAATATTCTCCGCCCTTAAACAAGATTCCATTTTCAGCTCCTCTTCCAGTTCCCATCATGAGAGCAGCAGGCGTTGCAATACCTAGAGCACAAGGACACGCAATTATTACTATTGATACAAATGCTAAAAGTGAAAATGTGAGTCCTATATCCCCTACAAAGTACCATCCGAGGCCTACGCCTGTTGCTATTGCTAAAACCGCAGGTACAAAATATTTTGCAACTTGGTCTACTAACCTTTGCATCTGTGCCTTTCCCGTTCTTGCCTCTTCAACTAGCGTTATTATCTGTGAAAGTACAGTATCTTGTCCAACTTTTGTAGCTTTGACTTTTAGTAATCCACTCTTGTTAATGGTTGCGCCAATAACCTCATCTCCCTTTTCCTTATCTACAGGTATGCTTTCCCCAGTTATGGCTGATTCGTCTATAGACGATGAGCCTTCTATCACGATGCCATCTGTTGGTATTCTTTCTCCAGGTCTTATGATCATAACTTCACCTTCCTGGACCTGCTCTACTGGGATTTCTACCTCTTCACCTCCTTCCCTTATGACCTTTGTCATTCTTGGTTGAAGATCAAGTAGTTTCCTTACAGCATCAGAAGCTTTTTCTTTAGTCCTTGTTTCAAGCAATCTTCCAATTAATATTAGGGTGATAATAATTGCTGCAGATTCAAAATAAACTGATTTAAATGGAAAATATCCTGGAACTATTGTAACTATTGCACTATACAAATAAGCAGCTGATGTTCCAATCGCAATAAGTGTGTCCATATTAGATGCTTTAGCCTTAATTCCATCCCATAATCCTCTATAGAAGCGCCACCCTATCCAGAATTGTAAAGGAGTAGCTAATGCTAGCATTATATAATTCCCATAATGCGTAACTGCCATAGGAAACAAACCACCACTAAACTGTGCAGGAAACATGTGAGGTAAGCTAAAAATTACTATGGGTATTGTTAGTGCTATGCTTATAGCGACATATTTCTTGAGCTTTTTAAGTTCCTTTTCAGGCTGAATAAATTCATCTAAGCACTGCTTACTGCAAAAGTAATATTCTCTTCCATCTTTATTATACCGTATTGCATCAGGCTTTTCTTCTACAAACATACCACAAACAGGATCTTTCGCCATCTATTGTTATCTTGTATTATGGCTAGAAGAACAGCTGTATAAGCTTAGGTGTTTACAATTGTAAAATATGATGGTATTTCCAATTATAGACACATCCAGTTAGCAAAGACAAAATATCCCCTTTTTTTGTGTTTCAGAAACCATTTTTAGGTACATTTAAGTACAGTAAGATTATTGTATTTACCAACATTAGTAGGAGATAAAACACCTTTACTTCTTAGTTTTTTACTTGTGGTACATTTCTGTAGATGTGAGCAATGTAATGAGTCTAACTATCGCATACTAAAAACTGACAATTAGTTAACTGATCTCATCTATTATATACAATAAAATTATTTTCTTCCGAGTATTAATTGAATACAAAACCCAAAGGAATTCACCATATTTGTTATTGTAGCGGCAGGACTAGCGCTCATAACATCATCTAGTTTCTCTATTGATTCTGTGCTAGCTGTCAAGACAAGCAGTTCCCATAAAAACAAGAGCAGCAGGAATTGAAAAATCTCACTGCCTGTGAAACTACTTCAGCTAAAGGAGCAGGAGGTCTTAGTCAGAATCAAGTTCTGAATTGCTATGGCCAAGCCTTTGCTGTAAACACAACAGCCACGAATACTAACTCTACAGTCCCAACCTTCGCTACCGGGGGTAATAGCAGCTCTACTAATAATGTTGGCGTGGGCGTTGGTAGGACTGGCGGTAACGGCATCAGCCCGAGCTCTACGCATCATGGATCTTCTAGCAGTCACTCACATCATCATAGCTCAGGCAGCTCGAGCAGCCCGAGCGGATGATATCCGCTTGTCTTATATCCCAATTGCAAAAATCGCTATTATTTTTTTTATGTAGGTGATCGATAAGTGAGTTAATGTGAGATAACTTATTGAGGCGACTAGATTTCTTGCATACTATTACCAATATGCAAGATATATGCTTCTACAATATTAACAGTCATTTTTGGTAACGTTACTAATAACTAGCAATGACTTCGTATTATTACTAGAATTATATATCGAATCACTCGATATGAATCATATATAATGTTTTGTTATGAATATTTTCTGTACTGATTTTAAATTATTTTCCTTCTAATTTGTTATTGCTAGTTGTATGTGTGTGCTATAGTGGATCAACTAATAATACTTATCATTGCTCCGATCTTCTTTGCAATAAGTTTTGTTTATTCCAGTGTAGGTTTTGCAGGAGGTAGTAGTTATATTGCGATACTTGTTCTGGCTGGTGTAAGCCTATATACTGTGCCTCCAATATCGCTGGCCTTGAACATAATTGCTGCCGGTATGGCCTTTATCAATTATGCAAGAGCCAGGTACTTTTCACTAAAATTTTCACTTCCATTTCTATCCTCACTACCTTTCGTTTTCTTCGCTGGACTACTTGTACTTCCAGAAAGGAGTCTTGTCCTCATATTTGTAATAGCACTATTTGCCGCTTCAGCTGCACTCCTGGCTTCAAGTAGTAAGATTAGAACCCAACCGAATAAAATCAGAAAATTCAATCTTAGTAACACGAAACTTGCACTCATCGGAGTCCCAGTAGGAGCTGTGTTGGGTGTTGTTGCTGGTTTGGTAGGAATTGGAGGTGGCATATGGCTATCACCACTTCTTATACTTAGTGGATTAGCTGATCCAAAAAGGGCCGCAGCTACAGCCAGCTTCTTTATAGTAACGAACTCCATTATTGGCCTGCTAGCACATTCAATAAATAGGTCAATCGATGTTTCCCTTCTAGCGCCGTTAGCTGTGGTTGTGTTGGCAGGTGGATTTATAGGATCTAAATTTGGGGCATTTAAACTTGACCATGATAAAATAATAATAATAGTTGCAGCGGTAGTAGCAGTTGCAGGAATTGAACTAACCATTAAACTATTGGCCTAGTCTGTAGGAGCCTATAAGGCAGAAAAGCGAAGCAGTAAAATAATTATAATAATAATAATGTTCTATTCCAGATAATATTCGCAAGAATAATCAAGTTCTTGTGTGATTAAGCTTTGATGTAATATCTAAATTTGTAAAGCAAATTAGAATTGTGACACTGAAGAATGTCATAGCAAAGCCCCTACCAAGGATTCGAGAAGCGTATTCATAATTTATGTCCGACCTCCTAGGAAGAAAAATAGGAAATAGTGGTTTCAGATTAGATAGGAGTGTACCAGAGACATTGAAATGAGAGAATTTTCGACATTATATGGTTGTACACGGTATGTAGACCCATTAAATACCAACGTATATATAATGCGGATGCTAATAGAATTATAGATAATATAAAATGGTAGACAATAAATCTAAAGACGACATAACCAGTACAACCAGGTCAACTGAAGCAGCTAACTTATATGATACAGTAAGACAAAACTACATTAGAATAGTAGACGAGTTTACAAAAGCTCAACCACAATATACACAATCGGTCTCTAATCTACAACTTGATTATATTGCCGCAACAAAGAATACTATCCAGAATATGGTTTCAGCTCAAAAGTTGTTAGCGAGTAACGGCAATGTTCCTATGATAACACCACCATACACTGATGAATTTGTAAAGCAATCAAACGAGATCACCGAGAACATAGTCAGAGCAGTTCGTATCAACAACCAGCTGACAGTCAACGCGATTAATGCAGCAGCAGAAAACTTTCGAACCCTAAATCGAACAATTGAGTCCGTGACAGAATTTAACACCAGCGCCGCAAAGGCTTGGAATTCATTCCTCACAGTTCAACAACAACAGTTCCTCCACAAACAATAATTTTTTTTTGTTTTCATTTTTTTTGTTTAAATGTTTATAGCATATATTGTTTGATTTATCCTAAAATATGGATTGGAAAATATCCTTCTTTTCATATTTGCATATTTTGAAAGTTGCTTTGTTATTTATACGGTACAACTTTGTCTGGGGAAGGGTTTGAGGGCAGCCTTTTTACGGACAGTGCAATATCGCTGCTTCGTCGGAAGAAATGGTAAACACTTATCTACATCTGGGATTACCAGCATGATTCTTACCGTCTTGAGGTTTCATCAGCACTATAATGAATTGAAAGAACTACAAATTCGATCTTCCTAAGCTTGTACATTATGCCAAACATTTTTCCACGCAGACCGTACTTTTGGTTAAGAAGTTGACTAGCGTGTTGTGATTCATAATCGTTAGCGACCTGGATCGTACCATCAATCCATTGGCCTTTCGGCCGCCCTCTAATATTACACGGCACCATGCGCGCATGCGGATTGTTACGCACACGTTTCACTTTGCCTGAATTCTTATCTGTCCTAACATAGATTACCCCGTTGTCCTGAACAAACCAAGCTGGCGTATGTACTGCTTGGCCACTTTTCTTGTAGGTTTCAAGATTAATGTACTTTTGATTCAAAAATTGCGCTAGCGCGTCTCTACTCAATTCTATTTCTCTTTTGTATGTCCTGCTGCTTTCTAATATGGTATCGCTTTTCATAATCCTTTCTCTTTGTGAAATGAAGATGTTCGTTATTGAAGGAAAAGATTCATCTCAGATGGTTCATATGATTGAAGCCATCACTTGTTGTACTGAATTGAATAATTTGCAGTATTTTACTCTATTAGTGCAAATTTATTCATTAGCGTCTACTTGTAGAACCCAAAATTATTGATCGGGCCTTATCCTTTACTATTAGCTGCCATTGCAGCCCAAAGGATAAGGCCACAGAAATTGGTGGTTGGCTTTCTGTATTACTATATTGCTATTTCAAACAAATAAAGTTAGTTTGTTCTAATACATTGATTATTTAGTATATTGTTGTACAGTATGCCATCCATTAATCTGACATAATTTTTATGCTATCTAACTCTAATGACAAGATCTCGAGTCGTCCCATCAAGATATTCTAATTTTTCGAGTATAGCATAAGGATAATTAAGTCACTATTAAGAATTTGCCTTCATACATTAATCAGTAGTTTCGTTACGGAATATGCATAGGCTGACAACACCATCCTACAAATCATGTATTTGCCGAAAAGGTGACAGATTCTTGCTATTTAATGCATGAATTACGGATTATTTATGTTTAATTCTTCATGATTTTATTGGGGTGAACTAAAAAGCGTCGTATGCAACATAGCCAGTTCCTCATTGTTAAGAAAATTATAAGGTAGTAACATCATCTAATTTTTTCAAAAGATCCGTCTTGTGTTTTCTATAAGTGCCATCATTTCACTTTTCGCTTTGGGAAATTTCCATTCGTAGGTTGGACCAGAGGTGGTACGCTGAAGATACTGAGAATAATCTTGACACAATAAAGGACAGCCAACAAACGCACCAAGATATTATGAGAACCATATGTGGCTCACTGGAGATGTCAAAACTAGTAAAGGAAAGTCGATACAGTGAACGTGTTTTAAGTACGTCAAGCCAAAGTATAACTTAGTTATAAGCAGAATAGACGTTCACAAATTTTCTTAACCATGTATCAGTTTATTCAATTCATCGTCATACCCGATTTTATATCCCTCACTATATTACTTTGTATTATCCTGAGCTGTCAATGGATTATCATTAAGTTCGATATGATTCTTAAAATCGCTATCAGCTTGATTTTGTCCCTCACTTTGTCCCATACAAAAATGTTGTTGATCCAAAACATTATGAATATCACCGCCCAATTGTACGCACGCGGAATTATTGTTGTTGGTACTCGTCTGCGTTTTAATGCTTGCCCTTGAAGCATCATCCCACCCCCGACAAAATTCTTTACTATGACCACTAGGACAACTATTTCCAGGATTCTTGTGGCCATCGGTGTATCCTATGCTATAACACGATGGCCAACCTGGCTGATCGCAACGTGCTGGATCTGCGTAGACATAACCGGAAGACAATACTGCCCAAAATAATCCAACTAATGTCAATATTATCGGGATTGCTACAGCAATAGGATGAACATTAGGTTTGTTTTGCAGTTTATATCTCACATTCTATATTATTCTCAATGGTTACAACTAAACATTTTAAAACTATTTTCTTTATATTTCATAATTCATTTAGATAGTGACGTTTTGCCTAATATCATAGAATAATCGAACCATTGAATTCATTTGTTTTCTTTACACCTACATCCAATAACTCCAACATCGCCATAATAGGTCTGAGGCCCGCATATGAGCTTAAGTTCTAGATAACTATTCTTATAAAAGCATCAGTTACCTGCTTCTTATTCTCTTCAAGCGCCTGATCTTGACATTTTCATTATATGTTGCAACAACTTTTTTTTATGAAGTGGCACATAATTAGTATACTTCATCTCGAGTGCCTATGGTTTTGTTTTCTACAGATAGACAGCTACAATTCCCTTGAGCGTACCAAGTCTCGAACCATTTTGTTATTTTTTTGCCGCATTTGGTACAGTAAGTAGTCAATTCTACAATAACCTATAGGCTTCATAACAGATATAACATTTTCTCATGCATTATACCATTAAAATGTAAAAAATTTGTATTTTTTCCTTTCTTTGGTGACTCCGAATTCAAGGCTTTTCAGCCAAAGCTATGAAGACAAAGTTCTATTTCCGTTTTTCATAATTGATCCAATGGTTCAATGTATACTTCCAATTATACTTAAAGTCTTTGAAATAATTTGACTCTGCAATAACATTCGTATATTCGGTATTTGGATTGGTTGTCGCAAGTAATTCCGATTTACCCTTCAAACGTATGGCATAATCCTTCGCAGTTTGATTCGTCAATAACTGTATTTTCAAATCCGAGACGGTTTCGTCGGGAGCAGAATAATCGTCAGCACTATTACGTGTCAGGAGGTCTCTCTAAGTCCAACAGACGATTATTATAAAAAATATATGGTACGTTCGACGAATGTCCTATGAAATGTTGTTGGTGGAAGTAATACTATCCTTCAGCTTTAGCACTTAGCAAAAACAAAAAAGAACAATGTTGATTGACAGTGCTGATAAACAATAGGAAAAACGAATCAGCAGTTAGATTGACTTTTAAAAATGAAACAAGAAAAGACGACTATTATTGCTTTTCTGTCCAGACAGGAGCATCAAGCTTAAATAATTGCCTTCAAGATCTCTCTATTGTGCCAAGAGTTATTCATTTTGAAATAGTTGCAGATAAACCTGAAAGAGCAATGAAATTCTACAAAGAAGTTTTCGGTTGGGAGTTCAATAAATGGAACGGTCCTCAAGAATACTGGCTTGTAAAAACAGGAGAAGACAGCCAGCCAGGCATAAACGGAGGACTTACTCCTAAAATCAATCAAGGGAGTGGTGCTACCAGTGGCAGAGTGACAAATACGATTGATGTACCATCTATAGATGATTTCTCTAAGAAAATTTCCACGGAAGGAGGCAAAGTTGTGAGGCCCAAAATGGCCATTCCAGGCATTGGATATTTAGCGATATGTGAGGACACCGAAGGAATTTCGTTTGGTATTATCCAAAACGACCGAAATGCTAAGTAGATAGATGCAACGAGTTACTTTACATGTGCTAGCGTTTTCTAAGAAGACAACGGCAGCACCAAGCGGCATGACTTTTGGAGAAGACTTGGATTGAGTGTTACTTGGAGCTTCTAAGGAAGAAGCTACGGAAATATTTGATTAATTTGCGAGTAAAGGTCCCCTCTCTTTTTTTAGTATTTGTAAGCCAATCCACACTACTTCACTAAAACCTTGCCTTTCATCCACGGGTGTAATATACAATAGTAATTGTATGTTCCTGCTTTTTCAAATGTCATTGTAAATGAGGTGCTGCCATTTGGTGGTCCTTTTCCCTTGGGAAAGAGGAGGCCAGAATTGATAAATTTTTCATTGCTTTTCACAGAATAAGCGGTATTAGAGCTAAAATGGACTATTTTACCTGTAGAATCAATCACATTTGGGCTCGATGCTCTTGCGTTAGATCCCATGATCATGGTCATGGAACGATTTTGTTGGTTTGCCAATAAGACGGGTTCACTATTAGAACTAGGAGGTATAGACATAAAACTAGATGAATTCTTGACAGCAAATGGTGCACTTAATTGTGCCTTTGTTTTGTTATCCAGAACGAAGGTAACAGTATGCGGCTCTCCTACCTTTGCCGCATTATACCAGCTTACACTTTGTCCGGGGCTAATTTGTATTTGCTTTGGATAGAATGCATCATACGGAAGAGTGTTATTTCCTCCTCCAGCTTGGACCTTGGCCGTTGCGCTAGATTGTGTTGTAGTTGTTGATGCATTTGAATTATTTTGTGCTGATGTGAGATGATTCAGCGGTATCATGACTGCTGTTACTAGAACCGCTATTGTCGCAAATAGCATTATCAATACTGACGAAGGTCTTGCCATTAGAAGGTTGATCGATACATTAGTATTTATCGATAGTGTAACGGTTGTAATACATTCGTCGAATGTATCAAATAGTCCAGACTCGAGCCCAGAGACAACTCGCTTAAAGAGAAATGCACGGGAGAAAATATTAGAAAATATTATATTTACTATCAAGCTAATAGCTATCGTAATATTGGCAAACTGTCCCAGATGCGGTAAAAGAATAGTAAAGTGGTTCGAGACCTGGCATGCTCAAGGGAATTGTAGCTGTCTATCTGTAGAAAACAAAACCATAGGCACTCGAGATGAAGTATACTAATTGGATATATAATAAATTCTGACTGGTTCTTTATTATGGATAACAGTATGCCATTCTCGCTCATGTTTTTTTGCTCGTCATTTCTATGATATTGTAATTTGCAATAATGGCATTTCAATAGTGATTTTCTTTTTAATTCCCCCCTCAGTGATTGAGATCCCAACATCACATTGGATACCTTTAGCCTGTAAATACCTCCTCCGTCAGGTGGACAATCTCCTCTTTATTCTACTCTTCCTACTTGGTTAGCATGCTATTACTTCTAATCTAAAGAAGCCAAATTCACTCAAGGAATAGGTATGTTTTTAATAACTCGCTGTCTACTTTACAGTTTACCGTATATAAACAACCTAACTATTGTTTTGTTTGGTTTTGTTGCAGCGTCTGTTGCAGCGTAGGTAGAAGTGGTTGCTGCTGCGTCGACAGTTTTGGTAGTTGGAAAAAAGGAAATCCATCAAAACTGCCACTACCATTACTACCGCCGCTACTACCAAGAGCATAAGGCATTTGGCCATTCCACCTGTTGACAGCTAACCACTGAAGATACTGTGGACTTTGTTTTAATTGTGAGGTGATGACCTGGATTGCCTGAGATTCTCCGCTAGCTCTGGCAACATTGGCCCTAGCTGCTGCTTGAGCTTGTACAACTGTTTGGTTTGCTATTACCTGTATTGCCAATAGATTATTTTGTTCTGTCAGAAATTTTTGAAATGCTACTACCTTTGATTCTACTTGGCTAGCAAATGCTTGTGAGAATTTAAAGTCAGTTATGAATACTGTCTCGACAACTATGTTCCTTGCTGATAGTGTATTTGCAATACTTCCGGCTATCACAGCTTTTGCAGTAGCTCTTTTTGTTATTAGCTCTTCAGCATTGAATTTCGCAACACTTGCTTTAACCGATTCCTGTATAGTTGGTGCAATTATCCTGTCTGCATAGTCTACTCCAAGCTGCTGATAAATAATATTCGCCTGACTCGGACTAATATGATAGTTCAATGCTATTGTAGTCTGTACCTCTTGTAAGTCATTAGAAGCGGCGGATGCATTAGCTTCAAATTTGAGAGTACGTACTTCCATCTGGATTACCTGCTCCGCAAAAGGAATGATAAAGTGTACTCCTTCTCCTAATACACGGTTTTCAACTGCCCCCACATACAGAACAACTCCTCTATGTCCTGCTTCCACAACAACTACTGATTCAAACATGAAAACGATGATGACAACAAATGTGATTATTCCCGCTACAATTTTTAATTTGTTAAAGGACAAGACAGGCCCTGATGATCTTGATCCTGTATATCCATAAGGTTCCCTAGCAGGGATTTCCTTATCATAGGGTGTGCCAGATCTTTTGAAAGGATTTCTCATTGACTTATCTAATCTTTCTATATAGAGTTAATTATGAAAGGCAATTTAAATTTGATGTCTCCAGATATTATGTAGTTCCTGAGTTAATTTGCATGTTAAAATATTATTATAAAAACTATGTGATACATTCGACGAATGTACTGCAAAATTAATGATAGTCATCTTTTCTTGCTCTGTTTTCATTTCAACATTATAGTTCAATCCTTTTACCTAATGTATTTGTAAGTAAGTGAGCGTAAGCTCATTGAACACAAGGGATTGCTACTAACAAGGTTAATCACAATTCCTAAAAGAAATTTTGAGACGCTTGAATATGCGAAGAGAGACGGCTACTACTAATGAGTACGCTTCTGAAAATGATGTCATAGATAGTCTTGATATTTAACTTTGGCTGTGGAAAGCTAGTCAAGGCCTAATGAGCATGTGTGACAAGTCATACTCTATCAGCCGTCATGTTCCAGATAAAATGAAAGGACTCCGTAATCAGGCAGACCATATAGATAGTTTTCTGATTACAAAGACATGCAAGGCTAATTGGACGAAATTACAGGTCAGATTGTAATTGAATCTTCAATAGATCCTGGGACCGATACAGAATTTGATTGCAGTATCACATGGTAGACGAAATTAAAATAGAGTCTGCAGGTCAAGTTTTCTATTTGTATTCATAGCCTTATCATGAGAGCATCGAAAATGCCTTGTCCAACTACTCTAATATCTCCCACGGTATTCATAACATGGAATTGATTGAAAGAATTGTGTGAATAATGACAGGATGTATACCCACATTCACTACCATGGAAATAGCTTGGAGAATAGCGAGCAGAAGAGTAATAGAAGAACAAGCAATGGCTAATAATGCTTTTAGAAAATAAGAGTCTGTTGATCACCACACCTCTAGGACTATCAGAAGCTGCTGTGCTTGTTGTACATAACACATGATACTTCCAACAAAGCTCGCTCATGTAATTACACAAATCTAAAGACAAAATATTACAAACGTAATAGATATAGCTATATTACATGTATAAAATTCTAGAAAACCTCGCTACTGATAGTCTTGGAGAGCCAAGTGAACTTTCAGGTTATGTAAATTGCGAAATAGGCCTCATAGATGACTTTAGAATAATGGATGTAAGAGTACTGCCTGAGTTTGATGCTCCATCATCACCATCTGAATATAAATTCAATATCATGCGAGTTACAAGTTATTTAGAATTACGCGAGAAAGTGGTAGTATGTTGCAGTCATGGAATGAACAGAAATAATGCTATAGTATTAGATGCATTAGTACAATACTTCAAAATGGATTTTAAGGCGTGGGAGTAATACAAT